>Ga0115567_10002848_pt1 | contig 17175 bp, 16 predicted proteins | sample COGITO_mtgs_1204_2_FD_88679 | JGI IMG/M metagenome (GOLD analysis project Ga0115567, IMG submission 88679) | Pelagic marine microbial communities from North Sea - COGITO_mtgs_120412 | ecosystem: Environmental > Aquatic > Marine > Epipelagic | place: Germany:Helgoland, sampling site Kabeltonne... | reverse complement strand
GCTGGGATTTCTATCTGCCCGTGATCATGTTCGTGGCCCTCATCGCGCTTGCCGTGCCAGTCTGGGCCGCCATCGGCACCGCCGCCATCCTGATGCTGTGGATGTCGGGCGATCTGCCACTTAGCCTTGTGGGCGAAAGCCTGTTCTCTGGGATCGACGCCTTCGCGTTGACAGCCGTGCCGCTGTTTATCCTGACGGGTGACGTGCTGGTGCGCACAGGGCTGTCGCGCAAATTCCTGGACGTGGCAGAGGCGCTTACCAACTTTGCCAAGGGCGGCTTTGGCTCTGCCACCGTCCTCGTCTGCGGCATGTTCGCGGCGATCTCGGGCTCGGATGCTGCGGGTGCCGCAGCGGTGGGCCGCATGACCATCGCGCGGCTGGTGGAATCGGGTTACCCGCGCCCCTACGCTTGCGCGTTGGTCGCGGCGGGGGCCTGTACCGGCATCCTTATTCCTCCGTCGATTGCCTATATCATTATCGGCTTGGTGTTGGGCATATCCGCCTCCACACTGTTCTTGGCGGCGCTCATTCCGGGCCTGGCCATCCTGCTGTCGATCCTGATTACCAATCTGATCGTCAACCGCATTCACGGCTATGAGGGCGGGGGCAACATCAGCTTCGGCGAATGGGCCATTAATCTGGGACGCAGCCTCAAATCTGGTTGGTACGCATTCATTGTTCCCGGCATTATCTTCTACGGCATCTTCTCTGGTCGCCTGACCCCGACCGAAGCAGGCGCAACGGCGGTCGTTGTGACCATCATTATGGGCTTTATCCTCGGTACGCTGAAACTGTCGGATTTTCCCGCAATGCTGCTGAGTTCTGCCAAGGTCAACGGCGTGATCCTTCCCATCATCGCGTTCTCGGCCCCGCTAGCCGAGGCGCTGGCGATCATGGGTGTGCCGCAAGGCTTTGTGACGTCCATAACCGGCCTCACGGACGAGCCTTGGGTGCTGATACTGCTGATGATCGGTATACTGATCGCTGCGGGTTGCGTGATGGAAACAACGCCCAACATCGTGATCCTTGCGCCAATCCTCAAACCGCTGGCCGACAACATCGGCATGAACGAAATCCAGTTCTGTATCATGATGATCACAGCACTGGGTGTTGGATTCATCACACCTCCGCTGGGCCTCAACCTGTTTGTGGTATCCGGCATCACGGGTGAATCAATTCTGAAGATTGCCGCGCGCGCGGTTCCATTCGTACTGTGTATGTTCGTTGTCGTTCTGATGATCGCCTACATACCGGCCATTTCCACCACACTTTTGCCTGATATCTACAAGTAGGATTCTTGAAAATGACACGTGAATACCTGAAAAAAGCGACCCTCACCGCCAAATCGGACGCCTCTGAAACCCATGAGACGGTCAAGAAAATTCTGGCCGATATCGAGAAGGGTGGCGATGCCGTTGCAATGGAATACGCCAGGAAATTCGACCGCTACGAAGGCAACGTCTTGTTGACAGCGGACGAAATCGAAGAAGCTTGTTCTCTGGTTTCAGACAAGCTCAAGGCCGATATCCAGTTCGCCCACGAGAACGTCAAACGCTTTGCCGAAGCGCAAAAGTCGACCGTGTCGGATGTCGAAGTTGAAATTGTGCCGGGCGTGATCGCCGGACAAAAGGCGATCCCGGTCGATGCAGCGGGCTGTTATGTCCCCGGCGGACGCTACAGCCATATTGCCAGCGCGATCATGACCGTCACCACAGCCAAGGTTGCCGGCTGTCACCACATCGCCGCCTGTTCGCCGCCGCGACCCGACGTGGGTGTGAACCCCGCGATCGTCTACGCCGCGCATATCTCTGGCGCGGACAAGATCCTCGCGCTGGGCGGTGTGCAGGGCGTGGCGGCCATGACATTCGGCCTCTTTGGCCTGCCCAAGGCAAACATCCTCGTCGGTCCCGGCAACCAGTTCGTGGCCGAGGCCAAGCGCATCCTGTTTGGTCGCGTAGGCATCGACATGATTGCGGGACCCACCGACAGCCTGATCCTGGCGGACAAGACTGCCGACGCCCACATCGTCGCCACCGACTTGGTGAGCCAGGCCGAACACGGCTATAACTCCCCCGTCTGGTTGATCACGGATGACCGAGCGCTTGCGGAAAAGGTGATGGAACTGGTCCCGACGCTGATCGACGATCTGCCGGACGTGAACCGTGAAAACGCATTTGCCGCATGGCGCGACTATGCCGAAGTCATTCTGTGCAAAGATCGCGAAGGGATGGCGGCCTGTTCGGATGACTATGCGCCCGAACACCTGACAGTTCAGGCTGATGACCTTGACTGGTGGTTGAACACCCTGACCTGCTATGGGTCGCTGTTTCTGGGTGAGGAAACCACCGTGTCTTACGGGGATAAGGCAACAGGCACCAACCATGTGCTGCCGACCTCGGGTGCTGCCAGCTATACCGGTGGTCTGTCGGTCCATAAGTATATGAAGATCGTCACATGGCAGCGCGCCACCCGCGAAGGGTCCAAACCCGTGGCCGAAGCAACCGCGCGGATTTCCCGCCTCGAAGGCATGGAAGGCCATGCGCGCGCCGCTGATGTGCGGCTGGCCAAATACTTCCCCGGCGAAAACTTCGATCTGTCCGCCGATGGCTGAAGCGGGCAGCATATTTGACCTGACGGGGCGTGTGGCCTGCGTCACCGGGGCCAGTTCCGGTCTGGGACGGCGTGCGGTCGTTGCCTTGCACGCCGCTGGTGCGCAGGTCGTCGGCGTCGCGCGGCGGGCAGAGGCATTGGCGGATCTCAGATCCGAGATCGGTGAAGGTTGCGCCGTAGTTGCGGCGGATGTCGCCGACCGCGCTGGTTTTCCAACGCTATGTGCCGCAATAGCCGCGCCGTTCGGTGCGCCTGATATCCTCGTGCATGCTGCTGGAATAAACACCCGGCAAGCGGCGGATGACGTGACACCGGAGGGCTGGGACCAGACGCTCGCGCTCAACCTCTCGGCCCCGTTTTTCCTCTCGCAGGCGCTTGTGCCTGCCATGCGTGCCAAAGGCTGGGGCCGGATCGTTAATTTCGCCTCGCTCCAGACGACCCGCGCTTTTCCCGCGGGTATCGCGTATGGCGCAACCAAGGCCGGTATCGCACAGTTGACCCGCGCGATGGCTGAGGCGTGGTCGAGCCAAGGCATTACCGCCAACGCCATCGGACCGGGCTTTTTCCCGACCGAACTGACGCAAGCGGTTTTTTCTGACCCGGAACGCGCTGAACGCAATGCCGCACAAACCTGCATGAACCGCAATGGCCAGCTGGAAGACCTAGACGGCCCGCTGGTTTTCTTGTGCTCTGAGGCGTCAAGTTATGTTACCGGGCAAGTACTCATGGTGGATGGGGGGTTCACAGCGAAATGAAAGCATTGGTTTATGACGGCGCCGAAACGCTTGGGTTTCGCGATGTGCCTGACCCCAGTCCGGCTGCGGACGAACACCTGATAAGGGTAGAGGCCGTGGGCATTTGCGGCTCTGATATGCATGCGTATCTTGGCCATGACGCCCGCCGCCCCGCGCCGCTGATCCTCGGCCATGAAGCGGCTGGCGTGGTGATGGGCGGACCGATGGACGGCACCCGCGTCACGGTCAATCCGCTGGTGACGTGCGGCATCTGTCCTGCCTGCCGGTCAGCCCGTGAAAATCTCTGCCCCAACCGTCAGATCATCTCGATGCAACCGCGCGAAGGGGCGTTTGCGCAATATATCGCCATGCCCACGCACAATCTGGTGGAGGTGCCGCAAGACATACCACTGGGCAAGGCTGCGCTTGCTGAACCGCTCGCTGTCAGCTGGCATGCCGTGCGATTGGCGACCGAAGCGCTTGTGCTCACCGCCGAACGTCGCGCGCTGGTGATCGGTGGTGGAGCCATCGGACTGGCCGCAGCTCTCGCCTTTCGGGCGATGGGCGTCATGGACGTCACGATCGTTGAGCCCAACGAAACGCGGCGGACCTTCCTCAAGGAAATATGCGGGGAAAACGCAATTGACCGGGCGGAGGGGCAATACCCTTTGATCGTTGATGCCGTGGGTTTTGCCGCGACACGCGCCGCTGCTTCTGCACTGGCAGCGCCGGGCGGGATCATCGCCCATGTCGGTTTGGGCGAAGATACAGGCGGTCTGGATGTCCGCCGTATGACCTTACAGGAAATCACATTTATCGGGACTTACACCTATACCGCTCAAGATTTCCGCGACACGGCGCAGGCTATTTTTGAGGGCCGGCTTGGTTTGCTCAACTGGGTTGAAAAACGCAGTCTTTCCGAGGGTGCCGGTGCCTTTCAGGCCTTGAAAAGCGGTCAGATCGCTGCACCCAAGATTGTATTGCTGCCATGGGATTAAACGCTGAAACGAAGGAACCTGATCATGTACCGTAAAATTCTTGTGGCAATGGCACTGGATCACGACATCTCGCCGAAAACTATCGAAGTGGCGCGGGCACTTTGCGGCGAAGGCGGCAAGATCACCGGCCTGCACGTCTATGTTGTTCCCCAAGGCTCGGCGAGCTCCTATCTGGACGAGAATGTCGTGCGCGAAAGCTACGAGCGCGCAGGTTCGCTCCTGAAAGAGAAACTGAGCGGCGTTGAAGGCGTCGAGGGCGTTATCGTCAAAGGTCACAGCTACCGCGCGATCATCGAATATGCACACACCCACGACATCGATTGCATCGTCCTGGGGTCACACAAACCGGGGCTGAGCGACTATCTGATCGGCTCCACCGCTGCAAAGGTAGTGCGTCACGCCCCCTGTGCAGTTCACGTCTACCGGGTCGGCTGATCCGGTCTCTGCCCAATTCCAAGAACCCTGAAAGGCATCTAAACATGAATATCGACAAGAAGATTGCTGACGATCTTGTCGCCAACGACGTCACTTTCGTCACCACCGTGCCGTGCAAGCAGCTCGCTGGTGTGATCGAAGAAGTCGAAGCGCGCGACGATATCTTCCATATCCCCTCCAACAATGAAAACGAAGGCATGGGCCTGTGCGCTGGTGCCTATATGGGTGGCAAGCGCCCGATGATCATCATGCAAAACACGGCGATCGGTGTGACGATCAACACGCTGGCGACGCTGACCCAATTCTACCGCATGCCTCTGCCGATGCTGATCTCGTATCGCGGTGAATTGCGCGAACCGGTGGCGTGTCAGGTTGAAATGGCCGTGCATACCAAGGCGCTTTTGGCGCAGCTGAACATACCGACCTACCATTTCCATTGGCAAAAAGACGTCGAGGAATTCGACAACATCCTGAAATACACATTCATGTGCAACAAGCCGGTCGCGATACTGACCGACGCCAACTTCTGGGGAGGCTACGGAGACCAATGATCAGATCCGAAATTCTGCGCGAAATCGCGCCCATCATCCGGGACCACCTCGTCGTCTGCAACATCGGTCTGCCCAGCCAAGAGCTGCATATGATCGACGACCAACCCACCAACTTTTACATGTTGGGTACCATGGGTCTGTCGTCCTCCATCGGGCTGGGGCTTGCATTGTCTCAACCCAAAACGGTCATATCCATTGATGGCGACGGGTCCGTCCTGACGAACCTTGGCACGCTGCCGACCATCGCCAATAACGTGGCCGACAATTACATCCTGCTGATCATCGACAACGGATCGTATGGCTCGACGGGTGATCAACCGACCTATGCTGGCAAGAAAACCTCGCTGACCGCCGTAGCCAAAGCTTGCGGTTGTGACAACGTGGTCGAGGTTCAGGACAAGGACCTTGGCCCCGTGCTGCAAAAGGCCATCGACGGCAAGAAGATGACCGTGATCGTGTGCAAATGCGACAGTGGCAATATCAAATTGCCGGTGATTACGATGGACCCTGTGGTGATCCGCGATCGGTTCATGAAAGCGGTGCAGGCGTAAAATGTCCGCAAGCGCCATCCATTCGGCGGCGGACGCTCGGGCCTTGGCCCGCAAGCGTCTGCCGTGGATGGTGTTTGACTATGTCGACGGGTCTGCGGGTGCGGAAACAGGTGCCGCGCGGAACCGTGCGGCCCTTGATGCTGCCACCCTGCGCCCGCGTATCCTGCGCGACGTCAGTACGCGGTCCCTTGCGACGACGATATTTGGTGCGACTGCCGACCGCCCCTTTGGCATTGCGCCAATGGGCATGTGCAACCTGTCTGCCCCCGGTGCGGATCTGATGCTGGCGCGGTTGGCCGCGCGCTACAAGGTGCCGCATGGTGTCTCGACCGTCGCTTCTACCCCGCTTGAGCGGATACTGGACGTGGCGCAGGGTCACGCATGGTTCCAGATCTACTTCAGCGGTGACGGCTCCGGGACCTTCAAACTGATCGAACGGGCGCGATCTGCCGGATACAAGACACTGATCCTGACCGTCGACGTGCCAGAGGTCGGCCGCCGTCCGCGTGAACTGCGCCACGGTTTCAAGATGCCGTTCAAAATCGGTCCACGTCAGTTCGTGGATTTTGCCCTGCATCCGCGCTGGTCACTGACGGCACTGGCTAAGGGTAAACCGCAAATGGCGAATTTCGAGATGCCCGGATACGCGTTTGATCGCACAGAAAGCCGTGCGCGCGCGGATTGGGACACGCTGGCGAAAATGCGCGACGCGTGGCCCGGCAAACTGGTCGTCAAGGGCGTGCTTGATCCGCAAGATGCCGCGCGTTTGAAAACAGCAGGGGTCGACGCCATTCAGGTCTCCAGCCACGGCGCGCGACAACTGGAAAGCGCGCCCGCCCCGTTCAGTGTCCTGCCCGAAATCCGCAAGGCCGTCGGGGCAGATTATCCCCTGTTCTTTGACAGCGGCCTGCGGTCGGGCGAGGACGTTCTCAAAGTCTTGACGTCGGGTGCCGATTTCACATTCTTTGGACGCATTCTGCAATTTGCCATTGCCGCAGGTGGCGAGGCGGGATTGAACCGCATGTGGGATGTGCTGAGCGAGGAACTGAGCATCGCCATGGCGCAGACCGGGATGCGCGACCTCAATCTCAAAGCCTAAATATTATAGCTTGGCAGTATCTCGAAAGCATCTCGCAGGGCGTCGCCCCAACCGGTTGATATCGCCTGGTAGACGGCGTCATGAGCCTCCACCCGCTTGGTGCGCTCGCTATTGAACGATCCGTTCTCGTAGACCTGTAAATCGAACGGTAAACCGACTGACAGGTTCGATTTCACCGTTGAATCAAACGACACCAACAGCAGCTTGATTGCTTCGGCAAAATCCATTTTTGCGGTGTAGGCCCGCACCAAAATGGGTTTGCCATATTTCGTTTCACCGATCTGAAAGAACGGCGTGTCGTCTGTGATCTCGATAAAATTGCCTTCGGGATAGATCATGAACACGGTTGATTTGCCGCCCTTGATCTGGCCCCCCAGAATGACCGACGCGCTGAACTGATCATCCGCCGTCTGACCCGTCGGAGACGCGCTGGTGATCACTTCCTTGAGGGTGTTGCCAACCAGCCGTGCCACCTGAAACATCGTAGGTTGACGCAGGATGCTGGGGTCGCGGTCCTCACCAGATACAGAGCGTTCTTCAAGCAGGCTGATCAACGCTTGGGTCGTGGCAAGGTTGCCCGCCGTCATGATGGTGATCGCCCGCTCGTCGGGGACCTGCCATGAGAACATCTTTTTGCTGACGGCAAAATTGTCGACACCGGCACTTGTGCGTGTGTCGGACATGAAAACCAGTCCACTGTCCAGTCGCATGCCAACGCAATATGTCATCTGTCGCTACCTAAAAGAGATTCGTCCCCGTCTCTCTACTGCTGGACCTGCAAATTTACCATGAGCGTTTCGTCAGCAGTCCCCATGCGCAAACCTTCAATGGGTGACGCATCGCGCGCATCGCGTCCGACGGCGATCCGGGTATAACGTTCGTCCGGCGAGACACCGTTGGAGATGTCGAACCCGACCCAGCCCAACCCTTCGAGATAGACCTCGGCCCAGGCGTGGGTCGCGTCCTGTTCGATCCGGTCGTTCATCATCAGATAGCCACTGACATAGCGCGCCGGAATACCCGACAGCCGTGCAGCGGTCAGAAAAATCTGTGCGTGATCCTGACAGACACCGTGATTGCCCTGCATGGCGACCTCGGCAGGGGTATTCACGTCCGTTCCCCCGAATTCATAGGGCAGCGCCTTCAGAATCGCAGCGGAAAGATCATGCAGCCCGCCCAACTGCGTACCCGCGTCATTTGCAATACGGGGCAATCCGGAGATGGCAGGGCCTGCGGTTGTCAACTCTGTCGGTTGCAGGAAATGCCACAGCGGCGCACGCCCGAAGACCGGACCCAGAATGCCGGTATTGTCGAGTGTCTTCACCTTGCCGCGCGCAAGAATGCTCAGCTTTTGTGCGCCCGGCGTGATGCTGACCAGATCGACATGATTGCCGTAATGATCGGAATAGCTGGTTTCTATCTTGCCGCCCGTCACCTCAATGGACCAATCGGGCACCTCTTGAACGGTCAAAGGCAGGGGCCGCAGCCGCACTTTTTGCAGCGCGTAATCCACCGGGGCGCTGTAGGCGTACTCCGTCGTATGACTGATGCTGAGATCCATTTACGCGCTAAACCTGTAATCTTGTTCAATCTGCCCGGCAAGTGCTGCGGTACTTTCCAGCACACCGCCGACAAACTCATGCAGGCCCTCGTCAAAGATTGAACTGATGTCGCGGTTGATCAGGCGCGTGTTCAGCGCGTCCGCCAGATCATGCGAGGCCTCGCGATCCCCCAGCTCTTCGGCAAGATGCGTCAACGAGGACACGATCTCGCTTGCGCAAAACGATAGCGACCGGGGCATCCGGCGATCAAGGATCAGGAAATCGGCAATGGCAGGAGCGGTGAAATCATCTTCTACCGCCCAGCGAAAAGACCGATGCGCGGACACAGATCGCAAAATGGTTTCCCACTGCACGTTGTCCAGCCTGCTACCCACGAACGAAGGCGCCGGAAGCAGCGAGTAGTATTTAACGTCGATGATCCGCGCGGTGTTGTCCATCCGCTCGATATAGGTGCCAAGACGGCAGAAATCGTAGATGTCATTGCGCAGCATGGTGCCATAAAGCGCCCCGCGTACAAGACCGGACTGCTGCCGGATGGTTGCCAGAACTGCGGGCAATTCGGTCTCAGGGATCGGATCTTTCAACAGATCGGTAAACAGCATCCATGTTTCATTGACCGCCGACCAGACTTCGGTAGTCAGCGCCGTGCGCACCAACCGTGCGTTGTCGCGGGCCTGCTTGATGACGGACAGAACCGAACTGGGATTGGCCGATTCGCGTAGCAGGAAATCGACCACCTGCGCGCTGTCATAGCTACTGTGGATCGCCTCGTAACTTTCCTGCGCGGCTGAGGTCACGATCACCGACCGCCATTCGGTCTCGGCATTGGTGGACCGGGTCAGGGCGATGCGAAATCCCGCCTCGATCAGACGCGCGGTGTTTTCTGCCCGCTCAAGCGTACGGAACATCCAGTATAGGCCACCTGCAGTTTTTCCTAACATATCAGTCCTCCAGCACCCAGGTGTCTTTGGTGCCGCCACCTTGGCTGGAATTGACAACCAGTGAACCCTCCTGGAGCGCCACGCGTGTCAGGCCCCCCGGCGTGATGTTCACGCCCTTGGGCGATACCAGCGCAAAGGGCCGCAGATCGACGTGGCGCGGGGCCAGCCCGCTTTCGGTAAAGATCGGTACCGTCGACAACGCCAGCGTGGGTTGCGCGATATAGTTGCTGGGTCGTGCCCGCAGTTTGTCGGCGAAATCCGACAGTTCCTGCCTGCTTGCCGCTGGCCCGACCAGCATGCCATAGCCGCCGGATCCGTGAACTTCTTTGACCACCAGATCGGCAAGGTTATCGAGTACATATTGCAGCTGATCGGGTTCCGAGCAGCGAAAAGTTTCGACGTTTTTCAGGATCGCAGGCTCGCCCGTGTAGAATTTGATAATCTCCGGAACGTAGCTGTAGATCGCCTTGTCATCCGCGACCCCGGTGCCCGGTGCATTGGTGATGGTGATATTGCCCGCACGGTAAACATCCATGATGCCCGGCACGCCCAGCATCGACGCGGGGTTGAACGTCAGCGGGTCGAGATATTCATCGTCCACCCGACGGTAGATTACATCAATGATCTTGTAGCCGCGTGTGGTGCGCATGGCGATATGGCCATCCACCACACGCAAATCATGCCCTTCGACCAATTCGACTCCCATCTGATCGGCCAGAAAGCTGTGTTCATAGTAAGCGGAATTGTGAATTCCCGGTGTCAGGACGACAACACAGGGCCGCTTGCCACTGAAGGACGCCGGCGCGCACGCCTCAAGCGATCTGCGCAGATTCTTGGGGTAATCGCTGACCGGCTGCACTTTGATGGTGCTGAACAACTCGGGAAACATCTGCAACATCGTTTCGCGGTTTTCCAGCATATAACTCACGCCCGATGGCGTGCGGGCGTTGTCTTCAAGGACAAAAAAATCATCCTCGCCGGTGCGCACGATATCGGTCCCCACGATATGGGTGTACACGTCGCCCGGTGGGCTGAAGTCCATCATCTGCGGCAGGAACGCATCGTTCTGCGCGATGATCTGCGTCGGAATGATCCCGGCGCGCAGAATTTCCTGACGGTTATAAAGGTCATGCAGAAACGCGTTGATGGCATAGACCCGCTGTTCGATCCCCTTGGACAGCTTTTGCCACTCACGCGCCGACAGGATGCGCGGCACCAGATCAAACGGGATCAGCCGTTCCTCGGCGTCCGTCTGGCCATAGACATTGAAGGTGATGCCCGTTCGGCGAAAGAATGCCTCGGCTTCGTCCGATTTTTTCGCCAGCCGCTCGTTATTCTGCCCCGAAAACCACGAATCGTAGACACCGTAGGGCGCGCGGGGCGTCCCCTGGTCGTGCATTTCGCTGAAATACGATTTGTTTTCTGCCATAACACCAGCTTAGAGATTTGCGATGGCTTGGCAATGATCCTGCCTGAAACAACCGGAAAAGCCTGACTTTGCCTAATTATCGGGCACACTTCGTCGGGGGAGACTGTTGCCACTCTCTTGGGAAACCGGCGCAATAGATCACCACATCAATGCGGCAAAGATGATCCCAAATCCCGCGCCGATCAAAAGCAGCCGTCGCGCGGGCGGGCTGCGCCCGATCAGACCGAAGGACAGACAGCCAAGGCCAAGCCCGACGCGCAGCATGGCAAAGACGGCCCAGAACGGTTCCGACGAGATGCGGATCAGAAAAGGGTTCGCGATCATCGCAAGGGGAATGATGTACAGGCCAATCCCCAGTGCCATCGCGGTCAGCGCGACCTTTAGCCAATTCTCTCCGATCATGCCTGCCGCGATGAACACAGCGCCGCAGACGGGAGGCGTGATGGTGGACAGCAGGGCAAACCAGAATACGAACAGGTGGGCCTGCAACGGCTCAAGCCCCAGATCAATCAATGCAGGGCCCGCGACAGAGACGCAGATCACATAGGCGGCTGTGGTCGGCACCTCCATCCCCAGCAGCAGACAGGCAAATGCCGTCAAGAACAACGCTGGCCACAATGACCCGCCGGAGCCGGACAGGATCACGGACGTAATCTTGACGCCCAGTCCGGTAATCCCCAGCACCCCGATGATGATCGACGCACACAGAATGATCGTCGCGATCATGGCGACTTGCTGCCCCGCACTCAGCATCGCGCCGGCCAGCCGTGTCAGGCCCTGACGCGGGTTGAACGAGGGTGTGATGTCGAAAAACAGCGCGGCCAACCCTGCGAAAATTGCCAGGGCGGCGGCATATTGCGGCGTGAAGCCGATCGCGAACATCGCCAGCAACAGGATTGTAAACGGGATCAGGAAAAAGCAGGAGGTGATGATGACTGCGCGCCGTGTGGGCCGCTGATCTTCTGGCACGCCCCGCAGCTCATAGCGCTGGGCATAGGCGTTGATGCCCATCCAGACGGCGGCAAAATAAAGGATTGCGGGCAATAGCGCGGCCAGCATGATCTGCGCATAGGGAACCCCGGTCAGCTCTACCATCACGAACGCGCCCGCGCCCATCAGCGGCGGCATGATCTGCCCGCCGGAGGATGCGACCGCCTCTACTGCTGCCGCCAGTCGTTTGGGATATCCCAGCGCGCGCATGGCGGGCAGGGTGATCGCGCCCGTCGATGCCACGTTGGCGGATGCAGAGCCTGAGATCGAACCGAACAGCGCCGAGGACAGCACCGATACCTTGGCCGCCCCGCCGTTCAAACGCCCCGCTGCCGCAGAGGCGACGTTCATGAAACCCTGCCCCGCTTCGCCCGCGTTCAGCACCGCACCAAAGATCACAAATATTGCGACGACCCCCACGGATACCCCCGTGAGACTGCCCCACAGCCCCCCTTCGGCAATCACCAGTGTCCCCAGAAAACTGCGCAGGGGCGTGCCAGCATGGCCGAATTCACCCGGAATATGTTGACCATAAAGACCGTAAAGAAGCGCCAGCGCCGCCACCAAAGGCAGCGGCCAGCCGATCATCCGCCGCGCGCCTTCCATGGAGATCAAAAGCAAAGTTACCGCGAGCGCGACCTGAAACGGGTCCTCCAGAAACCCGTACTGATTGCGCAGCATCTGATGGTTGAACGCGATCCACAGACACCCCGCGATGCCGATGCCTGCCACGGCCCAGCCAAGCCATGCGCGCAGACCGACCGCGCCATAGGCGAACACCCACGGCAGGACCAGCGCCATATGCAAAGGCCGCGCCACAAGGTTGGGTACCAGCCCGGAAAAGATCAGCCCAATGTGGAACACACACGTCAGTGCCCCCAAAGCGATCCAAAGGCGCCGGGCCGGAACGTCAGTCACTCCAGCCGCTTACATCTGCGCGTCGGACAGGGCGATACCGGTTTCCTTGTAATACCGGATCGCACCGGGGTGGATCTGGGTGGTGATGTTGCTCAACATGTCCGTCGAAACACCGTCCCACCATTTCGCATCGCCTGCCATGTCGGCCTTGGTTTCCCAATAGGTCTTGGTCAGCTGATACGCCGTTTCCTCGTCCATCTTGGACGTGGCATAGGCAACGACGGGCAGCGACGTGGTATTTATCGGCGCATCCTGCCCCGCATAGGTGCCCGCAGGAATTACCAGCTTAGTGCGTTTTGTCTCTGCGATCTGATCATCGCTCATCGACAGGATACGCACGCCGGTTGATGCGGCCGCTTCGATGACATTTGGGGCAGGATAGGAACCTGCCGTCACGAACCCGTCGATCTGCCCGTTCTTCAACGCGGCGACGGCATTGGAAAGTTCGCTATCCGCCAGTGTGACCTTGCCCTCCAGACCGAACAGGCCGAGGTATTTCTCACCTTCCGTCGCCCCGAAGGATCCGCTGCCCAGCAAGATCGTCTTGCCTTCCAGATCGCTCAGCGTTTCCACGCCGCTGTCTGAGGACATCACGAAATGCATGGTCAGCGACGGGATCGGGAACAGGGCGCGGATTTCGGCAAAGGACGGATCGCCCTTGCCCTCGAACATCGCCTTGCCGTCCTGGGCCAGTCCGACCAGCGCAGGTGGTGTGGTGAATACATAATCCCCGCCCCGTGCACGGACTTCCATGACGTTCTGGACCGAACCTTGGCTTTCTTCGACGGTGACGGAAATATCGCCGCCGGTGCCTGCCTTCATCGCCTCGGCGATCTGGACGGACATCTGATAATAGGACGATCCGACCTTGGCGGATTTGAACGTCACGCGGGTTTGCGCGATGGCGGTGCTGGTGAACGCGACGGCGATGGCCGCAGCGGCGGTGAGTGTCTTGGTGAAAGTCATGGGTTTCCTCCCTGAAATATGCCGGAAAGGATCGCGCGGCATCGGGAAAAGGGCAAGGTGCTATTAACTTAGCGGTAACAACGTTTCGCATGCGAAACGTTGTTACTCAAAGATTAAGCGTCAGAGGCTGGCGTCCAACGCCGCCAGAATGGCGTCGCCCATCTGTGTGGTGGAAATCGGCGTGCCGCCTTCTTCGCCCATCAGATCGGCCGTCCGCGCGCCGTCTGCCAGTACCTTTTCGACCGCTTGCTCGAGCCGCGTTGCCTCATCCCCTGCATCAAACGAATAGCGCAGCGCCATGGCAAAGCTAAGGATACAGGCGATCGGATTCGCCTTGCCCTGACCCGTGATGTCGGGGGCGGAGCCATGCACGGGCTCATAAAGCGCCTTGGGTCGACCGTCCGCGTTAGGCGCGCCGAGACTCGCGGAGGGGAGCATCCCGAGCGAACCCGTGAGCATCGCGGCACAGTCGGACAGGATGTCGCCGAAGAGATTATCGGTGAGGATCACGTCGAATTGCTTGGGTTCGCGAACCAGCTGCATCGCACCGTTGTCGGCGTACATATGCGACAGTTCGACGTCGGGATAATCCGTGTCGTGGACTTTCTGCACGACCTCGCGCCACAAGATACCGCTTTCCATCACGTTGGCCTTTTCCATCGAACAGACCTTGTTGCCACGCCGCCGCGCCAGCTCGAACGCCGACCGCGCAACGCGGTCGATTTCGGATTCCGTATAGCGCTGGGTGTTGATGCCGACGCGTTCATTGCCTTCTTCGAAGATCCCGCGTGGTTCGCCGAAATAGACGCCAGATGTCAGCTCGCGCACGATCATGATATCCAGACCGGCGATCAGATGCTTTTTCAGCGACGAGAAATCCGCGAGTGCGTCAAAACACTGGGCCGGGCGCAGGTTTGAAAACAGGTCCATCTCCTTGCGCAGACGCAGCAGGCCCCGTTCGGGTTTGACCGAGAAATCGAGATCATCGTATTTCGGACCGCCGACGGCCCCCAGCAAAACGGCATCCGCCGCAAGCGCTTTTGCCATCGTATCATCATGCAACGGCGTGCCATGCTTGTCATAGGCGGCACCGCCGACAAGATCGGTTTCAACGTCGAACGCCAGATCGCGATTGGCGCCGAACCAGTCGATGATTCGCGTGACTTGGCCCATCACCTCCGGGCCGATGCCGTCGCCGGGAAGGATCAAAAGGGTGGGGTTTGCCATGGGGATGCTCCTGCGTGATGTGTTGCCAGCGGCGTAGCGCGGGGCGCGGGCACGGTCAAGGATCGGACGATTCCAGATCGGCCCAGAGCAACACATGACGGCTGGCCTCTGAGGGTGCGGTGGTTCCGAAATCCGCAACCCGCCAGTCGGCGGAAGGCAGAAGGTAATCCACGCGCCGTTCCCCCGGTCCGGGGTCGGGCCAGTTGGCGGTGGGGGAATTGTTAAACGGGGATTGCAGTGCGGGGTGTTCTAGCACTGCACGGATGGCGTCTTTGCGGCCTTCGCCGCGCTCTGGATCGATATTGCCATCGCCCAGCAGGACAAACCGTCCTGCGGGCGGCGGGCCGAATGCCCCTTCCAGATAGCGCAGCCAGAACGCCACCTCATCATGGTTGCGACGGCCATTGCGGTCTTCTGGGCCGTCAAATACCGGAGGCGACGCGTGAAAAGCCAGCACAGTAATCGTGCCGATTCCCGGGACGACAAACGGCACAGCCCAGTGCCCCTTGGACGACAGGCGCTGCACATCATGCGCCTGCGTTCCACCGAATGGAATGCCATCTGACATGGGAAACAGGTTGCCGGGCAGATCCTGCCAAAGCAGATCGCTGAAGTTCTCGAGCCCGGCAGGAGCGACGTGATAGCGCGACAGGATTGCCATCCCGCCATCACCGAAAAATTCGCCGTGGCCTTGGGCGTCGTCTGGTCCACCAAACCGGCCATCTACGTTCAAATCAAGACCCGTAGCGACCCCGGCATTGGATGGCGGCGCAATCCGGACGGGTAAGTCGAGCCCTCTTGCCTGTATCGCATCACCAACGGCATCAAGCGCGCGCAATTCAAGATCATAATCGAAATTCAGCAGCAGCAGGATATCGGGCTGTACGGCCACCAGCGTGTCGATCACAAGGTCGGCCTGCGTATTCTTGCCCTTGAGGATGTCGCGCAAAAGGAGACCGGGACCCTTGCGCGAGAGCTCTGCGTTCCACACCGCAACACGCAACGTGTCGGCCATCGCCGCCCCTGCAAACAGGCAGCCCAAAATTGTCAGGATCAGGCGGTTTGCAGCAGTTCGTGTTGAACCGTGGCGCAGGCGCGTCGACGTTTTTCCTGAATCATATCGGCGATCTTGCCCATCGCAATGCCGCGCATGATCATGCTGGCGGGAAGAAGGGCCCATGCGGTTATCGTCCAGATCAGGGTTTGCGGGTTTTCCAATGTGATAGGGTCTATCAGGTCGGCGGCCAGCTTGACCACTGCCGGGATGATAAAAGGCAGCGAAAAGCCGAGGGCGATATTGACGCGGGAATCCCGTTGCAGGCGGTCGAGTACGTTTCCCCCTGCTGTCGGGTTGAACAGGGGCAGATTGACCCAGACGTTGAACGCGCCCCGCCGCGCAGGCCAGTTCAGAATGCGCACGAGGACCAGAAAAACCGTCACGGCAATCAGCGAGATTACATAGGACAGGCCCGCAGCCGTTCGTACGAAATTGACCGTCTCGCGCGCCGCATCATCAGGCAACATCAAGACGACCATCCGCACCGGCGAATAGGGAAAATCAATGGCGTTCCCGACAATTGTGCCAAGAGACGTCAGCGCACTCGTGGTTGTCGTGGGGTCGGTTTTGCCGCGCAGGATCGCCGTCAGCACCACGATCGTCGCGAACAATGCCACGAATCTGAGCCGGTTGAACGGCGGCGCATCGCGAAATTCGACAATGCTTGGAAAGTTTGAATTGTATTCGACGAACGTCAGGAAAGACGCCAGCAGGGAAACCAGCACGACGATCTGAGTGGAATCGGCAACGATATCACGCAGCATCAATGCCGGCGTGAGGATCATCAGCTCGACCAAAAGCCCGCGCATCGCGGCACCTGCCATCCTTGTAATCAAAACCCGATTCCCTTCAAACTGGCCCGAGGCGATGCTTTGCCGCTCCCGTGTTCCAACTTGATGCCGACCGCTCTGGTCGTATGCCTCATTCTTGCCCCATTTGTGCTTTCTTTCGCCTTATTTCTCAAGACCGTAGGAGGACTTGACCCAGCTGGCAGGACATTTTGGAGGAGGTGGTGGTGCGATCGTGCATCAATTTGCGGGAAGAAATGCGGCAAAACGCAACATATAGTGGACCAAGATAGTCAGTCCACTAGACAACTGCTTTTGC
>Ga0115567_10002847_pt1 | contig 17177 bp, 1 predicted proteins | sample COGITO_mtgs_1204_2_FD_88679 | JGI IMG/M metagenome (GOLD analysis project Ga0115567, IMG submission 88679) | Pelagic marine microbial communities from North Sea - COGITO_mtgs_120412 | ecosystem: Environmental > Aquatic > Marine > Epipelagic | place: Germany:Helgoland, sampling site Kabeltonne... | reverse complement strand
CGCCTCCGGTTCACTGTCGGGGCGGCTACGGTCGACTCGACCGTGTTGACGGTGCACCACGGCCCGCTGCACCACCTCGCGGTTGCTGAGCAGCCTGCAGTCGGCACGGCAGAGGCTGCGCTTCAGCCGCTGTACCTTGAGCTTCGTGACGTGTATGACAACCTTGTTGTGGACGTGACAATGACCATGCGTGCCTTCGTGCAAGCCTCGCCCGTCCGGCGCGCGCCCGGACACATGTGCCTGGGGCAGACGTGCCTTGGAGGGGTGGGGTTCGACGATTTCTGTCCGAATGTCGAACAGGCTGCTGAAACGCGGGAGGAGTGTGCCGCGTTCTGCCGCGCAGACAGCACGTGCCATGGCTTCACATTCTATCCAGACAACAGTTGCCTCATCAATGGCGCGAGCGGAAAGAAGTCACGCGGGGCGCGGTGTGACAAGAGCCACGCGTGCTACCTTGCGCGCGGCGGGTGCGACCTCGTGCCAGACCCTTCGCAGGGCGAGGTCGATTTGATCGGCAACGTAGGTGGCACCATCGATGTGGCGACGGTCGGGGGAGTGGCGACATTCGCAGCTCTAGAGCTGCGTACCGCTGGAAACCACACGCTCTCCTTCTGCGAGTGGAAGAGCTATTTCGTGAACGGGCAGGCGCGAGGCGAATGCGGGCTCCAGGCTGTGGCAGACCCGGTTGCTGTCGTGCCAGGCCACTTTGCGCAGCTCAAAGTGATGGATCCTACGCTTGAACCCGACATGCACATCGGCACGCGGCCCTACGCGCCCGAGGGCTCCACCGCGAATGAGCCGCTGGCTTATGCGGTGCGCCTCGTCGATGCGTTCGACAACACGGTCGTGGACCCGATCGAGAAGCGCGCGGTGACTGTGGCCGTCGATAGCTCGGTCGCACCTTCCAATGCCAGCGTGGGGGGAGTGACATCCGTGCAGACGGACGCGGGCGTTGCGGTCTTTGCGGGCATCTTCGCCGCCGGCCCGAAAGGAACATACAGGCTGCGCTTTGTGGCAGAGGGCCCTGTGTGGGATGCTGGCGTGGGTGCAGCGGTGACGCGCAACGTAACTGTCGAGTCTCTCGACTTTGCTGTGGCGGCGCGAGTCGCGACGCTGCAGGTGGTGACGACGTACGAGCTGGACTCTGTGAACCGCAAGGGGTTTGCGATGATCGGGGGCGAGCCGTTCTTTGAGGCGCCGGTCGTGCACCTCATCGACGAGGACGGGCTGCGCTGCAACACCTCCCGCGCCCAGCTCAACATCACCGCGCGTTTTGTGGGCGCTGGGCCACAGGGGAGCACGCAGCTCGCGCAGCTCGGCGCCCGCCTCGTGACGCCCGTGCACGGCGTCGTGTCGTTCAGCGACTTTGGCGTCTCGCACCCGATCGAGAACCAGCTCTTCACGATTTCGCTCGTCTACGCCTTCACCGACGAGCAGAGCGCCATGAACCCGAGCGTCGAGGTCGCTGCGCAGCAGTGCATGGTGACCTTTCCCGCGAACCTTGGCGACGTTGACGGGTACGCACCGTACGTCGTTAAGCTCGAGCTCGGTGTCCCATGGCTCGGTGACGCGCCAGAGCAGAGCTTCATCGCAGGGAGTCTGCTCGCGCCCATTGTCGCCATGATCGACTACGGCGCCATCATCGGCAACGGGATCTTTGTGGGCCGCACGCGGCGCGATGTGGAGGTGGAGGTCCACAACCTCACCGCCTGCAGCGAGTTCTCCCTGCAGTGTCTCGGGGTCGGCGGCGCCCGCGTGGTTGGCACGACGCGCCGCGCGATTGGCGCCGGCGGCCAGGCGGTGTTTGACGACCTGCGGGTCGAGACTACGGGGCTCTTCGAGCTGCGCGTGGTCAGCCGTGGCAGCCCCGAGGGCGACGGCATCGCCATTTCGCAGACCACCAACGTGTTCGAGGTCACGCAGACCCCAGCCAGGCGGATCGGCATCTTCCGGCAGCCCGACGACGCGATCGCCGGGGAGGCGAACCCGGGCGCTCCCGTGCTGGTCACCTACGACCAATTCGGCAACGTTGCGACGGACGCGACCGAGCGCGTCGAGGTGGTGATCGGCGCCAACGTGCCTGCACCAGCAGGCTCAGACTGCTGGACGTACACCGCAGAGGGCGAGTGGCCGCGCTCCGACGTCCCCGCCAACCCGCTCTGCGCGCAGATCCTGCGCCAGGAGACGCCCGAGGAGCGCATCGGCTCGTTCGTGGTCGAGCCCGTGCGCGGCGTCGCGCAGCTCGACTGCATCGCCATCGATAGGACCGGCGAGGGCTACACCCTCAAGTTCCAAAACGTGCTTGCGCCGGGCGAGACGCGCTTCCCCATCGTCTCGCGCGCCTTCACCGTGAGCCCGGGCATCCCGCGCACGCTCGAGGTGTTTGTCGAGCCGATGGTCGAGCGCCCGATCGCCGCCGGCGTCTCGCTCGCGCTGTCGCGCACCCCGGTGGTGGGCCTCGTCGACCGGCTCGGCAATCTCGTGTACTATCCGCAGAGCGTGAGCGTGGCCGGCGCCGTGCTCCCGTCCGCGAGCGGGTGCGTCTTCGACTGCCAGAACGCTGCGAACTCGACGCTGCTGGGCGTGGTCACATCGCCCTTCGAGGACGGGATCGCGCGCTTCACGCACGCGTTCATCTCGCGCGCGAACCCCGCCCTCGTGCTCCGCTTCTCCGCAACGGTCGGGGGGCTGGCCATGCACGCCGACTCCGTGCCCTTCCACGTGGTGCACGCGGCCGCGGCGCGCGCGCTCGTGCTCATCGCGCAGCCCGCCAAGGCCGTGCAAGCCGACCGCTTCCCCGTGGCGCCCTCTGCCCGCTTGCTGGACGCGTTTGGCAACACCGTGTACCAGGCGGTGTACCAGGTGCGGGCCTCCATCGTCTGCGAGGGAGGCGCGGGCTGCGAGGGCGACCGCTGTGCGAAGGCGCAGGGCACGTCGCTCGTGCACACCGTCTCGGGAGTGGCGACGTTTAAGAACCTCTTCACCAGCGCGCAGCCCGGAATGTACCGTCTGCGTTTCGACGTGGGGCGCCTCGTGTCCGTCGCCAACTACCCGGCCGACGTGGTGTCGCAGGAGGCATACAAGGAGTTCTCCGTCATGCCTGTGTGGTCCGAGCCCTTTCAAGTCACCTCGAAGCCCTGGGAGCTGGCGCTCGCACAGTCCGCGTGGGGAGTGTGCGCGCCTGCGGCGGACGAAGCGGCCTGCGATTCTCTGGGCTGCACATGGCACAACGCCACGGCGCGGTGCGTGGGGCTCCGCGACTCCACGGCGGCCGACGCGCTGTTCGAGCAGCCGACACTACTGCTCGTCGACGCCAACGGCACCCTCGTGAATGTCTCGGTGCTCGGGGCACACTTTGTGCTCGTCTCTCTGCTCGAGGGCGTGGCCGGCGCCACCGGTGAGCGGCTGCAAGGCATGCTGACCGGCACGCGGCGCGTGCCCATCGTCGACGGCGTGGCGCAGTATACGGACCTGGGTGTGGCGCGCGAGGCGCAGGGCCTGCGGTTCCACTTCACGGTCGACGAAGACTGCTGCCTCGCGCAGGGCGGCACGCTTGGCGGGATGCAGGTCGTGTCACCGCCCATCAACGTGTACAACGAGCCCAAGGCGCTGGAAGTGATGGCGCAGCCGCCGGACGGCGTCGCTGGGGAGAGGCTCGCCGCGTCGGTCGACGTGGCGGTCAAGGACACGAGCCAGGTCGCCCTCTACGCGACCTGGACGCTCACCGCCGAGCTTGTCGGGTCGCAGTCTCCGCGCTGCCCGGACGACTCCAAGACACTGCACATCGCGCCCGCGCGCCAGGCCGCCGCGTGGGCGCTCTATGCGGGCGCGCGCGGCGCGCCAGCGGCGATGGACTTCGACGAGTTCAACGCGATGCTGGTCGAGGAGCTGCTGGTCACGGCCGCGGACGCGGACGTGAGAGGGCTGTTTGTCGCACTCGACACTGGCGGGCGTGTCGACGCGGAGAACAACGACGTGCCGGACGGGGTGCTTGACGAGGCGGAGTTCCGCGAGGCGACGGAGCAGTGTGTGTGCCTCGCGGGGTGGGGCATGGGCACGTACAAGATCGAGAACAGCGCGGCGGGGCGGGTGGGCGACGTTGTCATCGTGCCCACCCAACAGTGTGTGCTGCTGCAGAAGTGCCCGGCAGGGTTCCTCGGGCGCCAGTGCCGCAAGGCAACCGCGCTGATCCCCCGCAGCATCCCGCGCCTCCCCCGCCTTGTCGGGACGCTGAGCACCCAGGTCAAGTCCGGCGTGGCGCGCTTCACGGATCTCACGCTCTTTGAAGCCGGGTCGGGGTTCCGCCTGCGTTTCTACTCGCCGGAGCACCCTGGCACCGAAATAAACTCTGCGCAGTTCAACGTCATCCCTGCTGCGCCCGTGCAGGGCGCCTACCTCTCGCCTGAGGTCGGCTCGACGTTCCGCGCCGGCGAGGTCGTGATGTTTGAGATGGTGGTGGCGGACGTGTACTGGAACTTCCAGCCGCTCTCCACCGGCCTAGCCTCGCTCACGCACGCCGACATTCAAAAGTACTCGTCCGAGTGCAACGTGTCGACGCAGATCCTGCCGTGCGACTCGTGCCCCGAGCGCGAGGGCAACGTCAAGTTCTGCCCGGGCCCGCGCTGCCCGTTTCGCTGCTCGTACGAGAACGCGCTGCGGCGCACGTCGTGGGAGGACCCGCGTCCGTGGGGGCAGGCCTGCGCGTACAACTGCAAGAAGGGCTGCTCCTTCATGTGCGGCACGCTCAGCAACATCACGATGGTCGCCGGACGCGCCTCGTTCAACGACGTCGTCTTCAAGCGCGTCGGGCAGCACGAGATGCGCAACGAGCTCATCGGGGTGCAACAGGTGGGGAACGCGACCATGATCGACTGGGTCGACTTTGCGGAAACGCAGCGCCGCCTAAACGGCCGGTTGCTGCTGCTCCCCGAGGACCCGGAGAAGCGGAGGCGCGTCTCGGTGCAGATTCGCAACGGCCCCGGGGTCTACCTCGTCAGCGACTTCGGCCCGGCGCTCCACTACCTCACCAGCAACACCACCCGCGCGGGCGTGCCGCTGGACCCGCACCCCGCCTGCCTGGTTCTCGACCGGTTCGGGAACCGCGCGGTCGATGGGCGCTTCCGCGTCGGGCTCGGCGTGCGCGACTCTGACCGTGACGAGATCGACGCCGCGGCGGCCAAGCGCAAGTACATAACAGACCCGGCGACGCCCAGCGCGTTCACGGACAGCGGCGTGGTGGGCTGGCCGGCGGGCACCGGCAAGCTCGTCGCGGACTTTGTGCATCTCGACTTCGACGCGTCGCCCATGGAGGCGGACCAAACGGCCGACGATGTGGGATGCGTGCCGCCCCTGATGGACGCGCCAACCACGCCTGAGGGCGGCTGCCGCTCGCTGGCAAGCGACATCGATTCGATCATCTCCCGCGAGGGGATCATTAGCCCTGAGTGGTGCCCGTCGACGCAGGAGAAGCGCTTCTGCCGAACCTGCCTCACCGGGCACCGTCAGTTCACGTCGTTCAACTCCTCGCACTGGAAGCAGCAGTACGAGTTCGCCAACTCCTCGATCCGCTTCGGGTTCCCTCAGTTCACGGGCGCCTTCGACTGCCCTACGCGCACGCACTGCACCGAGTACTTCCCAGAGCGCATCAACTGCGGTTGCCTGATCGAGCTGCACAACGCGACGCGGGGCGCGCGCGAGTTCGACCTCTGCCAGGACTGCGCGACACGCTCGCTCCCCAGCGGCATGCCCGTTGCAGACACCGTTGCGGGCCGCGCCGTGTTCAAGGGCATCACGTGCTCCCGACCGCGGCGCGGCTACCGCTTCCAGTGCATCGCGCCGCCTGGGGGGCAAGGCAACGGGCTGGAGGATCCGTACAACTACAACAACGCGCTGCTGATCGAGGTTGCGTGGGATCGCAAGGAGACGCGGAACCCGCTGCTCTCGTTCACACAGGACACGAGCTGGGGGCGCTATGAGCCGATGCATCCGCTCTCGTGGGTGGACAGCTCTGGCAACGAGCACCCGCAGATGGTCGAGTGCACTGCGCTGTGCGTGAATCGGACGATTTTTACCTCCTCGGAGGTCACGCCGCAGGGCAAGGTGGTGCAGTTGAACCAGCAGCTGGTCAACAACTCGTGTCCCGACCACTGCTTCAAGTTCTCCTTCCCCGTCAAGCGCAACCCCTCGTGGAATTTCGTGCCTTCCGAGTCTCCTGCGCTGAGCGTCCCCGTGCGCGTGCGCGCCGGCGACGTTACACGGCTCCTAGTCACGAAGCCACAGCCCGACAGCATCGTGCGTGTGTTTGACGCCTCGCGCCCGCGCGAGGAGACCAGCAGCTTCGTGTCCCTTTGCGGCGACGCGCCGTGCGACGTGGACCTGCCCTCCTTCAAGATGGTCGACCGGTTCGACAACCTCAACACCACGTCGGTCGGCATGGCGCTGGCAAACCTGGTGCCGACGAGCAACAACGTCGGCGCGGAGATTCTCGGGCGGCTGACCACGCCGCTGGTGGACGGCCGCGCCACCTTCTCGGCCCTCACCATCACGTGCCCGGGCCTTGCGTACCGGCTCGAGCTGCGGTATCGCCGCTGGCTGTACGGGCTCCTCGCAGTCCCGGCCAACGACGTGGTGGCGCTGTCGCCGGCCTTCGACGTCGTGCCTGCGGCCCCGCGCCTGGAGGCTGTGCGCTGGGACGACTCGTACACCTCGGTGCTCTTCGAGTTCGACCGCTCCACAAACCGCGGCGGGATGGAGCTCTCGAGCGACTGCTCCGACTTGCTCGACGGCGTCGCGCGGTACGGCGCGGACGGCGTGTGGCGCTTCACGCCCGTGTGCGACCCCGGTCCTGCGAATGCGTCGTGTCAGGTCTCGAGGCTGCTCGGGGAGCGGTTCCCGCCCGTGTGCTCGTGGTCGAGCTCCAAGGTGCTGCGCATGGACCTCGGCAGCAACGCGCTGCTGCTGCCAGACGACATGTTCTTCCTCAAGCACCGTTCCAGGGCGCGCGGCAGGCCCGTCGAGTTGCGGGTGGAGGTGACGGTCGAGGGCAAGCAGCTTCGCTCGCCACCCATGGAGGTTCCCACTGCAACGGGCTGCAACGGCACGCACTGTGCGTCCGAGCCAGTCGGTGGCTACACGCTCATGCGGAACTGCAAGCTCGAGGAGGTGCTGCTACCCGCAGGCGACCTGGGCGGCGACGGGGTCACGGACGCGGTGCAGTTTGCGTACCGCGGGAGGCATGCCGTCGCCGTGGCCAACAAGTGCATGTCCACTGAACCGTGTGCGCCGTCCCAGCGCGCCGTGATCATCTACGAGCTTCACTTCGCGGCAGCGTCGAGCGGCGGCGTGCCGCAGCTCGACGGGCTCACGCAGAAGGAGACGCTGCCCATGGCCGGCGCGGTCGACGTGGAAACGTTCAGGCTGCTGTCGGACTCGGCGGCGGCGCCATACTTCCTCGCCATCGCGCGGCACGCGGACGGCGTGGCCGGGGCGCAGGCCGTCGACATCTTCACCGCGGGGAACCCCGCCGAGGAGGTATTCAAGCTCGAGCAGAAGGTCCCCACGGCGGGCGCGCTCACGGTGCGCTACGCGGCGTACGGGCGGCAGGACTACCTCATGATCCTGCAGAGCGGGGGCGAGGTGCTGCTGCTTCGCTGGCTGGTCGGCTTCTTTGCGACCAACCCGCTGACCGGTGAGTATCGCTTCTTCCCGGGGTACTTCACGCAGATCCGCAGCTTCCGCTCCACGGGCGTCCCGTCGGGGCTTACGTTCGTGTTCTCGGAAGGTAGCTGGGTGCTCATCATCAGCAACGAGAAGTCGCGCACCGAGCGCTGCAGCGCCAAGACGTGCCGCGGCGACGGGCTTACGTACCGCGCGGCGGTTGACTTCCACCGCGTCGGCGCGTTCTCGCACATGGCGCGCTTCGAGCCGTACCCTGCGAGCGTGAACCAGGACATCTGCACCTTCTTCACCTGGTCGCTCGAAGAGCGCTACGCCAACATCACGCTGGTGGACGTGGACGCCGCGGCGCTCGAGACGGTCAAGGTCGGGACGTATCTGCGCGTCAACGGCGAGACAGTGCGCGTCGTTGACCCCGCTGTGGCCGAGAGCGACCTCGCCGGGCTCGACGGGATCAAGGACCCCTTTCTCCCAGCGTTTGACCAGATGGCCGCTGCCGAGTTCGCGCGCGGGCGCGCGCAGGAGTTCGCGCAGGAGCTACAGCTCGGGCCGCAGAAGCGTGATCCGCCCGGGTGGTTCCGCGTCCCGATGGGCTACCGCGAGGCATGGGCGGCGCTCCCCGGCGACCGCGCGCGCGTCGGCAAGTTTGCGGAGCTGCTCAGCCGCATCGAGGGCTCCGCGATGGCACGGCCTACAGCGCCGGCCGCCGCCGACGTTACCGGTGACGGGGTGCCCGATCTGGTCGTGGGTACGTGGGACGGCCGGCTGCGCGTCTTCCCGGGCGGCGCGGGCGGCCTCGCCGGCACCGAGCTCAACGCGTCTGCGCCAGAGTATCCTTTCCGCGGGATCCGCGCAGCGTCGGGTGGCGCGGCGCCGGCGTTCGGCGACTTTGACGGCGACGGGCGGGCAGACCTCGTGGTCGGAGAGGCGGACGGCTCGCTGCGCTTCTTCCGCAACGCCCCGGGCAACGCGAGCAACGCGAGCCTGCCGATGAATGGTTCCAACGGCACCGCACTGCCGCTGGACTTCCGCGAGCTGCTCGGCGCCGCGCGGCCCTTCGTCGACGCCGCGGTCGGCGCCGCGGCGAGCCCCGCCCTTGGCGACCTCAACGGCGACGGCGCGCTCGACCTCGTCGTCGGCGCCGCGGACGGCAGCCTCCTCATCGCGCTCGCCGGGCGCAACGCGAGTGTTGAGCCGCCGCTCGTGCGGCGCGGCGCCGGCAGCTTCGCGGCGCCCGCTGTGGCGGATCTCGACGGCGACGGGCGGCCGGACCTGCTGGTGGGGGGCGGCGACGGCTTCCTCGTGGTGCACCTCGCGGTCGCGCCGGCGGGCGGCGCCGCGGTCAACTACACCGAGGCCGCCGCAGGCGCGTCGCCTGGTGGGATTACGGTGACGCTGCAGTCCATGAACGTGTCCGGCGAGCGCGCTTCGCCCGCGCTGCTGGACGTCGACGGCGACGGGCGACTCGAGCTTGTGCTCGGGCACTCGTACGGAGACCTGGAAGTCTACGCGGCGTCCGGCGCGTGCGGCGCCGCGCTGCTGCCGTGCGAGTTCGTCCCCGCCGCCGCGCCGGCGGCGACGGGCGGGGAGGCGCCGCTGCGCACCGTCTCGCGGGCGCAGTACGCGGCGGTGTTTACCGGGTTCCGCTGCATGCGTCCGGTGTGCACCAACTGCACCGGGGACCTCGGGCTGTGCGACCTGACGCCGTGCCACCGCATCAACGACGACTTCTCGCAGGCCCCGCCTGCCAGCGGCTGCACAACCTTCGCGCCCGTGGACGACGGCCCGGGCGGCTGCTGCGAGTTGGGCCCGGACTCGGGGCTGGCGTTCGCGCCGTGCCGCCGCCCGGGGCACCTCACGGTGCGCCGCGCGCAGCTCGGGACGGTCGTGTCGTCGACGGGCAAGTGCTCGCTGCAGCTGGCGGTCGGCGTCTTCGCGCCGTGCGCGGGGCGGGCGGGCTGCAAGTGCGACGCGGGCGACCGCGCGCTCCAGCCGTGCACGGCCGACGCTGACTGCCCGGCGCACTCGCCCGGGTCCGAGTGGTCGGTGTTCCCCGAGGAAATCGTCCCGGAGCAGCCCGCGGCGCCCTTCATGCAATTCCCCGGCGCGGGCGCGCTGCACGCAGAGCCCTTGGCGATCGAGGGGCAGCAGTTCGTGGCGGTTGCCAACCACTTCTCGGGGTGCGAGCCCAACGGTTACGAGCAGGACTCGGTGCTTTACAGGGTCAACTACACGACCGGGACCTACGAGCGCCACCAGTCGTTCAGCACCACCGGCGCTGGCAGCATGCGCGCCTTCAGCCGCACCGCTGCAGGCCCCGCCGGAGAGGCGGTCACCAAGCAGTACCTGTGGGTGGCCTCGCGGCGCAACCGCTTCGGGCCCACCACGCAGTCGACGCTCTACCAGTGGACGCGGTACGCAACGGCCGCCGGGGCGGGCCAGTGCGCCGCGTCCAACGAGACGTGCTACCTCCCTGCGGGCGTGGCGCCGTCCTCAGGGCGCTTCGTCCTCAAGCACGCCGTGACCTCGACGGCCGCGCTCAAGTGGCTGCCGCTCTCGGTCTCGCCCGACGCGTCGGACGACCTGCACGTGCTGCTCGCGGCGACGCCCGGGAACTCCAAGATCCTGCGCTTCGCCTCGCCGTTCCCGCGCCCGAGCGTGTCGGTGCAAGGCCCGAGCGTGCTCGCGAGCTGCGACGCGCTCGTGCTCGACGGCTCGCTCTCCTCCGGGCAGGCCGGGCGCCGCTTCGCGGTGGTCAACTGGACTCTCATCGAGGGCGGCTCCGCGCCGGGGTACGCCGGCACGGGCCTGCGCGAGTCCGTGGCCGCGGGCGACAGTCTGGTGCTGCGCCTGGAGAGGGGCGCGACGAGCGCGGCCGACTGGGAAGTATTCTTCCCCCCCGGGGCGTACCGCGTGCGGCTTGACCTGACCAACTGGGCGGGCGGGCGCGGCTACGCCGAGCACGCATTTGTGAAGCTCAACGGCACAGCGCCCGGCGTCGCCGTCTCGCTCCAGGCCGGGACCATCCGCCCCTTCCAGCCGCTTGAGGCCTACGCGGCCGCGGTGCGCCCCGCGTCCTGCGGCGGCGCCGGCCAGGACGCCCAGTTTGCGACGGCGCCGCTGGTGTACGCGTGGGCCCTCGCCGATGCCGCCACCGGCGCGGCCGTTACGGTGCCCGGCGCGCTCCTGTCCGCCGCGAAGCTGCTGCTGCCTGCGTACGCGCTGGTGCCGGGGCGCGTGTACCGCGTGTCGTGCACGGTCTCCATGCTCGGGCTCTCGTCCTCGGCAGAGCGCACCGTCGCGGTCCTGCCTGCGGCGCCCGAGGCGATCATCGGCGGCGGCGACCGCGAGCTCGCGCTGCTGAACGCTAGCGCGCCGGCGGAGCAGGGTGGCGCCTGCGCCGCGCGGAGCCTACGGGTCGACGCCTCTGCCTCGCGCAGCCGCGACTTCGCGCCCGGCGACGCCCGCAGCACGGCGGGGATCGCCTACGCGTGGGCATGCCACTACCGCGCGGACGCGCTGCAGCAGGGCTTGATGCCGTGCGTCGAGGCGGCGGGCGGCAACTTCTACACCGTTGACGGCGCCGTCCTGACGATCGACCACGCCCGCCTGCCGCCAGAGCCCCGCGCGTACCAGTTCTCTGTCGTCGTCACCGCGCTGCGCTACTCGTGCGTGGCGGCCAACCCCAGCAACGCCCGCACGGTGTGCCCACCGGAGCCCGGCGCGCCGTCGGCGACGGCGGCGGTACAGGTCGTGACCACGCGCGCGCCGGTACCGGTCGTGTCGGCGGAGGTGGTATCGAGCGCGACGACCGAGGTGGCGTTTTCAGAGGACTCAGACGCGCCCCTCACTATCTTCGTGGCGCAGTCGTCGAACGCGCTGCTGCTGCGCGGCGAGGTATGCCGCTCGGCGGCATTCCGCTCCGTGCGCTGGAGCATGGGCGGCTCGCAGACGGTCTCGTGCCAGGGGGCGCACGACTGGTGCAACCCTGCCAACATGCAGACCAAGATGCAGGTGGTGGCCCCCGGCATCGTCGAGGAGACGAGCCTGTCGTGCGGCGCGGACAAGTGCACGTCGGTGCTTTCGATCCGCCCGGGCGTGTTCTCCGGCGCGGCCGCCTTCGTGATCGGCTTCGAAGTCACCTCGGCCTCCGGGCAGACGGCGCGCTCCGAGCTCCGCATCCGCTTCAACCGCCCGCCGCGCTTCGGCACCTTCTCTGTCTCGCCGCTCACGGGCGTCGCGCTCCAGACGGAGTTCACGCTCGCGGCGCGCGCGTGGCAGGACCTGGAGGACGAGACGCTGCGCCTCTTCTATGCCTTCGCGTACCGCCCCGCCGGCTGCGGCAGCGCGGCGTGTCAGGTGTCCCTCGCGCCGCGCACGCTGCTCCCCGTCGTCGTCGTCACGCTCCCGCCCGGGAACCACACGATCGTGCTGCAGGTGTCAGACCCCGGCGGCGCGATGAACGTGACGCTCTTCGAGAGCCTAGTGTCCGTTGGCGAGGTCGACTCCGCCGCCGTGAGCAGCTTCGTCACTACCTCGCTCGCGGCACTCACCGGCGCGCCGTCCGCGCTCATGACGTCCGTCGCCACGGCCGCCGCGACGGTGAACTCGCTCGCGGGGCTGGCGCCGGCCGACGCGGCGGCGCTGCGCACGCAGCTGCTCGCATATCTCGACACCGCGTGGTACGACGGCGAACAAAGCACGGACGCGGCGGTCTCAGCCGCAGGTGCCGTGCTAGCCGTGGCCGGCGACGGCACGCAGCTCTCGCAGGCGGGCGCGGAAAACGTGAAGCGCTTCGTGGCGGACATCGCCGGCAGCGTGCTCGCGGGATTCCGCGCGCCCGGCGCGGCCGAGGGACTGTACGTGCCCGAGGCAGACGCGCTGTCGGAGAAGCTGACGGGGGGAATCGACCTGCTGTTCCGCGTGTACGGCGTCGCCTCAGGCAGCGCCGGCGCCGGCGGCGCCGGCGGCGCGGTGATGCGGAGCGACGCGGCGCACGGCGCGCGGCTTCTGCGCGCGCTCGCGGGGTTCGAGCCGCCGGGGTGGTGGGCGGGCGACGCGCGGCGGCAGCACGCGGAGCTGCTGGCGGTGGAGGGGGGCTACCAGGCGACGCTGGAGCTGCTCGAGTCGCTGGACGAGACCGCGTCGGCGCTCGCGGTCGCCAACTCCGCGGCGGGCGTGCGGCCGGTGCGGCGCTCGGGCATGTCGTTTGACGTGCTCACCGAGGTGGTGGCCGCAGCGGACATCGGCTCGCGCGGCGGCTCGCTCGACGACCGCTTCGCGCGTGAGCCGTGCATGGCCGCGGAGGACGCGGCCGCGTGCTGCGCGCTGTCGGGGACGTGCTGCGTCGACGAGCAGTGCGACGGGGTCGCGGGCATGCGGACCAACACGGAGTTCAAGTTCTCGGTGCGGCTGCCCGCGGACGTGGGGGCACTGTCGAGCGCGGCGTACGACCTGCAGCTCGGGACGGTGCTCGGAAACCCGTTCGAGAGCTACGACGCCAAGACGATGCTGTCGGACACGCAGATCCTGACGGTGCGCGCGTCGCGCTCGACGGCTGAGATCACGCAGCTGCCGAGCCGCGTGGTGGACTCCGTGGAGATCCTGAGCGAGGCGGTGCTGCGCGTGCCGATCCGGCGCGAGGTAGCGATGGCGCTCAAGACGGAGGGGGTCACAACGCCAAAGAAGAAGGGCCGCGTGGCGGCGTGCCTGCGATGGGACGAGGCCGCGCGGCAGTGGGGCAACGACGGGCTGCGGCAGGTGACGGGCGCGGCGGCGACAAAGGAGATGTGCGTGCAGAATGGGACGGTGTGGGAGTGCTTCTTCTTCCTCGAGTGCTTCACGAGCCACCTTTCGTACTTTGCGGCGGCCAACACGCCCGTCGACTGCAAGGGGCGTCCGCTCGGGACCGCCGAGTACGACTCGTGCGACGTGTGCGAGGGCGACAACTCGACGTGCTCGGGCTGCGACGGGAACCCCAACGCCGTCGTTGACGGCGTGCTGCTCGACAAGACCTGCTCGCAGCACGGCTCCTGCTCGGGGGGGCTCGCGTGCCTCTGCTGCGCCGACCGCGTCGGGCTCATCGAGGAGGACGCGCCGGAGGCCAAGGACGGCGCCCCGGCCGGCACGAAGCTCACGGTCTGCCCGTGGTACGGCGTCATGTGCCACCGCTGGTGCACGCGCTCAGACCAGGTGGCCGCCGCGGGCGACGCGGTGCAGGCGGTGCACTGCAGCGGGCACGGGAGCTGCGTCAGCGCCGAGGCGGGCCCGCTCTCGTGCGAGTGCGACCCCGGGTTCGCCACCTCGCTGCAGGCGGACCAGCAGGCCCCTGGGCGCGAGGTGTTTTGCGACTTCCAGCTGCCCGTGCCGGCGCAGCCGATGGACGAGGTGTTGCAGTGGTTCCTCTGGGTCGGCGTGCCCACCATCGCCGCCGGGTTCGTCGGCTGCGGCGTCATGGCAGCGCTCGCCTTGCTCAAGCGCCGCCAGAGCCTCCAGGGCGAGAAGATGGTCGAGTTCTCGGTACGCCCCGCCCCCCGCGCCCTCCCTCCCGCTCCTCCCTCCGCCAATCCATCCGCCCAACGCCCTTCTCCCCCCCCTTGGTCCTCGCGCGCTGGCGCGCGCTCACCGCGTGCGGTGCGGCCAGGTACTGCACCGGCTGCCCAAGCCGACGCTGGAGGAGGTGGGCGAGGACGCGCTGGTCAAATTCGAGGACCACTACGACGACTCGGTGAGCCTCCTCCCCCCGGACCCGCGAGGCCCTGCGAGGCCCCGCGAAGCCCCGCGAAGCCCCGCGCCACGCGGCGGCCGGCGCTGAGGCGCAGCGGCGCGGGACTACTGGACGACCAATCTGCTGTGTTTTAAAAGTGGTTTGTTAACTTTTTAGGTTGTGCGACGGCCCGACGAGGAGATCGCGTACCGCAAGCGCCTCGCGGCGGCGGAGGCGGCGCGCGCCAAGGGCAGCGCCGACATCGCGTTCAAGAAGGAGCACTTCCAACGGCAGGCGGACCTCGCGAAGCTGCCGGCGGCGTCGATCTCGGCGTTCATCACGACCAGCAAGTTCGAGACCAAATCCGACACGTCGCCGGTGGATGCGACCGTCCTCAAGACCTTCCAGCGCCTCGAGACCTTCAAGTCCAAGCTCAGCGAGGAGGGTGCGAGCGACTCCCTCGCGCTCTGGACGTCGCCGGAGCGCGTGGCAGACCTCGTACACGCCGGGACGCGCATCCCGCATTCGGTGCTGCACCCGCCGGTCGAGATCGGGCTCGAGCCGGACCTGGAGGGCGCGTCGCGTGAGCTGAGCAAGGCCGTCGCGGCGCAGTACCGCTCGCAGAAGGGCAACGTTTCGCACCGCCAGCCGAAGTTCCTCAAGGACCGCGTGCAGGCGGACGAACGCCGACTCGAGCAGGAGAAGGGGCCCAACGCGCTTCGCGTGAAGCTCAAGTCGCACGTGCGCAAACACGGCCAGAAGCCGGTATCGCTCATCGAGGAGGCAGCGGCAAAGGGCTCCAAGAAGAAGGGCAAGAAGGCGGAGGCCAACGGGGCCGAGGCCAACGGTCACGCGGAGGACGGCGCGGAGGCGGGCGCGTTGGTGGTGGCTGAGGGGGAGGGTGGCAAGGGCCTGTCGTCGCGCTTTGCCTCGCTGGTGCCTTTCTGGAGAGGAAAGGACAAGGGCACCGCTAATGGCGCGGTTGGCAAGGACGAAGATGGGGACACGATAGCGAACGTGTGAGCGCAGTGGTCTGGTACAGGGTCACCAAGTGCGAGCTGCAGTTTGTGAGAGGAGCTCCGCCGCACTCGAGTGCGCGGAACGGAACTAGTAATTTTCAGAGTCTGTACATATGATATGTCAAGTTCGGGCCATATGCCCCGCCGCGGCGCTCCAGTGCGATAGCCTTGCAGCGAATCCAGGGTCGAAGCGAGATGCGTCTCATTTCGTTGTAGTGCCGCTCGCCGCAGGATTGTTTTCATCCCGTGCACAATCAGCGCCTTCACCATAGTCAATTGGATCATTCCCTTGGTCTGGAAGCAAGACCGGCGGTGGTGCCTCTTTTGTGTTCAGTATACACGCTTGGCACTCGCAGTCTTCGTTGCAGAGGCCTATTCCTTCAAAGACCCCGCCACGAAGCCTGAGGGAGTCAGCAGGTGCAGAAGGATTGGACGGAGCGAGGAACAACAGTGGCGACGCAAGGGACGAGAGCGTCGAGAGCATGAGGATGAGGATGAGGGTGCGGAAGATCGGAGACAACATGTGACTGTGGTAGATTTCCTGCAGAAATTTCCCTACTATCTAGTCAAACCCCAAAAAAAGAAACAGAATTCAAAAACCGTGTCCAGCGATCAGTAGTGTCGCAGTGTGCATCTGGCAAACATCGCGTGTACCACCGCGCAAGATCCGGTTGTAGAGTCACGCGCGGCGGTGTTCCGGAGTTCAGCCGGCCCGTAGTCGATCATAGCTTCACCCGCCCACGGCTCGGGTCGTCTCAGCCCGACGAAGCGGAGCCGCGAGCAAGCTACCCGCAGCCTCGAGAGGTGCCCTACCTGCCACGCGAGCGCGTTCATGCCCGACTTCCAACCCCTTTGTCGTCTCCGGATTCGGGCGAGACGTCAGTGCTGACAGCGCTGCGGAGGACCCGTGGCGGGGCCCGGCGACTGCTGGGCGCCCGGGTGGGGACATCTCCTGAAGTGCACCCCGGCTCCGCGCAGGGCCCCAGGGGCGACGAGCCAGGGGGTGGTCAGGATGGACGCCAGCGGTGCGGCACAGCTGCTTTTGCAATGCAAGGCACTCAACGAACAGCGGCTCTTCCCATCCGCAGCACAGCTCGCGTCCCTGTTGGTCTCCGCGAACCAGCAAGACCCCGATGCGCATGCCACCCTCGGCAGTGCCCTCCTCGGGAACGGCGAGCACAAGCGCGCACGCAACGCATTCCAGGCACGCCCCGCCCAACCTTGCCATGGCTGCCCGTCTGCCGCTGATCCAGCCGTCGCCGCACCCCGCCCAGAACGCCCTTGACCTTCTCGGCGCCGCCGCCGACGCTCCAATCGTCGTGGAACTCAGGCACGCCCCCCCACCGCGGACGTTCCAGGCGGCTGCGCGCGCGCCTAACGCGTGGGGCGCGTGCAGGAGCCGTATCGGCGAGTGCCACGCGCGCGAGGGCAACTTCGCGGCGCAGCTGAGCGTGCTGGCGGAGATCCCTGCGCACGCGCGCCCCGCGGAGGTGCACATGGCCCTCGGCAGACTGCTCCAGCGCATGGGCTGCGACCTTGACGCCATCACCAGCTACAAGGCCGCCATGGCGCCGCCCCGCCCGCGCCCGCGCCGCGCCGGCCTGCGGCGAGCCTTTAGGCTGAGCGCGGGTCGGCGGCCTGCTCCCTGGACAGGCCGCGGCGCCCCCCCCCCCCCCCCCCCCCAAAAAGGGACCCCCCACCCCCCCCCCCCCCCCAATTTGAGCCGCCCCCGGGCGGGAACAGCGCCCCGGCCCCCCCCCGCGGGGGGGGGGGGGGCG
>Ga0115567_10002843_pt1 | contig 17182 bp, 6 predicted proteins | sample COGITO_mtgs_1204_2_FD_88679 | JGI IMG/M metagenome (GOLD analysis project Ga0115567, IMG submission 88679) | Pelagic marine microbial communities from North Sea - COGITO_mtgs_120412 | ecosystem: Environmental > Aquatic > Marine > Epipelagic | place: Germany:Helgoland, sampling site Kabeltonne... | reverse complement strand
GAGCAGCCTCCATAAGATCAATAATAGACTGATGACGAGCTTTTGCATCAGCACTTATAATGACTTGTGTATTTGATTCACCTTCAGCAATTTCAGCTAAAATATTTGCCATACTCTCAATATCATCGGAAATTACAGGTTCATCATTGATTGTATAGCTGCCTTCTTCAGTGATTGTAACCCTGATAGGTAGTGTTTCTTCATTAACCTGAGTTCTTTCAGCGACAGGTAGGTTAATTTTTACTTCACCCAACTTCGCAAACGTCGTGGTGACCATCAAAAATATGATAACCACTAATAGAACATCTATTAACGGGATAAAATTAAGCTCAATATCTTCAGCACGATCTCTTCTTTTTAGGCGCATGATTACTTACCTCCAGTATTGCAAAGTTTAATGATACGCTGAGAGTTCTTTTCCATGATATGAATTTGATTATCTATTTTTGTACGAAATACTCTATGAGCAATCATAGCTGGGATTGCAACAACAATACCACCACCAGTGTTATATAGCGCAACAGAAATACCGCGTGCGAACTGTTCCACATCTTGCCCCTGACTGGTAAAAGAACCAAATAGCTCCACCATTCCCACAATCGTTCCAAACAGCCCTAATAAAGGCGCAACTGTTGCAATCATTGCTAAAAGATAAAGATATTTTTCTAATTGATGACTGATAGAATCACCTGTTTTCACAATGGCATCATTAAGAACTTCTGTTGGTTCACTGTAATTCTCAATTACAGTGGCAAACATAAAACCAGACAAAGAGCTACCACTAAGAGACGCTAATGCCTGTTTATCTAAATGACCATCCTGTAGTTGAAGTTCTATATTATCCAAAAGGTTTTCTGGAATAACTATGCTGTCTCGAAGAGCTACTGATCGCTCCACAATAATCGCAAAAGCTATCATGGAAGTGAAAATTAATGGCCATATCGGCCAACCTGCATCTTGAATTACTTCCCACATATTCTTTCTCCTAATAAAGTTAAAGCAACGTAAATTTAATTGGCACTAAAATTGTGAATACTCTATCGCCTAATATACTTGGCGGTGTTGGAAAAGGTATGGCTCTGTCTATCATAGCTAAACCCTCTTGATCCAAAATCCTAAATCCACTTGATTTTCTGAGGATTTTTGAAACTAGTTGGCCCTGCCCTGTCAGCTTAACTTGCAAAACAACTTCCCCTTGCCATGCTCTTCTTTGGGCAATTCTGGGGTATTTTTTATACTTAGCGATATGGACGGCCAATTGACGACTAAAATTATCAAGTGCTATCAATCCTGCGTTTCTTGAATCATCCTCTCCTATTTCAGGAACTTCAACTGGCTCTGGGGCTGATACTGATGATTCTTGTTGTTGAGCAGGTTCAGGTTCAGTAGGTGTTATTTCCTTCTTCACCGGCACACTATTTTCTTCTGGCACTTCTGCTTCGATTTCTTCTGAAACTTCTGATTCAGGTTTTTCAGATGCTTGTTCTTCTGATGGGGGGATGGGTTCTGGAATATTTTTTGATAATAAAACGGCTTCAAAATCTATAGATTCTTTATTTTTTTTTGCATCATCGAATTTCAAAATTAAAAGATCAGTAATGAGTATGCCATGAATTAATATAGATAGAACCAGCGCATCTTTAATATCGAATCGGCTTAAATAATGTTTAATTTTTATCAACATATAGAATTATCAATGATTGGCTAGGTTATTTTTGCTGAATAATCAGTAATTAGACTGGGTTAATTTAAAATTTCATCTTCATCTTCATTTGTCTCATTACTATCAGAACTCAACTCTACAGAAGTTGTTCCGTTTTTAAGAGAAGTATTCTGCATTTTAGAATTATCTTTTTTTGAGGTCTTAACGTCTTTTGAATCGGAAGAAAATACGACATTATCAAAGCTACCCTCGCTAAAACTCGAGCGTACCTCTCCGATGAGCACATCGCCTGTATATTCTAGATTCATCATTTTAACTGGGCTAGATAACTTAGCGCGACTAATTTGACCACCAAGAACGCCTGCCCCGCTAATTTTTGATGCATTGGAGATCGCCCGGGCAAAGCCGCCTTTCTTGCCACCTAAATTTAGTTGTGGCGCCTTGGGTGGTGGTCCTGATTCGAAGGCATTTTGACTGAGTGCCCCACTATATGCAATTGACTCAGAGGAAATAGATCCTGCACCGTTAGTTATAGATCCCTGAGGAATACTAAGTTGGTTAATATTAATATTATTATTAATTATACCTCTGGGGAACAGCATAGTTATATTATCCTCAGACAGGCTTGCTAAAGGTCTCAAAGCATTATAAAAAGCTTTGTCCTCTCCATTTTCATCAAGTCCTTTATAGATGTTTCCTCTGCCATCATTTTGACACGCAACTATAGCACCTCCACTTACCCAACATGCTCCCTTGGCAGCCAAAGAAAGGCTATGAGTTGGAGTTGAAAATTCGTCATCAAAAGAATATTTTTCTACAGACTCTTTATAAATTACCTGGCCAAGCTCGGTATCTGCATAGAGAATGGATCGACCAACGAAACTAATCGTTGGATCGACCGACATCAATGATACGTTCTTTTTAAGTACACCGTTAATCACAGTGCCGTTATTACCAATTTGGACATGGCCTGTATAAGTTTGATTTAGATAGGTTGTAATATCATCCCGAATGAAAATTTCATTTCCTGTAATTGCTATATTACCGATTTGGTTATTAGCATACATTGACTCAGTAAGATAATTCATGTTGCCAAAGTAAACATCCCTATTTTCATTTAACAAGGAGACCGCTGCATTGCCTGTTACTTTTGTTGCTTTTGCACCAATTTCGCCATTAAGTACCACCCAACCTTGACCCGCATTTACAGTGAGATTATAGCTACCTGTATTATAGCCTGTAATAGAGCTTAGTTGGATGTTTTGCCCGTTACTGGTAAGGATAGTATCACCCTTAATAGTCATTAAGCCGCCATAAAATTGCCCCCATTCTGCTTGAGTATATGTTACACGGCCATTTTCTATAAGCTCAGGATTTTCAATTATTGAAGCTTGATAGTCATTTTCTCTAGCAAGAAGTACGGGGTCATCCTTAGAGAACTGATTTGTAGCATCGCTAGTAGTGATTGATCCAGCAATGATGCTTGCACCATTAACTTCAACTGAAGCAAAACCAGAACTGTTGGTTATCGATGAGCCACTATCAATATTCAAGCTACCAGCAGTTAGTCTTTGATTAACTAGGTTAAATGGGGTGTTGATGAGAGTTAGGCCACCTGTAAAGTTATAATCTCTTACAGTTTTCTCAACTACGTTAAAAGTAGATAGATTAGACAAGACTAAGGTATCGGGAAGGTTAACTTGTCCGTTACTTGCTCTCAACTCAATACTGTTATTAGTTACATATTTAATTGCAACAATACCTGAACCACCATTGCCTCCCTCATTATTGCCCCGATAATGTGAACCACCACCACCACCACCACCGGTATTGGCACCACCGTGCCCACCTGGTCTATTAGTTTGCTGATTGATGTTCCCGCCGCCGCCAGGGGAGCCGTTATTTAGGCCAGCGCCACCGGTTGTAACACCAACAGCACCACCACCACCACCACCGATACCACCATTACCACCATTATATGAGTAGCTTGAGCCACCACCACCACCGCCCCAGTAATAACAAGTTCCAAGGATACAATTTTGTACCCCAGGTCCACCTGTGGCAGAACCATGTGAACGCCCAGTAGATCCCGGTCCACCAGCACCGCCACCACCGCCAGCGACATGGCTGCCAGCACCTGATGCGCCCGCATAACCTTGACCCGCTGTGCCCGCTCCATTTCTTCCGCTGTACTGTGCTTGATACCCAGAAGCTCCTCCACCAGAGCCGCCACTTCCAGCCTGCCCTTGAAGCGTGTGGCTCCATGGACCTGTACCCCCGTAGCCGCCTCCGATGGCTGTCAATGTGCCTGACGCTGTGGCTAATGTAGAATGGCCTCCTTGGGTCGCATTGATTCGGTATTGATGACCACCATTTTCACCATTGGTATTAGGGCGTACTGAGCCGATACCGCCGGCTCCGACGGCTATTTGGTATGCACCCCCGGGGTTAAATGTTACATTTTGAGCGATGACGCCACCGCCACCGCCACCGCCACCCATGTCTTTACCGCCGCCGCCGCCGCCAGCAACCAATAAAACCTCTGCTGAAGAAGAAGCAGCTGTCCAACTATATAGGTTGGATCCACTATTATAAACGAGCCCAACCCCAAGTGCTTCCGTAGCATTACTCAGGGCGTTAAACGATTCTCCATTAAATAAATATGCGCCATTACCTAATAAGGCCATAGTGGCACTACCGACTGCAGTAATGTTTCCGCCAACACTTATATTCCCATTAAAGCTTTGCAGGGACCGACTGCCAGTTATACTGATATTTGATGAAAATGAAAGGTCACCCGACGTACTAATATTTCCAGCAATGTAAGCGGGTCCTGTAACCTGCAACGAGGTTAATGTAGATGCTGCTTCATCAGTTCCAACTGCGCCCATGAAGTAAGAAGTAGCCGTTCCAGTATTGGTGGTGAGCTGGAATATTCCATTTATAGTTGAATCAAATGTGATATTACTATTCATAGCTGTCAAATCCAGGCCGCCGAGTAAAGTAAGTGCTCCAAACTGTTGGGTGCCATTGGTGTTAAGCGTGGTAAGTTTTGTCGAAGTTACACCCAAACTACTGAAATTATTTATATTACTAATATCAGCATTCAGCGACGTCATTGCTGAACCAGAATTCAGTAATAAACTAAATCCCCCACCAGCCACTGTACCTACATTTCCGAATGTAATCGCACTGTTACTTGAGCTAATCGAAGTATCACCACTTAACGTAACAGGCCCCTGTATATCTACAGATCCAGTCATATTAATGGTGCCTCCGAGAGTAAAACTGGTGGCAACACTCGGAACTGCTTCAGTTCCTACTGTGGCTACTGGCAATGTTAAAGTTGATGCACTGCTACCAATACCGTTAATCTCGCTATTGGCATTCATATACAAGTCATAAAGCGTTAAATCAGCGCTGTCGAGTTGTAACTTACCACCGGAAAGAGACAATGTGTTGAGACTAGAACCAAGTGTACCTGCGTTTGTTCTTAATAAAACTTCACCGTTATAAACATCTGCTTGATTAACCGTTAAGGAACCAGCGCTAATGACGGTTGATCCACTAAAAGTATTGGCGGCAGTCAACGATAAATCACCATCACCTAACTTAGTTAAGTTGGTGGCTGCCCCGCTAATTACTCCATCAATAGAGCTATCTTTAGCTAGGTTTAGAGATAATCCTGATAAGCCATCAAACCCGTCAGCAGTAACGCTATCTGCGATAATACTTAAGCTTCGAGGAGTTGCACTACTTATGATATCACCGTTGATCACAACTGGGGATCGACTACTATTGATAGTCGTGTCTTGATTAATAGTTACTGGACCATTTAAGGTGACACCACTTAAGCCACCTCCACCTCCACCTCCAGCCCCAGCCAGATTAAAGAAGTAACCCTGACCATTTGATGCTTGGCTGGATCCGCTCATAAAAGGCGGGCGGCTATTATCAGGGTTATACCAATACATTCTTAGATAATCACCGCCGCCGCCCTCCATAAACACTGTATATAAAGGATATAATTCACCCGCAATTAAATTTCTTGAACCATTTCTCCAACTACAACAACCTGTTTGTGCAACAACTAAACCAGTTTTGTTATAACTCGCAACACTTTCTACGTAACTTTGATAATCGGATAAGCTTTGCCCGGCAGTTCCGAGGTATAAATAATTCTGATCATCGCCATACATATAAAATCTATGTGTACCGGTTTGTTGAGGCATAAAATAACCTGTAATGCGATAAGTGTATGTTTCATCACAATTACCACGTCGACATATATCTATCCCATTATGAATTTGACCCTGCTGATTACCCGGAGCGCCGACTATTTCCGTAGATCTCACTACCTGCTGAGATCTTCCGATCAATCTCCTTACATCATTCGCATGATTGCCATCAAACTTTTCAAATAATAGTCCATCAGAAAGCCCCATGATAGAGATATTATTTAATATAATGCCTGCCTGTGCTGTAACAGTTAAACCTGAAAGATTAGTGTTTCCGCCCACTGCACCAAGAAAGGCAACCGTACTTGATCCAGCATTGATGGTGAGAGAAGTAAATCCATCTACAGTGGAGTTAAATGCGATAGGATTATTAGTCGAAGTTAATGTGGTTGGTGCAACTAAAGTAACGGCTCCTCCAAATGTCATTGGACCAGTAGTAGTGATAGAGCCGCCTATACTTGATGTGTTATACACTAATATACTGTTTGCTGTCATTACTACATTTGAGGCTAGTGTAAGGGAGTCAAATATAGCGCTACTAAAGTTTACAGTCGCTCCCTGTGAAGCAACAAAATTTCCAAGGGATGGGCAACCAGGGCAATTTAGACTACCACCTTGAAGACTAATATCTCCCATCGATACGACAGTACCTGGAAGCGATAATGTGCCGCCTGTTACTGATAAATTTAATGGTACGAAAGCTGCATTATAGCCAGGTGCATTTGAATCTGAGTTATTGATACCAATAGTACCTGATATCGTAAAAGTACCTGTTCCAGACTTTGTGAGAGAACTAGAAGAATTGAATAAATCAGTGGTCCAGATTACATTTTGTCCATTGGTATCTACTTTTATCGCTTGAGAAGCATTACTGATCCGAGATGAGAAGTCATTAGTGTTATTTGTGTACTTGAGTATGCCGCCGTTAAAGATAATATTTCCATCACCAAAGCCATCAGCAAAGGCATTGCCTGCAGACAATATACCGGCATTTATCGTAATGTCACCGCTAAAATTTTGCAGTCTTCCAGTTAGATTGAGTTCCCCAGAGCCAGATTTAACTAATGATATTGTTCCACTTGCATCCTCTTGTAGATATCCACTAAAAGTAGTGGTTGATGTGCCTGTTATAGTTAATATAGCATTTGATGCAGAAGAATTTTTAACCGTGGAGCTACCCTCTAATGACAGCCATGACTGAGAGTAACCACCGAGGTCTATATACTTCGCTGCGTTACCTGCGAGAATTATTCTGGAGTTTGTACTAAAGGTATTGTTTCGGCCCAGATAAATTTTTCCATCGTTTAGTCGCGTAAAACCAGTGTTGTTACTTGAACCATTCATGATTAATGAGCCGGCACCTTCTTTGGTAAATGTAGTGCCATTACCAGCAATACCATTACTCCAAGTGACAGTTACCCCTTCATCTATAAAAATTTTTATAGCTTGATTTGCCGCACTAGTAAAACGACTAGAATAGTCTTCGTTATTATTGGCGGTATGCCATATTCGTCCGGATCCGGAAAATATTATATTATTTGTTGATGTCAGAGCACCGGCAGAATTAAGATAAAGATCCCCAGCAGTTATGGTTGTGTTACCTGTGAAGGTATTTGTACCTGATAGGGAAAGTCTATTACTGCCCAGTTTTTCAAGTGTCCCACCACTACTAATGATATTTCCAGACATAGATATGGCTTGACCATTAGTATCAAATTTAAAGACTTGATTATCAACTGTGCTAAAGCGCGCACTATAATCTGTTGTATTTGAAACAGTGTATTTTAATGTACCACCCAGCATTGAAATGTTACCTGAACTACCAATAGCGTCTATTGAGCCTAAGACTAGAGTGCCACTATTTAAATCCACACCTCCTGAAAATGTATTAGTTCCACTGAGGTTTAATGAGCTGGCGCCTAATTTAATTAATTTACCGGTTCCTGAAATCGGACTAGCTAATGCAAGATCTCCTTCACTATTAATTGTTAGTGTATTATTAATATTGATCGAAGTTACCGACATATTCGTTACATTAAAAATAATATTATCGATACTAGTCAAATTAGCGCCATTAATAGTTCCTGAAAAAGTTGCAGAAGATACACTGCTGATATCCCCAATCGTTGCATTAGTTGTACGCATATCTGTAGAAGCTAACCCAGAGATATTTCCTGCAGTAAATGCGCCTGTATTAACTATCAAATTTTCATTGGCTGATTGCCCAGCTATGTTTCCTGAAATGGTGGCAGTAGCATTAGGGCTAGTTATAGTGACATCCGAATTAAGCACTACATTACCGGTGAAGTAAGCCCCAGCTCTAGTAGATGCTCCTCCTGCGCCACCAGGTGTAAAGTAAAGTCCTGTCCCATAGGAGCTGTTACCCTGACCTCCATTTATATATGAACCATCTGGCCTACGAAGCCTGATATTGAAATAATCGCCGCCGCCGCCCTCTCCCATTGATGCGTAAATTGGGTACATTGCACCTTGTACAAGAGCTCTAGTTCCAGTTTGAGTACCACAACAGCCGGTATTACCAGTTAAGAAGTTTTTAGATCCATGATTCCAAGACGAGTTTGACTCTATAGTAGACTGAAAACTAGAAAGCGTTTGACCCGCTGTTCCCATGTACAGCAGGTGTCCATCATCTCCGTTAAATGAAAAACTCCAATTCCCTGAACTGGTTGGTATAAAATACCCTGTTACGCGATAAGTATAATTGCTATCACAGTCATTCCTTGGGCATACTCGCATCTCGCTATATACCATTGAGGTGTCACTCCCAGTGGCACCTGTCATCTCATTAGTTCTTATAATCTTTGGTGTTGCAGTGGCAAAACCCATAGTATTAGTTGGAAAATAACCATTGAACTTTTCGAATAACCAACCGTCGGCTAAACCCATCACCGTTGTAATATTTCCATTTAAGGTGATGCTTGTAGTGGAGGTTACCTCTAATCGAGAGACTGGCGTCACGTCACCGACATCGGCAATTGCTACTGCACCAGATCCTGCATTCAATATTAATTCGAACTCACCATTAGTTGCGCCTCCTAGTGTGATAGAATTATTATTACTAGTCACAGAAGTGTTAGCTAGCAAGGTTACAGGTCCTCTAAAGTTTGTTATTCCAGAAGTTACTATCGCTCCACCTAAGGATGAGCTACCGATCACATCTAATTCGTTGCTAACATTTAGTGCTGTTCCAGCTGCCATTATTAAAGATGAGATCGGGTGAACCGTCCCGGATAAAACGATATTTCCCCCAGAAAAATTCATATCCATTGGATCAAAACCTAAGGCAGTCGAGCCAATCGTGCCTGTTAAAGTGAGACTTCCGACTCCTGTTTTAGTTAAGCTACTGGCTGTGGTAACGAGGTTGCCTGACCACGTGATGTTTTGACCGTTTGTATCAATATTGAAATTCTGAGAACCAGTGCCGAGGCGACTACCTGATGAATAATCAATAGTATTAGATGCAGAGTATTGAAGGCCTCCACCATTAAAAATAATATCACCAGTACTACCAATCGCATCCGCCGATCCTAACCCTAATAAACCTGCTGTTATCGTGGTATTAGCAGAATAAGTGTTTGTGCCGGTCAATGTGAGTATGCCGCTGCCGACCTTAGTGATGCCTAGTGTTCCGACACCGTTTTCAATCAGTCCATTAAAAGTAGTCGAGGTATTCAAGCTACCCACAGTTAATATTGCTGTGCTATTGCCTGAATTAGTGATTGACCCATCACCAGAGATTGCGCCAACAGACACCGAGTAATCATAAAGATCCAAGGTTGCCCCAGCATCTAAAATGACTGAAGAGGCATCTGGAATTGCTGTAGCTGATGCTATCGCAATAATCCCAGCTGAAAGTGTTGTGCTACCTGAATATGTATTATTTCCTAATAAAGTAAGTGTGCCAGTGCCAGATTTAACGATACCAATATCGCCAGAAATATTACCTTGTATTTGACTAAACCCATGATTGGTTGTTAATGATAGACCAGCTCCTAAAATATTGCCTTGCAAGTCAATTGCACCATTGCCTGTATTAATAGTTAGCATATTTTGATAAGACAAAGCAATAATACCTGAGCCACCATTACCCCCTTCATTGTTAGCGTTGTAATGAGAGCCGCCACCACCGCCACCGCCAGTATTTTCACCTCCATGTCCACCCGGTGCATTGCGACCATTGCCACCAGATGAGCCATTATTTAAACCCACACCACCAGCTCCAGCATTACCATTATAAGAGGCTCCGCTACCGCCGCCACCGATGCCACCACTGCCACTCTGCCAATTATGGCCAGCGCCACCGCCACCGCCACCCCAGTAGTAACAGGTTCCTAGGATACAATTTTGTACTCCTGGCCCACCACTAGAAGCGCCATTAGTGCGGCCAGTTGATCCTGGACCGCCAGCACCACCACCACCGCCTGAAGCATGGTGGCCATCACCTGACGCGCCCGCATAGCCTTGACCCGCTGTGCCCGCTCCATTTCTTCCACTATTTCCTGCATTATAACCAGCAGCACCACCTCCAGAACCGCCGCTTCCTCCCTGTCCTTGAAGAGTATGATTCCATGGACCAGTACCTCCGTAGCCACCACCAATGGCTGTCAATGTGCCTGACGCTGTAGCTAATGTAGAATGGCCTCCTTGGGTCCCGTTTATTATCCATTGATGACCGCCTCTTTCACCATTGGTATTTGGGCGTACTGAGCCAATACCGCCGGCTCCGACGGCCAGATCAGTCCAACCTGGAATTAAATTAACATTTTGAGCGATAACACCACCACCACCGCCACCGCCACCTATATCTTTACCACCACCACCACCGCCAGCGACGATTAGTGCTTCAGCAACAGAAGTAGTGGCTAGCCATGAATAAACTTTTGTTGCATTATTATAAATAACCCCTATTGGTTGCGATGGATCAGCACTGGCTCCGGCGAGATACTGTGACCCATTAAATAGATAATTACCGTTGCCCAAAAATGCAACGATTCCTGATGTTGCAGATATATTTCCAGTGATTGTTACGTTAGCATTACCGCTGTCTAGCACCGGTGATGCATTCAACACAACATCCCCTGTAAATAGCTGATTACCTGTTGTGGTAATATTTGCACCCAGATAGATAGTAGAGCCGCTTAATGTTGCTCCACTGTCAGTCCCGCTTAAGGTAATAGCAGCATTAATATATATATTATTATCCGCTATCAGCGATAAATCACCTTCACCGTTGGATAAAATTGTCGCATTTAGCGTGATATTTCCAGTGCCAGATATTCCCGTTGTAGTCGTTACCGGATCACTATTGATCGTATTGGTCTCTGATGCAGTCGTTAGTGTAACGTTTTGACCAGATTGAAGTGCGCTATTAATATTGGCTGCAATGGCTGAATTAATTATAAGATCAAACGGATCAATCAACCACGTGCCGCCTCTACCCGAATTAACTGTTGCTAATATCGAAATAGTTTGACCAGAGGTTTCAATGAAACCACCGGGGTGATTGTTAATTGCGAATGCTTGTATGGAAGAAAGTGCGTCTAAATAAGTAAATTGTGCTAATGGAATAGTATTATTTTTTATATCGTTACCAATTAAAACTGTGCCGCCTTGATTGAAACCAATAGATTGAACTGCGGTATTTTTCAATATAACCTGACCATGAGCAGAAACGCTCACTGTACCTCCGCGCCCATTTCTACCATTAGTCTGCACTATCGAATTGTTGACGACAGCATCTTTATTTGACATTAATAAAACAGATCCACCGTTAGCGCCATTTGCTTCAAGTCTTGCACCAACAAGCTCAATAATTGCTGTATTATCTACTTGAATTGTTCCCCCTTTGCCAGAACTACCATTAGCTTTTAATAGGCCCTTAATGTTAACCTGGCCGTCTTGAGCAGATATGTCTATTAAACCACCATCATTGCCGTTAGCTGTAATGATTGCCTCAGGTGAAATATCTACTGAATGAACTCCATGTAAACTGATTCCACCAGCTAGAGCTTTAGAACTAGCGCTAAGTATTCGTGATATCACCAAACGGGACGCTGTTAACTGGATGAATGGCTTATTAGAACCACTACCGCCATAAGTCCAAATATTTCCTGATGCTTTGATTGCAGGAGAATTGGTTTCAAGATAGGCTACACGTGTTTCAGAGGTATCGGTAAAGTTAATGTCTTTTTCGCTAACTATCGAGAGGCTTAATGGTGCAAAAATATCACTGTTAATTCGGCCCGCTAATGTAACGGTATCTTTGGCATTAATGGTTAGTAGGGTATCGAATGAAGTAGTTTTTTCTATCACAGAAACTTGATCAAAGTTAAAAGCACCGCTGGTTAAAATTGATACGTTTGCAGAAGCTATCGATTGATTAATCATTTTCATAAATTCAGGAGTTGAGTTAATTGTATTAGTCGAGATTGAAATACTTCCCGGTGAACCTTGTGTTGTTAAGGATCCTGCCTGTATCAATGATGTATCGGTAACTAAAAGACTGTCTGAAGAGATATTAATCTGGCCTCCACTACCTGAATCGAAGCCACCATTCGCTAAAAATTCACCGCTTAGTTCAGAATGACTGGTCGCTACATCAATAATCCCACCATTACCCTGACGAAACGTGGACACGGCCACTACACTTGATTCATCAGCTATTAACTCGCGTGCTTCAATAGAAACTTCACCCCCAGACTGAAAACTACTGGCAGTAGTAATAGAGTTTTTAGCTAATAGCGTCTTATCACCACTTAGTAATATTCGTCCACCTATTTTCACCACCTCGAAAGCATCGCTTCCGGCATCCAGCAGTCCTTCTTGATTGATGATTCCAGATATCAATTGGTTCATGGCTTTTGCGGAAAGAATGATAGTTCCACCATGTGCTTGAACTGCATGTTTATTTTCAATTAAAGCATCAATAGTAGTGGAGCTAGCGGTGATACTTGAGAGATGATTATTGTTGCTAAAGTTAAGTGTTATTTGCTCTCCTGACGCCATTACAACTGTTCCCATCTGTGCAACAATGAGACCTCGATTTCTAACTTCAGGAGCTAGCAACGCTACGTATCCATTTAAAGTTGTCTTTATTTCTCCATCATTAATGACACTTGCTGTTGATCCATTACGATCAAACTCAAGAGTTCCCTGCATAAACTTATCTTCGTTTACAGTATGAGTAGTAGCTACGATTGCTCCTACATCAACACGTGAATTTTTTCCAAAATACACACCCGAAGAATTTTGCAAAATAATTTGACCCTTAGCACGAATCTGTCCAAAAATCTGACTTGGATTATTGCTATTAATTTTGTTAAGAGTAATAGATGTGCTGTTTGGTTGATAAAAATTAACAGCTGCCTGCTCACCAATATCAAAAGATTGCCAATTTATAATAGCTCGTTGAGATGACTGATTAATATTTAACTGGGGGTAATTATTATCTGCTGATATTGAAGCAACGCCACTCGAAATAATTCCACCTTGAGGAAGTTGGGTAACGTTAGGCTCAGCAAATAGCCATGGGCAGATTACTAAGAGAAGGCAAGCTAGTGTTGGATACTTTTTGTTCATGCAAGTACGTGAAATTTATAAAAATTCATTTTAATCCAGTAGTATGCGGTATAACAAAGATTATATGAATTCATTTTAAAAATAAAAATTTATCGAACCAGAAAACCATGTCATTGGTCTAGCAGTTTCACCGTTGCTATTGTCAATATTCGTATTCGATCTATTAGGATTACTTCCAATTCGATCTGACCATATAAATTCAAATGACGTATTATATGGTCCTAAGTATTTCAGGGAAAATCCATACCCCCTTAATGTTACATCATTCGAGTTGCCCTCAGTTGTTAGGGCTTGGTTTGTTGATCGATTAACATCTTTTTTATATTGCTTCACATAACCGTGATCATAAAAACTATTTAATGTAATAGTATCAGTCAAAATGTAACTATGATCTATGTTGAATAGAAAACCGTGAGTGCCTCCAATCTCGCTAGTAGGGTATGCACGAACAGTTCTTGCGCCACCGAGATAAAATTTTTCCGAAGAATCTAAATTTTTATTTCCGTGTTGGCCAGAAAATTTGAAGGTAATAGAGCTAATATCGGTAAAGAATTGTGTGTAGTTTAGAGTCCCAGATATAATAGTATGCGAGCCATTGGTGTCTTCATTTTTTTTGCTATCTCTGAAAGTGATCGGACTGTCTCCATAATCATTGTGCCCTAATCCAAAATTGATGCTCCCATAAAACTCACCACCCATTAACCAATAAGTTAAGTCTTGATAATTGGCGCCGATATCAAAAGTTTTAATTTTATAGTCGCTTTCATTACCAAATGAAGATCTATTCACTAACTGTTTCGCACCCAACGACGTAGTTAAATTTAAATTGTTCACTCGACTGCGGATGAGTGGGTAGCTAGCATCAAAAGCAATCGTTCGAGATACGCCGGATAAATCTAGGCTTTCCGCTTCTCCATTTACAACATCATAGCTCATCGAGCTAACATTAATGCCGTAATTTAATCCAGAATAACCGATGGGAATAGTGTAATCCAAGCTTCCATATGTTACACCCTTAGTTCTTAATATTGCTGCATCAAATCGATCTCCAATTCTCAATGGGCTCAGAAGACTAGCTGAAATAAGTGTTTGAAGATAACCAGTAGACTTGGATCCTTGATTATCGTGCATTATTGCACTTATAATTTGAGGCTCATTAATCATCCTGACTCCAGCGTCTGTCTCACCAGAATTTTCACCTGCCTGAAGTGACTGGTTGACCATTACACCTGATAAATCGCTAGCAATTAATACTCCCCGCTCCAGCTTATATGTATTCACTGGTGATCCGACTGGAAGATTGTACTCAATATATTTTTTTATAATTGCTGGATCGACGAGATAATTAATATCTGGTTCTGTCAGTAATTTTGCGCCACCAAATATACCTTCACGTATGATAATAGAGATAAAGCCATCAGTGATGTCCTGCTTTGGCAGACTGGCGCGGCCTACTAACCCTTTTGCTTGATAGAGCAGCGCGACCTCATCTATAGATAGTTTTAATTCATCGATTGTTGTATTTCGATTAACCAGAGAAGCAAATAAAAGATAGATTTCCTCTGTAGATATAAGCTTATTGCCTGTCAGGACGATTTCTTTGACAAAAAAATCAACTTCACCTTCAGAAACATCTTTAGGTTTTATATCATTATCTTCATCAGGTATAGGAATAAGTTTTTTTGGCTCTATTCTTTGTATTTGGGGTTTGATCTGTTGCAGGATTTGCCCCGCGTCCGGTGCGCTTGGAGTTGCCAAAGATATAATTGGTGAAAATAATATGCCTACTATTATAGAGTGAAGTAATGATTTCAAATTAAATTACCATATCTTGGAGGAATACTTACCATGCTTATACAAATCTCAGATAGTCTTACGCGCATTTTTTATGCCAAATTTTAATTAAAATATATAGTATGACTGAAATCTATTTATTTTCGCAGAATTTTTTGTCGCTTGTAAAGGTTATGTACACAGATTCCATCCACTATTTTTAAATGATCTCAAGAGTGCTCGGATATTCTCGGACATCTTAATGCTTGTTAATTTTTCAAATTCATCTTTTTTTATTTGGGCGGGTACATAAATAAGCAGTAAACTATAAGCTCCCGTCCCATAATTGTGCCCTATTCCAAATTATCAGTTAGGTGCAATACAGGTAACAGATAGGTAGCAATACTCTTGACGTATAATCTTGATAGGTTTGGATTGACAACATCAGATGGTCGTAAGTAGTTTACTTAAATAACTGTATTTAATGAATTTTTTTAAGATATATTAGAAAAGTCGACTCATGATCGATTGGTCCCAGGTTCAAGTTCTGGGGGCCCACCAATATTTAAATTTATATTGATTCATAACTATTCAGGTATATTTCTTCTTAGTAGCTTAACTCTGCTTTTTAAGGCTTTGGTGTCGAGGCGCTTTGTTTGAGATATTTGAGTTGGCTTAGTAAGTCTTCTTAACTTTTTTTGAACCAAAACTAGTCGAATAATTTCCTGTAGACGTTTTGTTACCTCGTTTCGATTTTTTTCTAAAGTCCTATATTTTTGACCCTTTATAATAAGTATGCCATTTTTACTGATACGACTATCTTTTAGACCCAGCAATCTTTTTTTACAGACATCTGGCAAAGAAGATTCTTTGATATCAAAGCGAAGATGAGCAGCAGAAGAAACTTTATTGACGTTCTGTCCACCTGAGCCTTGAGCCCGAATAGCATAGATTTTTACTTCATGATCTGGAATAGAGATATTTGGGGTGATTATCAACATGAATTGATATCCATCTTCTATTTAATTAAAAATAAAGCATGCAGCTATATTAAAAAATCTTGATCAATTGGAATAAACTGACTAGCAGCATCAACTAAGGATTGTGCAGTAAGTAACGGCACCCCATAAACAATAGCCTCGAGAGATTGATGCTCCTTTATTCTAGCTATCAATAAATCAAAATCTCCATCGCCAGACAACAATATAACTATATCAACTTGATTTTCAAGGTCCAAAATATCGATGGTAATTCCAACATCCCAGTCTCCTTTAGCGCTTCCATCACTGCGTTGAATATAAGGTTTTAGCTTTACCTTGAAGCCAATATGTCTCAAAGCTTCCTGAAATCTTTCTTGGCCATTATGGTTACGATTAGTAGCATATGCGTTTGCAACTACAATTTCTCCTTGCAATGAAATGTCATTCCAAAGTTTTCTGTAATTAAACTGACGACCGTAAGCCTCTCGAGTTGTATAATAGATATTTTGAACATCAACAAAAATAGCAATTTTTTTCGCACCAGGGGTTATTTGCACTCAAATCATCCGTCGTTGAAATTATTTAATCACTATAACACTAACGGTGCTTAGCTAAAAAATACAACAGCTATATTTTCAGTAGTTCACTTCAAATATAAATAAAATTAAGAATTCTTCGTCACGGGCGCACATAGATAATTATGGTTATCAGAAAGCACGCTGGTAGCTAGCAGAAATCATATCGTCCATTTCCATCTGAATACCATTTTGATTTTGCTCAAGTTGTTTAGAGTATTCAAATTTTATTTTATGGCCAGCAAAAGGTCCGTTTTGCCCAGTTAGTGTTAAACCCCAGTTAGCTATAAGAGTATCTCCGCCATAATTGTCCGGATCAGCTGTTTGAACTGGAAGAACTATTCTAGAATCTAT
>Ga0115567_10002831_pt1 | contig 17216 bp, 13 predicted proteins | sample COGITO_mtgs_1204_2_FD_88679 | JGI IMG/M metagenome (GOLD analysis project Ga0115567, IMG submission 88679) | Pelagic marine microbial communities from North Sea - COGITO_mtgs_120412 | ecosystem: Environmental > Aquatic > Marine > Epipelagic | place: Germany:Helgoland, sampling site Kabeltonne... | reverse complement strand
TCGCGACTTTGAGCGAAGAGGTCGATCCTTCTGTCAGCCAAATTAATGATAATCGGTTCTTGTTTGCAGGTGATCCCGTGCAACCTTGGCGCTTAGTACTCAACGATGCTGGCGGTAACACCCAAGTTAGTGCTAATTCACAGGCTAGTTCTTTATCTACGTTGTTTGTTCAAGCTAAAGACTACAAGGCGCAAGAAGATACTATCGAAGCAACATGGAGCGGTGCAGCAAGCCTGTTAATAGAAGGTAACCCCGTTGACTTAACTGCTAAAGCTGCAGCAGGCATGGCATTAGCATTTAACTACAAGGTGCTTGAACAGGGTGCCAACAAAGTTATATTAAGCTCTGGCTGTGGTTTGAATTGTGCGGGGGAATTAGACATCACCACATCACTTACCTCTAAGGTTGGACAAGACTGGCAACAAGCTAATATTGCACTTGAGTGTTTTGTCTCGGCTGGCAGCAATATGTTGCAAGTGAATGTTCCCTTTTTATTGGTAGCCGACTCTGGATTGATAATGCAGTTAAGTGAAATAAAAATTGTAACTGCAGAAAATACTGGAAGGTGTGAACTCTAACTGACTTCACGTTTTCTATAAAATACTCATATCACTTTAAAACCCGCTGAATCCGGAATTTTGAGGTGATTTGGGTATAAGCGCAGCTGTGTATCTATGCTCTGGCTTGCTATCTAATACAATTAGCCTTACCTTGCTGTCACTTTATTTTACAAGCCCTAATATATGCAAGTCTCCTTAGAGGGATTTATTCTTACTGCCCGCAATCTAGAACGCCAAGGTAAAACCTACATAGAATGTTGGTTTAAAACTGAAAATGGTGTGGTAAAAGCACTGTCGACAGCGCAGCAAGGTGTATTTTTTATTGATCAAAAAGATCAAGTTCAAACATCGCAATTGCTCAAGCAAAGCAGCATTCAAGATAGTTACAAACCGTTATCTTTAAAGACCTTTGAACATCAAGCTGTGGGTGCATTGTACTTTGATAAAAACAAGGCATTGTATAAAGCTAAAACTTTACTCAAGCAGCACCAAATCAATTGTTTTGAAGATGATATCCGCTTAACCGAACGTTACTTAATGGAGCGTTTTGTGTATGGCAGCGCCGTTTTCACGGGCAATCAAGATACTCACAAACCGGCACAGCTCACTGATACTCAATGTCAACCCAGCCAATATGTGCCAAATTTCAGCTTGTTATCCATCGATATCGAATGCAGTGAACAAGGTGAATTGTTTTCAATTGGCCTAGCTAGCGCCACCTATAAATGTGTATTAATGATTGGCAAGGCTCAAGTAGCAGACGACTGGATCCATTGGTGTGACAATGAAAAAGCCTTGCTGCAGCAGTTTGTTATTCAAGTGAGTCAAGTCGACCCCGATATTATAATGGGTTGGAACGTGGTGAATTTTGATTTTCGATTGCTGATTAAGCGGGCTGCTTTACATAAGGTTGAATTGACTTTAGGACGGGATAATCACGCTATCTTATGGCGAGATGCCAGAAACGAAGTAAACCAAGGCTTTGTATCTATGCCCGGCAGAGTGGTTGTGGACGGTATTGATGCTCTTAAGACGGCGACTTATCAGTTTGATAGTTTCAGCCTAGAAAACGTAGCACAAACCTTGTTAGGCCAAGGTAAAAAGACGGAAGACGTTGACGACCGGCTGGCCCAGATTGAACATGATTTTAAACACAATAAAGTCAAGCTAGCCGAATATAACCTACAAGATTGCCAGTTGGTGTTAGATATTTTTGCGCAGACAAAAGTGCTGGATTTTTTAACCTTACGTAGCCAGCTTACTGGCCTTGAATTAGACCGAATGGGCGGCTCGGTGGCCGCTTTTATTAACTTGTACTTACCGAAACTTCATCGGGCAGGGTATATCGCCCCTAATCGCCCACAGGATGGTGGTTTAGCCAGCCCCGGTGGTTATGTGATGAATTCCAAGCCGGGTCTATATACAAACGTGTTGGTACTGGATTTTAAGAGTTTGTACCCTTCCATTATGCGTACTTTTAAAATAGACCCACTTGGTTTAGTAGAAGGCTTGTTGTCGCCAGAGCAAGCGATTGAAGGTTATCGTGGTGCCAAATTCAGTCGAGATAAACACTTCTTGCCAGAGATTATTACCTCGCTTTGGCAGCAGCGTGATGAGGCTAAGAAAAACCAAGATGCGGCGCGCAGTCAGGCCATAAAAATACTGATGAATTCGTTTTACGGGGTATTAGGCTCAGGTGGTTGCCCGTTTTACGATACCCGCTTAGCCAGCTCAATTACCATGCGTGGCCATGACATTATGCAAACCACCGCACAATGGATTGAGCAAGCAGGTTATCAGGTGATTTATGGCGATACTGATTCGACCTTTGTGTGGTTAGATGGGGAGTATTCACAGCAACAAGCCATGCAAGTCGGTCAATCCCTTGCCGATGAAATCAACCAGAAATGGCAAGATAACATTCTGCAAGAACATCAACTCGATTGTGATTTAGAAATAGAGTTTGAAACCCATTTTAGCCAGTTCTTAATGCCCACTATTCGTGGTTCAGAACTAGGCAGCAAAAAACGTTATGCAGGATTAAAAACCACTAAAGACGGTGACGAACTTATATTTAAAGGTTTGGAAACGGTGCGCTCAGATTGGACCCAACTGGCTAAAGGCTTTCAACTGACGCTCTATACCATGGTTTTTGCTGGGCAAAATGTACATGACTATTTGTTGCAGATCATCGCAGAAACCCGCTCGGGCAAGCTTGACCAACAACTGGTTTATCGAAAACGTATTCGCCGCAGGTTAGAACTTTATGTGAAAAACGTACCGCCACATGTGAAAGCGGCAAGGCTGGCCGACCAACAAAATAAAACATTAGGCAAAACCCTCAAATACCAGCACAAAGGCTGGATAGCTTATGTCATTACTGTTAACGGCCCTGAGCCAATAGAGTACCTAAGCAGCCAAATAGATTATGAGCATTATGTTGATAAACAAATAAAACCCATAGCTGAAGGAATATTGCCCTTTATAAACCTATCCTTCGAAGACATGACCAGCCAACAAATGGGGCTGTTTTGAAAAGCAGCTAGGAGTGTTGAGCTGAAGCATACGAAAATCAAAAGCTTATTACCACAGAGAGAGCACAGAGGAAAAGAACTTGATTCTTAACAATCCATTCCTCTGTGTAGCGAAGCACTCTGTGGTTTAAAATCTTTAATGTTTTTATTTTTAAATTTGAAATATAAAAAAGCCAGTTGATATACAACTGGCTAAAATATTTATCATTTTTTAGCGAAGTTCGAAGCTCGCGGCTACAAAGCTCTAAGCTGCCTTTATTTCTTATTCGATAAAAATACGATCAACTCAGCCATGTCATCCGGGTTCATATCGCGAGTAAAAGTAGCTTGATATTTACCGTTAACAATAAAGTTGGGTACGCTGGAGACGTACTTACGGTATTCTTGAACAGATTTATTGTTCATTTTTAAGCGACTATTTACACCAAAACTGGACATCATTTTGTCAAAATCTTCTGCTTCAACTCCATTTGCGATAAAAATATTTTTTAAGTCTTTAATACCCGTTATGGTCGAGCGGGATTCGTGGATATACTTAAAAATAGCTTCGTTAAGTGCTTCACTTTTATTCAACTCTCTGGCGACCATCATCGCTTTAGTCGCATCGTCTTGAACGGCAGCACTGGTAAAGCCCATAAAGTTAACATGAACCTTTTTAAATTCCACATCGTCGGCTAATTTAGTTTTGATGTTTTTAACGATAGGTTCAAAACTAAAACAGTGAGGGCACCAAAATGAAAAGAATTCTAACACTTCTTTTTTCTCAGTGGCTTTATCCGAGATGACTTTATAGTGTGTGTCTTCGCGCCATTTTTCTTGGGCACAGGCTTGTAGAGGTAAAAGTATGGTTAAACTAAGTAACAACAGTATTTTTTTCATAATGTCTCACAACTAAATTTAAATTTGAGCGAAGATTAGCATAGCTACCGAAAAAATCCGATAGGACTTTGTAAAGTGATGTAATTAACAATAGTGATTTTTGGTGACAAATAAAAAAGGTCGCAAACAGTGCGACCTTTTTTGGGATAGTACATTATTTAGAAAACGTAGTTTACACCTACACGTATTAATGTGGCGTCGTTGCTTTTATTTAGGTTATCTGAATGTTTAGATATATCGCCTTTAAGTGCCACATTGGTGTCCATATCGTAACGTAGCCCCAATGTTAAAGTTTCCTCATCATCAGCAAAAACATCACCTAAAACCGCAATTGCTCCCTGCAAACTAGCAGGTAATTGACTGACTTGGTCAGCAAATTTCATGGTGTCATCACTTTCTTTTGCTTCATAGGTAAGTGATGGGGTAAATTTACCTAAACGCATACCCGCAGTCACATAATAAGCAATGTCTTCTTGAAGGAATGAACTCTCTGAATCAATACTGGTAACTTCGCTGCTGATAAACCAATCATAAGCATCATATTCAAGGCCTAAACCAAGAAATATTCCTGTGCTGTCTTTATGTCTCAAGTCCTGTAGTAATTCAGCTGAGATAAAAGGCTCTATCCCAGCAAATACCGGCTCTAAAGCGGGCACAATAAAGGTTGATTTGTTTCGGCCTGCAACAGCCCTTACTTTAAATCCTTCATTTTGTGCTTCTGCCGTGATTGCTAATACGTCTTCGCCTTCTAGACTAAATTCTTCAGTTTCAGTGTAGTAATTACCCGCTGCAAATTGTAGGTTGTATTCCCAGTCACCGCTATAGTTGCTGTAGTCAACTCGTAAACCTTCAATATTGTTAAAGGGTACGTCATAAACTGATTTTGGCGCATTTACCCAGTGATAAGAATATCCCACATCTAAAGACGCTGAATATTTAAACAAAGGAAGACGTAAACGACCAGCGGATATGCTGAGATTATCGTTCGCAGCATAGGTAATATAAGCCCATTCGAATTCAGCTTTATAATCGTTGTCTGCACGAGCCACAATTTGACCCGTTGCGGTCATTTTGTCATTTATGTCACCACTTACTTGGATTGCAAATAAGCTCTCTTCAGAAAAGCTTATTTTATCTTGGTATCCATATAGTGACTCGTCACTACTGGTGATCCCGCCTATCAAATTAGCAAAACCATTGATACGAACTTCTGCTTGGGCAGTAAATGTGCTGGCGGTTAAAGCCGCGATAGTTAATAATTTTTTCACAATAATACTCCTAATTAGTTCAACGAAATGGCTTTGACTGCACCAGATACCGATGCGCTATCTACATAACCAATAGCATTTTGATTATCAGCGACAATAGCTAATACTGCTGCATCGTTGTCTAATTCCTTAGGTGGTATGCCTTTTCCGGTAAACACCAACTTTGACCAATAAGCGGCAATTTGCGTTGAGCTACGGCCTAAAGTATCGGTATCAAACGAGCTGCGAGCACCAGATGAGGGAACCTGATTCACTGGCAGTACTTCTTTTCCATTGGAAAACTTTTTTTCTTTTCCTAAAAATATTCTTTGTACCGCTTTTTCATCTAATGCAGCGTCGTTACTTGGATGTACTATTACTACTACTTCGGCCAATGAGAAAAGTGAGATAGAGCAGCCGATTACAATGCCTGTGAGATTTTTTGAAAATGTTTTGATTTTCATATCATTTACCCATATTTAGGTTTTATTAAGTACAAATATTTATAATATTCATGTGCCAACAACCAAATTTTACCTATTATAACTTCTCGAAAAAACCTATAAAATTATTTTAAAGTAAAGACTTACAGTTCAAGGAATCTAGTACCGCTGATTTGGAGGCGCGCATTATGGTATAAAAACGCCAGCATTAATGCTTTTAATGGGTATGTAAAATCATACATACATATGTGAAATGCCTATTCAGAGGATTTACTTGTTGGAAAGTAAAGGGAGCGTTGTTGATAAAGTTAAAGGCGGCTCTTACCACGCAGATAACTGTTCCTTGAATCCAAGTATTAGTAGTTCCTTGAATCCAAGTATTAGTAGTTCCCTGTATCTGCCACCCGCAAACCAAGGAAAGGCTTGTGGAAATACGCGATCTTGCCAGCCAAGCCATATCGAGTACCAAGTCTGAGGTAGTCCCGAAAAATCGAAGATATTCATAAATCAGGATACAAAAATTTACTTATTTCTTGCACCTTGACCGAGTTGTTTGCATCACCTATCGATTCGACTCTAAAACTAAATTCAGTCGACTCTTGGGTCAATTTATTAGGATTGATGGCAATGCTTAGCGGTAAATTTAACACTTCTCCTCCCGCTACGGTTGCTTCATTTTCGCCAATATAAGTGTGTCCCTCAAGATTATCTATGTATATATGGTAGCGTTGTGTGAGTTGCGATTTATTCAGGATTTTTACGGTAAACACATTTTCTATAAGCCCATTGCCTGTTTCGCGATACATGGGAACTCTGTCTTTTATGATGTCTATTTCCAACGGCTTTCTAGATACAATTTCAAATACCAGCAACCCGGACATTAATACCAAAACTATTGCATAACCGATTAGCTTAGGGCGAAATATTTTTGTAGTACCACCGGCCAATTCTGTTTCTGACGTAAAACTGATCAAACCTTTGGGGTAGTTCATTTTTTCCATTACCCCATTACAGGCATCTACACAGGCACCACAATTTATACATTCGTATTGCAAGCCGTTGCGAATATCGATCCCTGTTGGACAAACTTGTACACATAGATGGCAATCAATACAGTCACCTAAACCATTTTGTAGATTTTCTTCGCGGCTGACTTTTCGTACTCTTGGCCCTCTTTTTTCTCCACGGGATGCATTATAGGCAACGGTATAGGTGTCTTTGTCAAACATGGCTGATTGAAAGCGTGCATAAGGACATATGTGTGTACACATAATTTCTCGCATCCATCCTGCGTTACCATAAGTACAGAGCGTAAAAAACAGCACCCAGAAAGCCACCCAAAAACTGCTTGAAAAAGTAAAAAAATCTACAAACAAGTTGTCGATTGGTGTGAAATAGCCCACAAATGTTAAAGAGGTGAGCAAGGCAACGGCGACCCAAGAAAAATGTTTAAGTGTTTTACGCCACAATTTGTCAAAGTCCATTTTTCTTTTATCTAGCACCATGCGTTTATGGCGACTGCCTTCAATTCTTTCTTCAAACCAGATGTAAATGAAGGTCCAAGTCGTCTGTGGGCACATAAAACCACACCATACACGCCCTGCAAAAGTGGTTACAAAAAATAACGCAAAGGCGGCCACTATCAAAATCCACGCTAACAATGTCAAATCTTGCGGCCAGAGTGTTAAGCCAAATATATTAAAACGCTGTGCACCTATATCAAATAATACGGCTTGATTGCCATTAAACTGCAGCCAAGGTAGCAGTGCAAAGCCTCCCAAAAAAAACAGTCCAAAAAATCGACGAATATTCTCTAACATGCCGGTAACCGCACGCACGTATATTCTACTGCGAGGGGTATAGGTATTATCATGTTTGTTTTTATCGGGGCGGTGTACTTTTACTGGTGAGATGTTTTTAACGGGAATTCGCTCACTCATTAGATGTCCTTGGTATATCAAAAAAGGCAAGTGCTGAGAGTTCAACAGACTCTAATAACGTTACTAGTATACCAGCATGTTAACTACCATGCTTGATCTGGGGCAGGCTTTTTCTGAATCCGTCATTTTGAGGTGGCATAAGCTACGGATTGATATTCGTGGTTATTAGAACACATAACTATTGACTATATTTTACAGCCGCATTCTCACGTAACATCTATTGTCTTCTAATAATTGAATGGTTTCTGAGTCATAGAGTATGTTGCGTTTTATTGTTGTTACGCTTGAAATTTTGGCATTGGTAATGATTTTGCGCAGTGAGTTTGTGCAATTTTGGTTGTCGGACATGCAAACAAACACCTCACAATGGATGCACGGTATTTCTATGACCATAGACAATCAGCAACTGGCCAAGTTTAGAAATCAAATTGCGGATCACCTAGAAGATTTAACCGAACCACAAACAGAATATTTATTTAAAATAACCAGCACCAAAACTGAACTTAATAAGTTTAATCAGTATTATTGCCACGCTGGGGACAAAAATCCGTATCTATATGGGACCAGGTTACACTATGTTTGTGGGGAAATTAGCAGTAAGGGCATTCTTAAGGTGTAATTAAAAATGATTAGGTAAGGTGATGATAAATTTAGCACCCCCCAATTTTCCTTCGGTGACATAACAATCCCCTTGATGCCAATCAACAATTCTCTTCACTATAGCTAAACCAAGGCCGGCACCGCCTTTTTGCCTATCTCGACTTTCATCAGGACGAAAAAAAGGTGAAAATATTTTTTTACGCATTTCGTGACTAACGCCTTCACCATCGTCTTCTATACATATCTGAATGACTTTTTTTTGTTTGATAACATGGATCTCTAAGACTTTATTAGCATAACGTGCTCCGTTTAAGAGTAAATTTTCAATGGCCCTTTCGATAAAATGTTCATCGGCTAATACTTGAGGATCATCGCCATAAACCCTGACGTTTACATTAGAAAGGTGACTTTTTTTCAAGCGGTTTATTAACTGCTGACACAGTTGTTTAATTGGAATTTCAGCTAAGTTCATCTCGGGTATTCTTGCATCTGTGCTAGCGTAATCCAGCATTTCTTGTACAAGATGTTCCAATTCACTAACGTCTTTTTGCATATCCAACCAAGGTTCGCTCTGCGCTTTGGGATTCATCGCCAAGGCAAACTTTAAACGAGCAAGAGGCGTACGAAACTCGTGGGTCACCGCACCATTTAGTTCTCGCTGATTTTGCATAAGTTGAGTGATTTGGCGTCCCATGCTGTTAAGAGATTTTGCAATAGGGTAAACCAAAGATCTCTTACTAATAGTATTTTGCGCAATGCTGCCATCGGGTTTAACGTTTGAAACGGTTTTTTCAAGATTTGATAAGTCACGCCATAATGGCCAAATCCAAAATGCAATAACGCCACCTAGCAATAAAAAAAATAAAACGCTGTATAACAAAAATCGACCTGAGTTTGATTGGTTAATGGGGAATGATATTTCTAGCAACTGTGTTTCATTATCAAGTAGGTAAATTTGCTCGGTAACATGTGGATCACTAAGCACGATTGTTTGTCCATTTTGTAACTTTTTTAAATCACTATCAGACCATGCAATATCACCTAAAAAACGTTTTTTGTGGGTGCCTCCTAGGCTCTGTATAAAGCGTGGAATATCTATACTTTGCTGTTTGGCTGCTTCGAGCACTGGCCCTAACAGTTGGGTGTTAGATGTCTCTGACTGAGTGAAAAATATGCGTTCAAGTCCGGCGCTCAGACCCACCAAGGAGACCGCGATAAATAGATACAAACTAATGAATAGGCGCGCCATAAAAGGTTAATCGTCCCATGCGTCTGGAACAAAGAAAAACCCTCTGCCCCAAATGGTTTTTATTCTGTAAGGATGTTGGCTATTGTCTTGGAGTTTTTTACGTAATCGGGAAATACGTACGTCAGCACCGCGATCCAAACCATCGTATTCACGTCCAATGACCTCTCTATATAAAGTTGTTCGGTCAACTAAGGTGGCAGGACTTTTTGCCAACTTCCATAACATATCAAATTCGTGGCTAGTTAATTGTACATCTTCACCTTTGAGGAGTGCCGAGCGCGTGTTGCGGTCAATAATGAGTTGCCCATATTGTAATTTTTGTTGTGAATGCTTTGTGATTGCCGAGTCCGTTTGCCTACGCAATAGAGCGTTGATACGAGCCAGTAATACCCTTGGCTCAACAGGTTTAATGATGTAATCGTCAGCACCAATTTCTAAACCAAAAACTTGATCATAATCATCATTTTTTGCGGTCATAAACAACAATGGGCCGGGATAATATGGCCTGATTTTATTGCATAAAGTAAAACCGTTTTCACCAGGTAGCATAACGTCTAACAGCAATATATCGGGAGGCGAAGCTTGAACATATTGTAATAAATTTTCGCCACTGGACAAACGCTGAACGATGAAATCGTGCTCCGTTAGATATTGGCTAATTAAATGGCTTAGTCTTTCGTCATCTTCCACCAGTAAAACTTGTTTCATCAAAAAAGACTCCAAGGGGGACGGACTCGCCTGCGGTGGTCATGTAAGTCAAGGTACTTAACCAGCAACTTTTTTGAAACTATGGTTTTCTGCGCCTTATTTTTTAATTCAATCAGTACATTTTTATTAATTGAAATGGAGGTTTCTTTGCTCACGTAAGAATTCTTAGAACAATTTATTAATTGTCCGTCAAGAAAAAGACAAAGAGGCTCAGCAGGCATGTTTTGTGTCTCTATTCTAAAAGTTAGTTGGCATTCGTCACCCACACGTTGAGCAACACATATATTGGGTTGTATAGACCACGCAGGTGTTTGCGCAGAGACATCACTACAAAAAAAGATACCTGCAACTATTGCAATTACTCTCAATTCCATTGCCTGTTAAAATCGATACGCTATACCTAAGAATATCTTTTGAATACTATTCTGTTCTATCAGAGGGCTACTTGTTAGTGAGCTAGGAAGCCTTCGATAGCCAATATTTGCCAACCATGACCAGTTTTCATTAATAGGCTTTTGCGCGTTAATAGACATATAAGGTTGCCATCCAGATTGTCCATTAAAATAAAGTTCAGTGAATGGGGTGTCTCTGCGTGACACCCCATAATAATAGTCAATCAAACGAGCGCTCTTCCAATTCGCACCTGTGCGTAACCCGAATCGAAAATCAAACCATTGCCATCTATGATTGTATTCTATTCCTACTTGCTGGCCTTTGTGTACATTGCTGATATCTTGTTGAAACGTCAATTGCCATTCCCCATTAGATAAAAAATAATGGCCCCGAATACCACCATTGATTGCCCATTTACGGTTGGCTATATCGTCAATAGATAGATTGTATTGAGGTGACTTTATGTCTTCGCCAGATATAATTGGCGACTCAGGCGCGACGCCCGAAGTTGGGAGCAAAATGTTGGCAGGATGTAAAAAACTAAAAAATGCTCGTTCTTGGTCAAATTGTATAAAGGATTCAAATGCAATGTGAGCTTGGTTTAGCCATTGATATCCCAACTCACCATTATCAAAATATGCTTTATCAGCGTACCAAGCGATATCAGGCAATATCACTAAGGGAATATTATCTCCATCCACCAGTGGATTGGTCTTAACGCCAACACCAAAGGCTATTCCAAGGTGCCAGCTACTTTTCTGGATACATGTGTCATCTGCAGAACAAGCCACAATAGTGCTTGAGACAAACATAGTTAACAGGATCAGCGAACGCAACAACACAGTGTACAAAAATAATATCCTCAAATCGATAATATGCGTAGCCTAGCAGAGTTTTTGTGCGGCTTGTCACTGGGTTACAATTATTCACAAATAGATGCAAATTGGCGCATTTATAGCGCCTCGGATTGACTACACTAACTTACATCATTTATATAGAAAGGTATTTGACTATGCTTAAACCCAAAAACAACAATATTGGCGATTTGTTGTGTGTAGCTATCATTCTGATGCTTGTTTTTGTTCTAGCTGCTTGTTCAGATGAGTCTGGGGAAATGGGTGTCGAGCCTGTAGTTGAAAGGCCTACTGAACCTCCGCAAATTAATTCTGCTACTTCTTTTGATGGACCGTTAGTGAAAGCGGGTCAAAGGTCTGTCAGTCGTTTTATTAAAAATGGTATTTACTCAGCATCATTTGATTACGGGAATACTTATCAAGAAGGAGTGCCAGAACCTACAGTGAGTCAAGATAGGGTTAATAGTGACTTTTCTTCTACTAATACCCAAGAATCAGGGGTCGATGAAGCGGACCGCATAGAATACGATGGAAATATACTGTATCTGGCTGCCTATCCTCAATGGGTCGATAAAACCGCTTATCAGTCAAAGGTTCGAGTATTAGAGAGGCAAAATGATTTTTCTTTAAATTCGGTGGCCGAATTATCCCTGTCAGATGAAAATTCAAATATTCAAGGCATGTATCAACATAATGATCGGTTAGCGGTGTTGAGTACCAATACTCAGCTCTACACTATCGATACCGTCTCTTTTGCTCCAACACCTTGGTTGCCTAATGAACAAAAGCTAACTTTAGATATATACGATACGTCTTTACCTAGTAGTCCTATTACGGTGAGTAATATCAAGATCGATGGTGCGATGGTATCGAGTCGGCGAATAGGTGATGAGCTTTATGTAGTGACCAGTTATACCGCTTATATTGAAGGGCTAAACCCCAATGCCAGCACAGAACAAGAGTTATTGGCAAACTACTTAATTATTTTGGATACACCCGATTCAGAGCTGATGCCAAACATTTATCGAAATAATAATGACCAAGGTACACCTTTAAATTCAACCGAAGACTGTGTCATTCCAGCCCAAGCTACTGATAAAGACGGTTATGCCCATCTTTTAACGGTAAGTAGAATTAACTTAACCGATCCTAGTGATGTTCAGTCAAGTTGTATTAGTTCGGTGGCAACCATGTTGTATATGTCTGAGGCAAACCTGTATCTAAGTTCATCTGTAGATAACCAAACTGTTTTGCATAAAGTGTCGTTAGATGCCAATTTGACTTACCAAGCAACAGGTAAGGTTGAAGGTATTATTGGTGGACGAGGAGCGCCTAATCTGCGTTTAAGCGAACAAGATAATCATTTACGCATAGTAACCAGTGAATACACCAAAGATGGGCCTAAACATAAGCTTTCAATATTAAGTCAGCAGGGCAGTGAGCTGGCTATTTTAGCTTCGCTACCCAATGAGTCGTCCCCAGAGCCAATAGGCAAGCCTGGTGAAGATATCTTTGCAGTTCGATTTTTTGGAGACCGGGGTTATATCGTCACGTTTGAAAGAATAGACCCACTGTATGTACTTGATTTGGCCGATCCTAATGACCCTAAGGTGTTAGGCGCATTAGAAATCCCTGGTTTTTCTAGCTATTTGCACCCATTAGATAACGGATACCTTCTTGGCATAGGTCAGCAAGTTAATCTTAATAATATTCCTGAAAATGGAGAAGTAAACGACGAACCTGTGACCCAAGAGGGCATGAAAATCAGCTTATTTAATGTGTCTGATCCAAGTAACCCTGTTGAAGTTGATAATATTGTTAAGGGCAATAGTTACACGCCGATTGAATATGATTATCGTGCATTGTCTGTGTTAAATAATAATGGCAGTTACCAATTCGCTTTACCCATTGAAAGTTGGAGTCGATCGTCAACTGAATTAACACGCTCATGGACTCCGACGAATAGCTTGATGTTGCTTGAAGTTGATACAAGCTCTAACAATCCAGCGTTAATTATCAAGAGCGAGGTGGTGCCAGAAATGCATGAACAACCTTATGTCTATGGATATGAGGACAGAAGTGTTATTCATGGTGATAACGTCTATTACATCCACGGCAATCAAGTGTGGCATACCACTTGGGCTGAAGAGGCCCTAATATATGGACCTTTTTGATTATTTTTTGCAACTGATTGGTTTTAGATTCAGTATATATTCATGTATCAGTGTAATACTGGTTAAGTAGTTCAACCTAGGGGGATTTATTATGAAAATATTAACCGGACTTATTATTTCTGCCGTGACATTAGGTCTGTCTAATCAAGTTTTTGCCCAAGCAGAGGTTGAAATTAATTGGGACAGCCCAGAAAAATACCGTGATGTTAGGCCTAGCAATGAATCGCGTAAAAGATTCAGAGATACGACCTTTAAACGTATCAACGAATATATGCATGAATTGGCCGAGGCATTACCCGATAATAAAAAATTGTTAATGAATGTAAGTAATCTCGATTTAGCCGGAGAAGTTTGGCCTGCTTCATTTGTTGGTCTTGGACATAGTGCATCTGACGTTAGAGTCATTAAGGATATTGATATTCCTAGAATGAACTTTAGTTATCAGCTCTTGGATGAGTCTGGTCAGGTGCTGCAACAAGCAGATGTGGATCTCAAAGATATGTCTTTTCTTAATCGCAGCAGCCATTTTTTCAGAAATGAACCTTTGCGTTATGAGAAAAGCATGTTGAAACGTTGGTTTGAGGAGGAGTTTGCATCGCAGTTAGCACAACAGGAAGCTAACAAAGAAGCTGCTAATTCATAGGCCAACGGGGGAATATAGACTGTAGGCATTTTTGCCAGCTTTTTTGGCAACATATAATGCCGAGTCGGCCTGTTTAATAATGGCTTCCGGCGTTAATAATTGATTGGGTTGTGAAATAGCAATACCAATGCTCATAGTGACGTAGTCTGCTACATTACTGTATTTATGTGGCAGCGCTACATCTTTCACTTTTGCAATGATATGTGCTGCTATCTCTAGCGCGCCTTTTGGATCAGTGTTTGGTAACACACAAACAAATTCCTCACCGCCATATCGAGCAACGAAGTCGCTATCTCGGTGCAATGCATCACAGATCATCTTGGATACATCCTTTAAACATTGATCTCCCGCTAAATGGCCATAATTATCGTTATAGAGTTTGAAACAATCTATATCCATGAGCAATATAGCGACACTCGATCCTTGTCTAACGGACAACTCAAGATCATGTTTCAAGCGCACATCTAAGGCTCTTCGATTAGCAATGCCGGTTAACCCATCTGACATTGAGAGTTGCTCAAGCTTATGTTTTTGTATTTTGATTGTTTGCGTGAACTCTTCGAACGCTTCAGCCAAATCAGTAATTTCATCATTACCATCGAGCATCGTGTGATATTCAAACCCTTGAGTTTCGTTGCGTACTATTTGATTGAAAATACTTAGCCGTTTAAGTACACGTCGCTGAAACAATATGACAATGATCAGCAAAAAGACTACGCCACCAATCAAAATAAATTTAATAAGTTGTGTTTGCTTTTTCATCTCGTCAACAGATGCGGCAACCTGAGCAGTAATACTTTGTTCTGTCTGATTGGTTACAAAACCCAACTGCCCTAGATAATCTTCAATTAAGGTATGCACGAAATTTTCTCTGCCTAAGGCTCTACCTTCTAAACGCAAGGCTTTTATTTTTAAGGTTTCCATGCCATTTTCCTTAAAAAGCAATGTTTTGAACTGGCGAGTCAATTGACGCCTAACAGCCTTATCAGCTCCTTTATCAGGAATCGCCTCTAGGGCGTCAAGTTGTGTTTTTAATTGCTTAAATAAAAATCTGACTCGTTGCAATCTGTTCTCATTCAGTGCTCTGCTCACAGTGACTGATGCCTGGGAAAAACCCAACACCCAAGCTGACGTGCCTTGAAGATCAACGCTAATAGCTTGAGCGTTTAGTTTATACATTTGCTCCGTTAATAACTCGATACTATCAATCGTCTGTAAACGGGTTTCTATCAAAGTAGAAAATTCATTTAATTCAGTAGCAATGGTGTTGAGTTGCGTGTCTAAAAATTCATTCTCAAAAATTTCATTTGCTGCCTTACTAATATTACTAAGGTCAATGTTGAGTTGTTTTTCAGCTAGGCGCTTTGCTGCATCTGAAGAGGATTTTGATAAACGCTCTGTGGATTCTAATAACGTGGCGGCTTGACTATAGAGTTGACTTATAAGGATTAAATTGGGTAGGGATTTATCAGATATGCCTGTTAGTGTCGATTCAAAACTAAGCAAGCGGCTAAAGGTAAAATAGCTGAGTAAAACAAAAACAAACAAAATCCCCGCTAAACCGGCACTAAATACTTTTACCAGTGAGATACGCGGACCTTTTGTTGTTGAAATAGTCATTTAATTATCCGTTTTATTCTATATTCAACTTTAGGAAAAATAGTTTTTTGCTGTTGTACCACGCGGGTAACAACATCAGTCAGCAAAGGAGGTTTGTGGGTGTTTTGCTCTTGGTGAAACGCGTTCAGAAACTCATTATACCCATCCCCTCCATTTGCAAGATAATCCGTGGTGGCGACTGAATAACTTTGTTTAGGATCTAATGGGCGTCCATTAATGTTGATGGTTTGGATCCGCTGTCCGGCAGGTTTTTCTAGCGAGTAAGTAAAAGAGACTCCTGATACTTGCAAAAATCGGCCTTTCACGAGCTCGACTTCACTGACGCTATTTTCTAAAGCTGCCTGTAATTGCTCTCCTAGTATAGATAAAACAGCAACATGAGTCCTAAAAGGTAACTCTGTCGCGATATCTCTGCGGGTGATAGTCGCGCCCTTGGTATAGGTTTTATTGCCGCGGATCACGCCACCATTAATTAAACCAATATCTGTTTTGGCATAGTATTTTAATGCGTCAGCTATGAAGTTTCCAAAGGGCATTTCCATTGTTCGAACGAGGTTTCTTGTTGTTTGAGTTTCACTACCAAAAAAACCAATTTTTTGATTGAGTAGTCTATCTAGTCTTTGGTTGTACTCATCAACTAGTAATGCGGTTAGGGGGTTAGTGGGCAGGTTTGAGTCATCAATTGTGAGCGTTTCATTAATAGTCAGGTTTTTGTCTTGGTTGTTAGTTTGCCAGTTTAAGCGAAGTAGCATAATTGGCTTTTTGTTTGTGACAGAAAACACCTTGTTAGATTGATGTTGATATTGGGGCGTTTCAGCTATGGGTTGCATTCGTAAAGCAAAATCAATTTGATTTTCAGATATGAGGGTTTGGTAATAGTCTCTTTCTTTGGCATAAACTAGGACTATCAGTTCTGCGCCTTGTTGTTTGAGTTTGGCAATTTGTTCGATTATGACGCGCTGGGGTTCAAAGACGCTGACTCTTTGTAATAAATACTCCTCAACTACCTCTTCATCCAGAATCGAAATAAACCCCATTTTCAGATGGTCTTTTTCGACAATTAAACTGCTCAGAATGCCCTCTAGGTTGCCTTCAATAAGGGGGTCATAAAGGTTACTGCAAACGATGGGAAAGGCTGCTTCATAAGAACGTAAAGTGAGTTCATCCTCGAAGTAACTAAACTCCCGTTTGGTGAGTGTCATCAAATCAGGCTCTAGTGTATTGAGGATATCAATGATATGCGAGCCTCTGTCTAAACTGGACAGTGGACTTGGTCCCAAACTTCCACCGGCAAAGGTAAATATTGTTGGGATTTCCTCGGCCCTTAGTGTTTCTAGTAAACCAGCAAGGCTGGTGTAGGTGCCATATGTTT
>Ga0115567_10002824_pt1 | contig 17242 bp, 13 predicted proteins | sample COGITO_mtgs_1204_2_FD_88679 | JGI IMG/M metagenome (GOLD analysis project Ga0115567, IMG submission 88679) | Pelagic marine microbial communities from North Sea - COGITO_mtgs_120412 | ecosystem: Environmental > Aquatic > Marine > Epipelagic | place: Germany:Helgoland, sampling site Kabeltonne... | reverse complement strand
GATGTTGGCCCCTGAAAGAAAAACTGATGCCTCACAAGGTCCAGAGAGCTTATCTCATCCTGTTGATCCTGTTATCCCGTCCGAAAAAAGGGGCACCCGTCAGGATGATTTTATTGACAGGATAACAGGATCGACAGGATCAAAAATCGAATGAAGAACTTTGTTACCATTCTGGGCGCCATCCTGATCGCTGGCTGTAGCCAGCCAGCTGAAACGGCCGAAGAGCGAACGCCGAACACCCCGAAGCCGCAGGCAGAAAGCGCTCTGCCGTTGCCAGAGAAGACGGTACGAACTGTGCACGTATTCGTGTGGCCCTCTGTGACAACGAGAGCCAGGGCATCGTCCCGGTCCCCGAAACGCTGGGGAATGGCGAAGACCCGAGGAACAATCTGTACTGGGGCGCGATGTATGGCATCAAATCCTTCTTCAAGCGAAGCGCGGCATGGTCTCTCGTCGCTGAGCCGGATAGCCCGCAAAGTGAGGTCCAGGAGCGAGTTGTCTTTAAAGACTCAACGAGGAGCTGCTATCTCGCGGCCGATGCCTATCGCGGTGTGAGCATCAAGCAAGCGACGGTTGACTTTCTCAATGCGGCCGCTGGCAATGCCCCAGTCGTCTACGAAGCCGAGGACGAGATCCTGGGGCTGCACGGCAATGCAGACTTGGTGGTGCACATCGGCCACAACGGGCTCATGGATTTTAACTTCAAACCAACGCCAGGAACGGGTGCCCGCACGGATAGTAAGGGAGCGATCGTCCTGGCCTGCAAGAGCAAGCCGTATATCCAGTCACGCTTAGCCAGACTCGGCTGTGAGTCGATTCTTCTGACCACAGGGTCCATGGCCCCAGAGGCCTGTAGGCTAGAAGCAGCAGTGAACGCTTGGATTGAACAAAAGAACGCGCAACCATTCGCGACCGTGCCGCTGGCGCGTACCATCAGTACCAGAACTGCGGTTTGAGCGGGGCGACCCGCCTCTTCTTCTCGGAATGAGACATGCCGATGGACGGCGAAAACGATCGAAGTAGATGTCGGAGGTAAAATCACTGTGACTACAAAAAAGCCCAATATTCTGTTCTTGCTGCCGGATCAACACCGACCCGACTGGCTCGGCTGTACCCCCGATCTACCGCTGCGTACTCCGAACCTGGACCGTTTATGCGAGCATGGGGTTCGCTTCAGCAATGCGTTTACGCCATCACCTGTTTGCGCGCCAGCACGTGCCTGTCTGGCCTCCGGCATGGAGTATCGGAGATGTCGGGTACCCAGCAACAGGGAGAATTACCCGCCCGATTTACCGACGTACTACCAGCGACTTCGCGACACGGGGTACGAGGTATGCGGTGTGGGAAAGTTTGACCTGCACAAGGACCTAGGTACTCCGTCGGCAGAGCTCGATTGGCACCTTGATGGATCTCGCTCTCTCGAGCAATGGGGCTTCACCAAGGGCATCGATAACGAGGGAAAATTTGATGGCAGCGGTTCCTACCGTGCTGCTGGCAAACCGAAAGGCCCTTACCTGAACTATCTGCACCAGCGAGGCTTGGCGCAAGACTATCTGCGGGAGCACGCGGACTGCAAAAAGAATCGCAACGCGTACATCACGAGTTTGCCGGAAGAGGCCTACTGCGACAACTGGGTGGCCGAGAACGGACTGCGCTTCCTGCGTGGGTTTGCTGAAGGCCAGCCTTGGCATCTTGTGGTGAACTTTACGGGGCCACACAATCCGATGGACGTCACCCAGCGCATGCACGACGAATGGCAAGACGTGCAGTTCCCCATGCCGGTCGCGAATGACCAGCCTGGGTACTCTGTGGAAGATCATCAGCGAAACCGTAGACACTACGCCGCGATGATTGAGAACATTGACCGACACGTTGGCCGCTACATAGACGCGGTACGCGAGCGCGGAGAACTGGATCATACGCTGATCATCTACTCGAGTGACCATGGCGAAATGCTTGGAGACCATAGCCGTTGGGGCAAGAGCACGTGGTACACGCCATCAACCGGCATCCCGATGATCCTGGCAGGACCAGGGATCACCAACGGTGTGATCAGTGAGGCGCTGGTGAGTCTGCATGATCTCACAGCAACCATCTTGGATTATGCAGGGGCAGAACCGCTACCGGCAATGGACTCACGCTCTCTGCGCGGGGTGCTTGAAGCGAAGAGGGATGAACACCGGCAGCATATCATCAGCGCTCTCGATGACTGGCGCATGGTCACAGACGGTCAGTACAAGCTGGTTTTGCGCCAAGACAAACCTGCTCTGCTCTATGAGACAAAGATTGATCCCGCTGAAATGCATGATGTCGCGGCTAGGAACCCAGCCGTGGTACAGCGGCTGACCGCCGTGCTGAACGCTAAAAAAACAACATAAATAGCGGGGGGCGCCTTAATAGCGGATCGTGTCGGTGCTCTCGCTATCCAGCTGCTTCTTCAGCGACCTCACCTGATCCCGCAACATTGCCGCGCGCTCGAATTCGAGTTTCTGGGATGCTTCCCGCATTTCGTTCTCGATCGCGCCAATAACCTGCTTGAGGTCGTCCAAGTCTCCTTCGGCCGCCATGAGCGCCGGCTTCTCGGGTTCCTGCGTCTGATCGTAGAGTTTCAGGCTGGACTGAATCGGGCGCACCACAGATCGCGGTGTGATCCCGTTTTTCTCGTTGAAGATGAGCTGGCGCTCGCGGCGCAGTTCCGTCACGTCCATCATCCGCTTCATGCTGTTGGTGATCGTGTCTGCGTAGAGGATGACGCGACCATCCTTATTGCGGGACGCGCGGCCGGCGGTTTGCACCAGCGCCGTCTCAGAGCGCAGAAAGCCTTCCTTGTCTGCGTCCAGAACTGCGACCAGCGCAACTTCGGGCAGATCCAGGCCTTCGCGTAGCAGGTTCACCCCGATCAAACAGTCGAAGTCTCCGCGCCGCAAGTCCCGGAGGATCTCCACCCGTTCCAGCGCGTCGATCTCCGAGTGCATGTACTTCGCCCGCAGATCTAGCTCGTTCAGGTAGTCGGACAGGGCTTCGCTGGTGCGCTTCGTCAGCGTGGTCACCAGGACCCGCTGGCCTTTCGCCGCGCATTCCTGCACCTCGGCCATGAGGTCGTCCACTTGGTTGGCGAGTGGACGCATTTCTACGATGGGGTCAAGTAGCCCCGTAGGGCGGGCGACCTGCTCTACCGGCACCGAGTGCTCGATCTCGAATGCGGCTGGCGTCGCGCTCACGCAGACCGTCTGGTTGATCACGTTACAGAACTCATCAAACTGCAACGGCCGGTTATCCAGCGCACTTGGCAGCCGAAACCCGTGGTTCACCAGCGTTTCCTTGCGGCTGCGGTCTGCGTTGTACATCGCGCGAAGCTGTGGGATGGTAACGTGGGATTCGTCGATGATGGTGATAAAATCATCCGGAAAATAATCGAGCAGCGTATATGGGCGGGAGCCTAGTTCGCGGGTCGAAAGATGGCTGGAGTAGTTCTCGATGCCGTTGCAATAGCCCAGTTCACGCATCATCTCCAAGTCATACTGCGTACGTTGGTAGACGCGCTGGGCTTCGACAAAACGGCCGGATTCTTCGAACATGCGCACTTGTGAACGCATCTCTTCGAGAATCGCGCCCTCTGCGTACTTGAGCCGATTCTCCGGCATCATGAAATGCTTGGCTGGGAAGATCCGCACCGCTTGCAGGGTATGCGTCACGGTCTGCGTCAACGGGTCTCTGGCGGTCAGCCGTTCGACCTCGTCCCCCCATAGCTCGATCCGAACCACGTCATCTCGATAGGCGGGGTATACGTCTACCGTGTCCCCGGAGACGCGAAACTGCCCGCGGCGTGGGGCGATGTCGTTCCGCTCGTAGAGCAGCAACACCAACTGCTTCAGCAGTTCATCCCGCTCGACCTGGCCGCCCACATCCAGCGAGACGCTCATGCGTGCGAAATCCTCTGGCGAGCCCAAGCCATAGAGGCACGAAACGCTGGCGATGATAATCACGTCCCGTCGTTCCACGAGCGAGCTGGTCGCCGCCAGGCGCAGCTTCTCAATCTCCTCGTTGACCGACGCATCCTTGGCGATGTAGGTGTCCGTCTGCGGGATGTACGCTTCCGGCAGATAGTAGTCGTAGTAGCTGATGAAGTACTCGACCGCATTCTGCGGGAAGAAGTGCTTGAACTCGCTATAGAGCTGGGCTGCGAGCGTCTTATTGTGCGAGACGATGAGGGCAGGGCGCTGCACCTGCTGCAGCATGTGCGCGATCGTAAAGGTCTTGCCGGAGCCGGTTACCCCCAGCAACGTCTGATATTTACGATCATCCTTGAGGCCCTGCACAAGCGCGTCAATCGCAGCCGGCTGGTCGCCAGCCGGCGCGAAATCTGACTGCAGCTTGAACATGTCAGCCACCGTAACTACCCTGAAAAGCTCAGGTTAAAGAGCGGCGAGCAGCCGATCTCCGATCTGGCGCGTGTTCTGCCCTTCGAAGCCTTCGCCGGTGACTGTGGCGAGTGCCTGGTCCACCGCGGCAGCTGCCTCGATCTCACCCAGGTAGTCCAACATCATCTTGACCGTGATCACAGTCGCGAGCGGATTGGCGATGCCCTGGCCTGCGATATCTGGTGCAGAGCCATGGACCGGCTCGAACATTGACGGAGCGGTGCGGGTCGGATTCAAGTTGGCGCTGGCGGCCATGCCCATGCCGCCCTGGGTCATTGCCCCGAGGTCGGTGACGATATCGCCGAACATGTTGGTCGTGACCATCACGTCGAATCGCTCCGGCTGATTCACCATGTGCATGCACGCAGCATCCACGTGGTAGTACTCTGTGGTGACGTCTGGGAATTCTGCGGCCATTTCGTCATAGACGCGCAGCCAGAGGTCGAAGACATGGGTCAGGACGTTGCTCTTGCCAATCAGCGCCAGCGTCTTGCGGTCACGCGTCTGGGCCAGCTCGAAGGCGTAGCGCAGGCAGCGGCTGACTTGCTTGTAGTTGTAGACCATCGACTGCACGGCGCACTCGTCATCGGTGCCGATCATGGTGCGGCCACCGATCCCTGTGTATAGGCCGCCAGTATTCTCACGCACGACCACGTAGTCTAGGTCCTTGGCAGTCTTGCCGACGATCGGGCAGTCAATGCCGGGGTACAGCTTGACTGGGCGCAGATTGATGTACTGGTCTAGGTCAAAGCGCAGCTTGAGCAGAATGCCCTTCTCCAGGATCCCGGGCTTCACATCCGGCGAACCGACAGCTCCCAGAAAGATCAGGTCAAAGTTGCGCAGTTCCGCCACGGATTCATCGGACAGCACCTCGCCTGTTGCGAGATAGTGCTCGCCGCCAAACGGGAACGTCTTCAGCTCCAGGCCAAAGCCATAGGTCTTGCGGACCTGTTCCAATACTTCCAAACCAATTGCGACCACTTCGGGTCCAATGCCGTCGCCTGGGACGACCGCCATCTTGTATGTGTTCATCGTCTTTTTCTTATTCTCTACGGATTGAAATTCAGTTAAAAATTAAGATTCAGGAACTGCAGCCGCCGCTGCCGCAACTGCCGCCGCCACTGCAGCTGCCTACTTCTTCCAAGCCAAAACCGAGATCATCGATCATGTCACGGTCCTGCTGAGAGTCCTGCCCATCGGTCGTCAGATAGTCGCCCAGGAAGATCGAATTGGCGGCAAACAACGCCAACGGCTGCAACGAGCGCAGCCGAATCTCACGGCCGCCAGCCACGCGTAGCTCGCGGTCAGGGCAGACAAAGCGAAACATCGCCAAAATGCGCAGGCAGTCGTACGGCGTCAGCGGAGCCTGGTCGCCCATTGGCGTTCCAGCGATCGGTATCAGGAAGTTGATCGGAATCGACTCAGCGCCCATGGCGTGTAGTTCGAACGCCATATCCACCCGGTCGTCGTCTGTCTCACCCATTCCTACGATCGCACCCGAGCATGGTGAAATGCCTACGGATTTCGCATCGTTCACCGTCTCAACACGGTCGTCGTAGGTATGCGTCGAGACGATCGCCTCATGATGCCGCCTGCTGGTATTGATGTTGTGGTTGTAGCGATCTACACCCGCATCCTTGAGCTGGTCCGCTTGGCCTTCTTTCAATAAACCCAGACAGGCACAGATTCGAATCGGCATCTCCTGCTTGATCTCCCGCACCGCGTCAGTCACGTGCGTCAATTCCTTGGGCGTTGGGCCTCGGCCGCTGGCGACAATGCAATAGGTTGACGCGCCGCGGTCCCGTGCCTCACGGGCACCCGCTACCAGCGTGTCCTTGTCCAGCAATGGGTAACGATCGATGCCGGTATCCGCACCGCGAGCTTGGGAGCAATAATTACAATCTTCCGGGCACAGGCCGCTCTTTGCGTTCACCAGCATATTCAGCTTCATTTCTGTGCCGAAGTTGTGCCGTCGCAGGAGAAACGCTGCATCCAGCAGCCCGAGAATTTCCACATCATCTACAGCTAGGATCTGCCGTGCTTCAGCGCGGGTCAGGCTTTCACCTGAAATCACACGTTCGGCTCGTTCCCGCCAGTCAACCCGAGTCGCAGCATTCTCAGCTGCCGGTGGCTCCATCACAATCATTGGTCTGTCCTGGTCTCTGCGCGCAAAAGGTCAAACCGATTAATCTAGCAGAGTGCGGCTCATTCGTCTACTTCGCCACGGACCTGTGGTGTTTCTAGGGGCTCTTGACTTGATCTCTTCGGGCAGGCTGCTAGCCGGTGCAGGATGCGCAATTCCGCCTCACGCCAGATAAAAATTGTACGAGTCTGCCTGGCTCTGGCATCAAATGTGCTAGGCGGGGCCAGAACTTGTGGTTTTCTCCAATTGAGACTATCTTGGAATTGATAAGAAACCACAATCCTGAGCAACAGGGGGCCCGCCATGCTTCAGTTCCACGCCACATCCGTACCGCAGGTCAGCGACTTCATGACTGAAACGGTAATCGCGCTAAAACCGGGACAAACCATGTGGCGAGCGGTGAAGATCCTGCTCGATGGTCGCATCTCTGGGGCACCCGTGATCGACGACGAGTACAACGTGATGGGGATTCTCTCCGAGCGCGACTGCGTCCTCTTTTTGGTGAATGCCCGCTACTACGAGGGCGCGACCGGCACGGTCGAGGAGCACATGTCCAAGGGCGTGATCAGCATCAGCCAGGATGCAGACATCTTCGCCGCGGCAGACTTGTTCCGCAAACATAATTTCCGGCGTCTGCCGGTGCTCGATGGCAATCGTCTGGTCGGGATTCTCAGCCGTCGCGATGTGATGAGAACCGGGATGATGATGTGGAAACCACGCGAGACTGACGGTGCTCCCTTCGTGCCGGACAATCTCAAGAGCCGGGTCGAAGTGCCACACATTGTCACTCGCCCCGACTTCCACGGCTAGCAGTCCTGCTCGTAGATCTCCGCTGAAACTGGCGCATCTCGCAGCGGCGGGTATTTTACCCCGCTTTATGTGAGACTACCCGAGGACTGATCATGTCACAAGAGATCGTAAAATTGGTATCCAGCGAAGGCACTGGATTCTTTTATACCACGACCCGCAATTCCCGTCTTGGTAAGAAGCTTGAACTGCGTAAGTACGACCCAGTCGCACGGAAACATTGCGTATTCAAAGAAGCCAAGATGAAGTAAGGAGCCGGACCACGGTTCCCCTTCCAGATAGCCAGGACTCGCCGCGCGATGTCCTGGCTTTTTTTTGCTCGGACGAGATTGCGGAGTCCGCAAATCTTGCGCGTGCCCCACTGCAGACTGCGGACTTCGCACCAGCGACGCTTGCGGGCATGCCTGTACTGCGTGAGTTGGGCCGTGGTGGTGCCCCTGTAGTCTACGCAGTGCAGACAGACGCGGACGGCCCGGTCGCGGTAAAGGTGTCCCGCTTTCCAGGCGAAGACCTAATCTCGCGGTCGGTGCCGATTCGTGAAGGGAATCTGCGGCCCCCACTGACCGTGCAGGCGGATTTTTCGGAGGAGTTGCAGCACGAGCTGAAGGTGCGGCCGAGCGCTGCGGAGATCGCAACACGCCTACCGCAAGTCAGTCTGGAGCCGCGAGCGCTGCGGAACTGGCGGCTGACGATCGAACGTCAACGGGGCTGGCTTTGATGCTGCCAATTGTCGAAATTCGGCCCCAACTACGCCAAGCGCTGTTGGAGGGGAATCGCCAGGTGATCGGCGCTCCGACCGGCTCTGGTAAGTCGACGCAAGTCCCGAAATACCTGCTGGATGCAAAGCTGAACGGAAAGATCCTGGTGCTGGAGCCGCGGCGGCTCGCGGCACGCATGCTAGCCAGGCGGGTTTCGAGCGAGCTGAATGAGCCGGTTGGGCTCACGGTCGGCTACCAGACGCGGTTTGAGTCGGAGCACACCAAGGAGACCCAAATCCTGTACATGACCGAAGGCATCCTACCGCGTATGCTGCAGAGCAATCCGCGGCTGAATGGCGTGGGGGCGGTGGTGCTGGACGAGTTTCACGAGCGCAGCCTGGATGCGGATCTGGCGCTGGGCGCAATCATGCAGTTGCAGGCGGACCGCCCAGACTTGCAGCTGCTGGTGATGTCAGCAACGCTGGAGACCGCGGCGCTGGCAGAGTTTCTGAATCCGTGTCAGGTGCTGCAGGCGGAGGGCAGGCTGCACCCGATCGAGATTGAGCATGCGCAGCCCGGTGGGGCGCGCGAGATCTGGGACCAGGCAGCGTTGGCCGTGAAGCGACTGGTGGCGACCGGTGATTCTGGGGACGTTCTGGTATTCATGCCGGGAGCGTACGAGATTCGGCGTACAATCGAGGCGGTGCGCAAGACCAAGCTGGGCGAACGTGTGAGCTTGTTTCCGCTGTATGGAGATCTCGGCGCGTCGCAGCAGGACGAGGCGCTTGGCGGGTGCGAACTCCGCAAGGTGATCGTGGCCACGAACATTGCCGAGACCTCGCTGACGATCCCGGGCGTGAGGCATGTGGTTGACGCGGGCCTGGCGCGCGTGAATCGCTATGATCCGGCGCGAGGGCTAAACAGCTTGAACCTGGAGCCAATCAGTCGGGCCTCGGCGATCCAACGTACGGGGCGAGCTGGGCGGGAAGGCCCGGGGCGGTGCCTGCGGCTGTACACACGACGAGAGTTTGATAATCGCCCAGCAATGGCGGATCCAGAAATTCACCGGGTCGATCTGTCGGAACTGCTGCTGTATCTGGCATCGCGGTCCCTTGACGCGGCGGAGTTTCCGTGGCTGTCCCCACCACAGGCACATGCCCTGGCCGAAGCCAGCAGGCTACTGGTGCAGCTAGAAGCGGTGGAGGATGAAGAACTTACGGTGACGGGCCGGGCGTTGGCAAAGCTGCCGATGCACCCGCGCCTGGCACGCTTGCTGTACGAAGCGCGGGATCGTGAGTGCCTGCAGACGGCAATCGAGGTCGCTGCGCTGTTGTCCGAGCGCAGCATCGTGACCGGCGGCGCGCAGGGCATGAAAACCTTTTTTCGGAATTCGCAAAACGCGTATGGCAAGGGGCCAGAGAGCGACTTGGTCTGCCTGCTGAAGGCATTGCATCTGGCCCGGGAACGTGGCTTTGATCGCCATGCCTGTGATCAGCAGTCCGTGCATGCAAACACCTGTCGGCAGGTCTGGCGTAGTGCTGCGCAGTTCGCAAAGGTGTGCGAACGATTGAAGTGGCGCATCACGGATTTTGCGCCGTTCGATGAGCTAATCAAGTGCCTGGTGACGGCGTTTCCGGATCGGCTGGCAGCACGACAGGATCTGAGCGGCAGCATCTGCCGGCTGGCAGAGGAAGGGCGGGCGGATTTGTCTAAGGCGGCCTCGGTGCGCAAGGCCCCGTTGATCGTGGCCGCGGAGTACCGGGTCACCAGCAAGCCCGGGGCGCCGACGCGGGCGGAGTTGGGCGTGGTGAGTGAAGTGCGCGAGGAGTGGCTGCGTGAGTTGGACCCAGGCGCGTTCTCCGTGGTCGATCGCATGGAGTGGGTGCGCACGCAGCAGTTGATCGAGGCGCGGCGGGTAACCCGCTGGCGCGGGCTGGTGTTGTCCACGGCACCGGGACGGCGCTTTAATTACGAGCAGGCGGCGGCGATGCTGGCGGAACGGATCATCTCGGAGGAGTTGCAGCTACGAGGCTGGAATAAGGACTGTAAGGCCTGGCAGGAGCGGGTGCGTTGGTTGACCGAGGTGCGCCCGGAACAGGGCCTGCCGGCATACGACGATGACGATATGAGGATCGTGTATGCGGAGTTCGCAGATGGGGCTCGGCGCTACACGGATATTCGCGACAAGCCGGTGCTGCCGTACCTGAAGAATGTGCTGTCGTGGGATGATCAGCAGTTGGTGGAGAAGATGGCTCCGGCAGAGCTGCCGCTTCCGGGCGGGCGTAAGCTGCGCATTTCGTATCGGCCAGGCCGCGGGCCGACGGGCCGGGCCAAGATTCAGGAGCTGTATGGCCTGGAGGAGACGCCGCAGGTGGCTGGGGGCACGCCAGTGCAGATCGAGATTCTCGGGCCGAATATGCGGCCAGTGCAGGTGACCGAGGACCTGGCCGGGTTTTGGCGAGACTTGTACCCGGAGATCAAGCCCGCGCTGGCGCGCCGGTACCCGAAGCACGAGTGGCGGTAGGACTCTTGACTCCTGACTCTTGACTCTTGAGCTGACTCTTTGACCGGGCTGACTCTTTGACCGTCACCACGTCAACGAGTCACTTCGTCATTCCAAGAGTCAAGAGTCAAAGAGTCAAGAGTCCCCGCGCTAGGAATCGCGCTGCGGGCGGGAAGTTCGAGCAAGGCAGAACGGCGAGGGAAAAGCTGCAAGCTTGGGAATTTGACTCTTGACTTCTGACTCTTGACTCTTGGGCTGACTCTTTGACCGGGATGACTCTTTGACCGTCACGATGTCAACCAGTCACTTGGTCATTCCAAGAGTCAAAGAGTCAAGAGTCCCCCGTTAGTAATCCCGCTGCGGGCGAGAAGTTCGAGCAAGGCGGAACGGCGAGGGAAAAGCTGCAAGCTTGGGAATTTGACTCTTGACTCCTGACTCTTGAGCTGACTCTCTGACCGGGCTGACTCTCTGACCGTCACGATGTCAACCAGTCACTTGGTCAATCCAAGAGTCGAAAGTCAAAAGTCAAGAGTCCACCAGGCGGTCTCGCATGGCAAAATGTCATCACGTCAACCACCGAGTCACCCTAGTCACCAAGTCAAAGTCACCATTACAGCGCAAGCTCTGTCTCTGCTTCTCCTACGCCGGTCAGCGGCCTTCATTCATGGCTAGGGCCACTGCCTCGGCTACTTTCACGCCATCGACACCGGCCGAGAGGATTCCGCCTGCATAGCCTGCGCCTTCGCCTGCGGGGAATAGCCCGCGGATACTGAGGCTCTGGAAGTCCTTGCCACGCGTCATCCGAATCGGAGACGAGGTGCGCGTCTCCACCCCCGTCATCACGGCATCCGGGCGTGCGTAGCCTTTGATTTTACGATCAAAGGCGGGCAGCGCCTCGCGCATTGCCGCGATCACAAAGTCCGGTAGGCATTCACTGAGGTCGGTGAGCTTGACTGCTGGCTTGTACGAGGGAATGACCTCGCCAAGTTTTGTCGAGGGCCGTCCCGCGAGAAAGTCGCCCACCAGCTGGGCAGGCGCATCATAATTCCCGCCGCCGGCCTGAAAGGCCAGCGTCTCAATCTTACGTTGGAGTTCAATGCCGGCCAGCGGATCGTCGCTGGGAAAGTCTTCCGGGGTGATGCCGACGACCATGCCGGCATTCGCATTGTGCTCCACGCGCGAATACTGACTCATGCCATTGGTCACCACGCGCCCCGCTTCTGAGGTCGCCGCCAGGACCGTGCCGCCGGGGCACATGCAGAAGCTGTAGACGCTTCGCGCATTCTTGCAGTGGTGCACCAGCCGATAGTCCGCCGAGCCTAAAATCTCGTGCCCGGCTTGCGGGCCATATTGGCTCTTGTCGATCATCGACTGCGGGTGCTCGATGCGCACACCGATCGAAAAGGGCTTTGGCTCAATGAGCACGCCCTTGTTCAACAGCATCTCGAAGGTGTCGCGCGAGCTGTGCCCAACTGCCATCACGACGTAGCGGCTGGCGATCTCGCTGCCGTCGGCCAAGCGTACGCCCTGTACTTGTTCGCTCTCGACCAGCAACTCCGAGACTTGACTACCAAAGCGAATCTCGCCGCCGAGGTCGGTGATCGTGGCGCGCAAGTGCTCGACAATCTTGACCAATCGAAAGGTGCCGATGTGCGGTCGATAGACATAAAGGATCTCGGGCCGGGCACCGGCATTCACGAATTCGGTAAGTACCTTGCGCCCTTGGTGCTTTCGGTCCTTGATCTGGCTGTAGAGCTTGCCGTCTGAAAAGGTTCCGGCGCCGCCCTCGCCATACTGCACGTTCGACTCCGGATCAAATTCCCGCTGGCGCCAGAAACCAAAGGTATCTTTGGTGCGCTGACGCACCGCCTGGCCGCGTTCCAAGACGATCGGGCGATAGCCCATCTGCGCCAGCAACAGTGCTGCGAAATAGCCGCAAGGCCCGGCGCCCACCACGATCGGGCGCTCTTGGAGATCCGGCGGGGCCTCGGCCACCATCTGATAGGTGGTGTCCGGCGTCAGCCGAATCTTCTGGTCGCGCTTAAGCTGTTCCAGCAGCGTCTCGTCGTCGAGGCTGGTCTCGGCATCGACCACGTAGACCAGCAAGATATTGCCGCGCTTGCGGGCATCCAGGCTGCGCTTGAAGACTGCGTAGGTACCTAGTTCATCGTCGCTAATCCGCAAGCGCCTCAGTAGGGCTGCTCGCAGGTCGGCGTCGCTGTGATCCAAGGGCAGGGTGATTTCGGAGACTCTGATCATGCTGATACCTTGCCTGCTCACGCCGTTCTTTCGCAGGACAATTCAGCAGGAGTCTCATTGGGAAGACGCGGTGCTCCCGCAAGCGGGGCCTGTTGTTGTCTGTTTTTGGACTCGCGACTTTTGACTCGCGACTCGCGGGTAGGATGATGCATTGACTTTGTGACAACTAAGCAGCGGTGTCGGATAAAAACCGGCAGTCACCACGTCAAGAAGTCAAGGTGTCAGTCGAGGCGGGCGAAGAGGTAGCGGACCTCTACCTCGATCGTCAAGGGAATGACGTGGCGGCGATAGAGTTCGGCAACCGCCGCCGGGGCGATCTTGCAGGTGGCCGCTAGATCCGTCTCGAAGTCGACGTCGTGGCCGTAGGTCGCGGCCTTCTTTTCGATGCGGCGCAGGACGCGTTCCTCGACTTGCGGACTCCGCAACTCGTGGACGACGGCCTCGCGATCGCGGGCGCGGATCGCGGGGATGTACGCATCAGGGGCCGCGGAGAATTTTGCCTCGGCGACAAACTTCCCGTAGTGAATGCGCTTGGCTAAGGCCTGGAGAACGGCGACGTCGCAGGTGGCGCTGGAGCCATAGTTGCCGTCGTCTCCAGCCGGACAGATGGCAGGCAGGATCTCGTGGAGGTAGACCTGGTAGATCTCGTCGCAGACGGTGATGTCGTTGGGCATGATCGAGGTGGACGGCGGCAGCGGCGGGAGGCTGGACGCAGGCAGTTCGCGGGTGAATGCGTTCTCTTCGGGGCTGAGATAGCGGCGCACTCTGGCGTGCAGGTTCTCGGTCTCGGCGAGAAAGAAGTGGAGAAAGGAAGGGGGACCACTGAGAATCGCGTCCGCGATGTAGACGGGCGGATTGCGCGGAAACTGGGCGCGCTCGATCAGGGCAAAGATGATGGTCTCTTCCAGGCGAATCAGCCGCTCACGAATGCTGCTGAGTTGAGGTGGCGTTTGGGCTGTCCACATAGCGAAGGCGTGCTTCCCGGTTATACTGTAGCATTTTACGAAACGGGGCCGATACGGTACTGCAATCTGCTGTGTTTTGAAGCGGTGAAGACGGAGATGGGCTGTTGATTGATCATTCTGAAGATGAACGGACGATTCCAGAGAAGATCCGGTTTGTACGGGATCTGCGTGGGCTGTCGCAGGAAGAATTTGCTCGGCAGCTGGGGGTTTCGTTTCCCACAGTGAATGCCTGGGAGCGCGGCCGCTCCCAACCGTACCCGCGGCATCGCAAGTCGATTGATGAGCTGTATAAGGACACGCTGGCGGATGACCGCAGCCGGACTGTGATGATCGTGGAGGATGATCCGTCGTCGGCGATCGTGCTCCAGGAGTATGTGGCGTTGGCATTGCCGGAATGGTCGACCCGGATCATGCTCAATGGCTATGATGCGATGATTCAACTCGGCGTACTGCGGCCAAGGCTGGTGCTGCTGGATATCATGATGCCGGAGATCGATGGTTTCAAAGTACTGGATCGCATCCGGAACATGGAGGAGATGGCGGATACGCTGGTGATCTTCGTGACGGCAGCTACGGATGAACGGGTGCTGGCGAGGGTGGCGGAGTCTGGATCGTATGGCCTGATGCAGAAGCCGTTGGTCCGGGACGAAGTCTTCGGGTTGTTGAAGGCTGCTGCCACCGAGTCACTCGGCTACTGATGGGCGATGCTGGCCTTGGCTGATGCAGGTTAGCTGATGTGGCGCTCGCATTTTGCCCCTCACATTGTCTTTGTCTTCCTGCTGGCTATCTCTGGTACGTTTGGCGGGCTGCGCCTGTTGGGCCATTTGCGCTCGCTGGAGGAGACCCGGTTACAGCTGACCCTGGCCAAGCAGCAGATCAGCGAGATGCGCACGCTGCATGACCACTTGCCCGCCTGCGTGGATAATCTGGCACATTTCATGAATCACCCCAGCCGGGATTGGCAGGAGCGGTTTCGCAGCTCGTTTGGCGAATTGGCCGCGGCCAGCACGGCAATCGAGGCAGTCCCACCCAGGTTTCACGGGTTTCGTGCGGAGATCGCACGCATGGAGCAGCACCTGACGCGCTGGTCGGCCTGGTCGCCGGACGAGCAGGCTGAAGACGTCCTTGCCGACCTGGACAATGGCCTGCGCAGGTTGAATGCGCACTGGGGGGCGATGGTGGACCATGCGCTGTCGACGGTGGTGGAGCAGGCCAAGGACACGGAGATGAAGCAGCAGGCGCTGTTGCGCGAGGCTTTTATCGGAATTGTACTGTGGTCGGCTCTGGCAATGGCCTATTTGGTGATCGTGCAGATCATGCTGGCGGTGCCAGTTGAGCGCCTGGCCCGCGTGATGCGGGCGGTGCGGAAGGGGGATCTACAGGCCCGCGCCAAAGTTGCTTCTGGTAGCCCGGTCGGGCGCTTGGCGCAGGACTCGAATCTGATGGTGGATGCGCTGGTCGAAACGCTTTCCGAGCAGGAGCAGACCGTGGCCACGCTGCGGCGCACGAACGAGGAGTTGGTGGCTGCGAATCGGCACAAGAACATGTTTCTGGCCATGGTGAGTCACGAGCTAAAGACGCCGTTGAATGCCATCATTGGTTTCGCAGACATCCTGTCGATCAACCAACCGAAAAATCTCACGGACAAGCAGCTGGATTTCGTGCAGCGAATCTTCACGGCGGGCCAGCACCTTCAGGCGATGATCAGTGATCTCATCGACATCGCCAAGATCGATGTGAACGCGATCGAGCTGAGCTCGGAGGCGTTTGACGTGGGCGAGTTGCTCCGTGAGGTGTACGACATGCTGGCCAACGAGTCGGAGCAGGAGGGTCAGTCGTTGGTGCTTTCAATCCCGGAGACAGCGATCCCCGCTGAGTTGGATCGCACCCGAGTGAAGCAGATTATCGTGAATTTGGCGGCGAACGCGGTGAAGTTTACCCCGGAAGGCGGGCGCGTAGAGCTCGTGGCACGAACTGACGGCGAGGTGTTGAAGCTGCGGGTGGTGGACGACGGCATCGGGATCGCACTAGATCAGCAGGAGCGCATCTTCGGCGTATTTGTGCAGGGCGATGCCCGCCTCCAGCGGCAGCACGAAGGCGTCGGGTTGGGCCTGGCTTTGACAAAACGACTTGTGAATTTGATGGCTGGCACAATTGGTGTGAGCAGCAAACCGGGTGAGGGTGCTGCGTTTGACGTGACCCTGCCGCTCCGTAGGCCCGAACCAGAGGGAGCCCAAACGACATGAAGATCATCGAGCAAATGCTCTCCGCAGCCCAGTACAACCGCGGCATGGATATCGTGATTATCTCCACGACCAGTGCCATGCAGGAGGTTTACTGGCAGCAGCGGCTCGAAGCGAGCAAGGGGCAAATTGCGAATCGCAGCGGGCTGATTCTCGCCGTTCACGAGGACTGGCCCGGTGGGGCCGGGAATGGCCTGGGAACGCTATACTGCCTGCAGAAGGCGGTCGAGCGGGCGAAGAGCACCGGCGTGGATCTGCTCCAACGGCTGCGGGACGGTGCCTCACTGGCGATCTATCACACGGCAGGCAAGGGCACCCGCCTGGCACCGCTGCCAGCGGCCGAGAATAATAATAAGCCGGCGGTAAAGCTGCCCGGGATGTTGCACATCGACGGGGCACAGCGGCCGATCACCATTCTGGAATCGGTGATTCGGCAAACCTCTGTCTACGCGCCAGCGCGTGCCGGCTACGTCTCCGTATTTTGGGGTGATCAAATTTTTATCCCGACTACGGATCCTGCGCGGCAACCGCGCGCTCACGTCGAGATCCTCTGCCAGCTCAGCAGCTTTCCAAGCGAGCAAGAGTGGCAGACGCGCGGGCTGCAGAATTATGGCCTCATCGCGGTCGACGCGGCAGGAAATGCCAGACAGGCTGAGAAGATCAGCTACGGCCAGGCTAAGAAGCTGTTGGTAGATGGCGTGATCAATGCCGATGGCGGGATCGGCCCCAGCATCGGTTCCTTTACGATGTCCGCGCTGATGACCGAGGCGCTGCTTGCGGAGTTCGCAACCGAACTGGCCCAGAAGCAGGGCAAGATGGATACAGATCCGCACTTCTGGATGCCGATGGCGTTGCCGTTGGCAACCTATGCCGAGGTGATGCAGGCCAAGGGCGCCAAGGAGCCAGCGGCCCACCACGCGCGCATTCGCAGAATGCTCGAGACGCTGCCCGCGCAGCAGGCCGTGCTCGGCGCGATGGACGTGGGGGCGGACAGCTATTGGTGGGACTACGGGCAGCTCACGGGCTATCATGGCAACTGCATGCGATTGCTCCGCGATGATGAAGAGGGCAGGGCGATGCGCCAGTTTTTCGCAGCGCCGGAACCGGATGAGAACGGTGCCATCTGCATTGGCTGTACGATCGGCCGCGGGCGAGCCTTTGACTCGTTGCTGATTGATGTTGCTTGCGAGAGTGTGGCCGTGG
>Ga0115567_10002821_pt1 | contig 17247 bp, 15 predicted proteins | sample COGITO_mtgs_1204_2_FD_88679 | JGI IMG/M metagenome (GOLD analysis project Ga0115567, IMG submission 88679) | Pelagic marine microbial communities from North Sea - COGITO_mtgs_120412 | ecosystem: Environmental > Aquatic > Marine > Epipelagic | place: Germany:Helgoland, sampling site Kabeltonne... | reverse complement strand
TTCCTTTTCTGTTACAAAGCTTGATCAGTTTTTTTTGTTCAGCTGGGAGGTGTACTTGTCCAATTTCAACCGCAAGGTCTCCTCGGGCCACCATGACACCATCAACTTCATCTAGAATAGCGTCAATATTAACAAGGGCCTCTTTCTTTTCAATCTTTGCAATAACCCTCGAGGAACTTTTGAGTTTTGCGAGTCTTTTTTTGAGTTTTATGATGTCATTTTTGGATCTTACAAAACTAAGCGCAACGTAATCAAAATTTAAAGTGGCTCCCAGCTCTAAATCTTCAATATCCTTAGCCGTCATGCTCTCAATGGGAAGTTCAACATCAGGTAAGTTGACTCCTTTTCTGGGTTTGAGCTTGCCGCCATGTACAACAGAACAATGGATTTGTTTTTTTTCGATAGAATCTACTTTGATTTCAATAATTCCATCATCAATAAAAATAGATTGCCCTTTTTTCACAAAATTATGAAGACCTTCAATATCCACTTGAAAGTGGTTGTCTGCAGTTGAGGGAGATGTGCTGTCTGTAATGATGATTTTATCCATGGGCTCGAGAGCTGTTTCGCCTTCAAAGCCTAAAATTCTAATTTTGGGTCCTTGTAGGTCCTGAAGAATTCCAACTGGTGCAGCTAAATCTTCTGAGGCTTGCCTAATATTTGCAACGGTGAGCTTGTGCTCTTCAAAAGTGCCATGACTGAAGTTAAGTCTGGCGACATTCATTCCTGCCTGTATCATTTTTTTAAGGGTCTCTAGATCGCTAGAGGCTGGGCCGATAGTGGCCACAATTTTTGTTTTTCTATAGGACAGACTTTTTGACATTTTTTAAACTCCATATCTAACCATAACATCAGGTGAAAGTCGTATTTTGTTACGTTCTTTTTCATTTCACAAGACGAGACTGAAACTTAGTTTAAAGCTGGTCTGCTTGGGCAAAGGTCCAGGTGAGCGGAACCAGCCGGTCTATACAGATTAATAGAGAGAAAATTTTGTAATAATTTGTAATAAATAGTCAGTAAATGACTAAAAATCGAGCTCGCGCGGTAAATTCAGTCTTAATTCCGTTTAAGGCAACTCACTTTTGTAAAATTAATCACAATGGGGTTTGAAAGTCGGACTGCATTGATCATAAGCCTCTAATTTTGTAAAACTTTGTATGCCTTACTTTAAATATCTACTGTATTCACTCATCCTTTTTATGGCTGCCTGTCAGACCCCTCAAAAAGTGGAAAGCTTCAGCTCCGAGCAGTTAGAACAGCTTAGATCTGAAATTAAAAAGGCTGTCCAGGAAACCAGACAACCTCGCGAAAAAACGGTAGAAACGGTAGAAGTTTCTCCTATTGAAATCAAAAAAAAGATAAAACAAAAAAAAGTTAAGAAAGAGGCTTTGAAAAAAATTGTGATAGGAAGAGTTGAGTGGATAGGAACGCTTTCTCCAAAAATAGAATTTAGAGCTAGAATAGATACGGGTGCTCAATCTTGTTCTATGCATGCAGAAAAAGTTGTAGAAAAAGAAATTGAAGGTGAGCGCTATGTTGAGTTCACAACCTTAGACGAAGAAGGAAACCCCTTCACCTTTTTAAAAAAGGTGGTCAAGACTTCAATGGTAAAAGGGACCTCTGGTGTTGCTGAAAAAAGATACGTGGTTAAAATGCAGCTTTCATTTGGAAAAAAACAGCCAGTCGTTAATGTGAATCTAAACGATCGTAGAAACCTGAAACACCGTTTTCTTGTGGGGCGCAATTTATTATTAAAAGACTATATTGTTGATGTGACTCAGTCTAGACTGTTGGGAGGTAAAGAATGAAGCAGGTTAAATACACTTTAATGGCAATTTGTATTTTGCTGCCAATTTTTACGCTTTATTATAAATCGAATGTTTTAGACCTTAGCTTAATTCCTGTTAAGGCTTCAAACGTATGGAATGTTGAAATTTCAGTTAAAACAAAAAATATTCAAAACCAAAACGCTAAAACAGATTTGGCTATGGCGTTGCCAGTTCCTATGAGCAGCCCTTCTCAGGTCATCAGTAACTTGAGGATTATCAAAAATACTGAAGAGACTGTAATTGGTGATGAGGCTTACGAGCCCTTTGTTTTTTTTCAACCACAAGACGAGATCCTTGTTAAGTTTGAAGTGACGACTCAAAGCTTTAATTATTTTAAAGCTGAAAACCAAACTAAAATCAAAAGCAAAGACATTGACCCTAAATACCTTTCATTAACGGGTATTGATCAGAACACATATAAAAAATTGAAAGAACTTTCTGACGCCATTCTTTATGATTCCGACACCAAACTTGATAAACTCAAAAAAATATTCTTCTACATTGCAGACGAAGTGATTTTGCAACCCAGTGACAATGACATTATCGATGTGATCGATCTTTCTTCTGGAGATCATTTAGCGCAAGCTAAAACACTTTCAGCATTAGCAAGACTCAACGGCATACCTTCAAAAGTTGGTTTTGGACTCAAGATTTTAAATTCTAATGAGAAAAGACAGTTTGAGGCTAAGTTCAGACGGTTTTTCTTTGTGGAGTCTTTTGTTCTAGGCAAATGGATACCGCTGATTCCAGATGAGCGTCTTTTTGGGGTGGTGGACACCAATCATATTTTAATTAATGAAAGTTCAGATGCTTTTGCGAGTTTCTTAGATCAAAGAGATTTTGTGAGTATTCAGACACAGCCTGTTCAGTTTGATCCCATGACCTCTAAAGAGCAGCTTAAGCACTTGGGAGACGTCAGTTCAGTTTGGTCTCTTTTTTCACTTCACAGGTTTTCGCTTCCCATTCAAGCTATCTTTTTGGGGATAGTTCTGATTCCATTTGGAACAGTTTTTTTGTCGCTCTTTAGAGTCGTAGTGGGCATCGAAACCTTTGGTATTTTTATGCCGATTCTTCTGACCCTCTTTTTTCTAGAAACTTCTTTTGTTTTTGGATTCAGTTTTCTATTTTTAGTTGTGCTGTTGGGATTTTCTCAAAGAGCGCTTTTAGATAGGTTTCATCTTCTGGCCGTTCCAAGACTCTCTATTCTTTTAGGTATAGTGATTTTGCTCTACATGATCTTTGCAATTTTTGCTGACAGTATGGGGCTTTTGGCTGTGAGTGGTAAAACCCTAAATTATTTCCCTATTGTCATCATCACTATTTTTATTGAAAGATTTAGCATTTACTTTATTGAAGAGGGTGCTGTTAACACTTTGAAAACCACAGTCGGAACTTTTGTAGTCTCAACAGCTTGTTATTATTTACTTTCTTATAAATGGTTAAAGGTTTTCTTGTTTAACAACCCAGAGGTTCTTTTGTTGGCAATAGGTTTGAATCTAGCCATTGGTAGTTACACTGGTTATAGATTGCTTGAGCTTTTTAGATTTAAAGACTTTGGTAAGTCTATTGATGGTAAGGTTGAAAAGTGATCTCTTACAGAAATTTGAAAGCAGCCGGGGTACTCGGTAACAACAGTAGGCTGCGAAACTTTATACTGCCTTATAACAAAAGAAGAGCTTATCCACTTGTGGATGACAAAATCAAAACCTCGGAGCTTTTAAAGACTAAAAACATACCACACCCGAACACGCTTGGAATTATTTCTTCAATAAGTGACATGAAACATCTTCACAAAAGATTAGAGACTTTAAAAACTTTTGTTGTGAAGCCTGCAAGGGGAGCAACGGGCAATGGAATTCTAATTGTTCATGACGTTAGGTGGTCTCCAGATAAAAAACAGACTTTTATTGTAACCACCAGAAAAGAAGATCTAAGGTATGATGAATTTGTTTATTACCTTTCCATGATTTTGAGTGGAACATTTTCACTAAGTGGACACAAAGATAGAGTCTTGATTCAAGAGAAACTAAATGTTCATCCTTTCTTTGATCCTATTAGTTATAAAGGAATACCAGATGTGCGCGTTATTGTGTTTAACGGTTTTCCGGTCATGGCCATGGCCAGACTCCCAACAGAAGCCTCTGGTGGAAGAGGAAACCTACACCAGGGCGCCCTTGGATGTGGTATAGATTTAAAAACAGGAAATTTTAACTACGCTGTTTTGAACAACAGCCAAGTGAGCAGACATCCTGATTATCCTGATGCAGATTTAAAAGGGCTGGTCGTTCCTCACTGGGATGAGATATTAAAAATCTCTTCTATGTGTTCAGAGCTGATGGAGATCAATTATCTAGGTGTAGACATAGTGCTTGATCCAAATCTAGGACCTTTGGTTTTAGAGATGAACGCCAGACCTGGTCTTTCTATTCAGTTGGCAAATCAAAAAGGTTTGGCAAAACCTTTGGAGGCTGTACTAGCAATAGGCTCCAACAACATGACTGTTGATGAAAAAATTAAACACTCTAAAGAGAATTTTTAGTCATTCGCTATGTTGAATTCTGTAACTGGTGTTGTTGTATTGAGTTTGTCGGCGGGGCTAACTATGGCTGTGGGAGCTTTAATAGCCAGTAAAGAAAACATACAGTCTAAGTGGCTGGAAGAAGAACTAAGACACGCAGTAATTGCTTTTGGTGGTGGAGCCCTCTTATCTGCAGTTGCTCTCTTATTAGTTCCTGAATCGATTGATAACCTAAGTGTTCAGGCTTCCGCTTTTTCTTTTTTATCAGGGGGCTTAGTTTTTGCTTTTCTCGATGTTAAAAGTCAGCAGACCGGTGGAAGTGCTTCTAATTTAGTTGCAATGTTCGCTGATTTTCTACCGGAGGCTTTAGCACTCGGCGCTTCATGCGCAGTTGGAGGAGAGGCTGCTCTTGCAGTTGCTATTTTAATTGGTCTGCAAAACTTACCTGAGGGCTTCAACACTTACAGAGAAATAACTAATAGTGGCGGCTCAGGAAAGAAGGTGATCCTTTCATTAGCAGCGCTTTCGCTCTTAGGACCTGTGTTTGGTCTGTTGGGTTACTATTACCTCGGACACCAACCAGAAATACTTTCTGTTATTATGCTTTTTGCAAGTGGAGGAATTTTGTATTTAGTTTTTCAAGACATTGCTCCTCAAGCAAAACTAGAAAAAACCTGGAGACCTGCACTCGGTGCTGTCCTTGGGTTTCTTCTGGGATTAGTAGGGCATATCATGACTCAAGGTTAATCCGTTTTGTCTAAGTTTAAGATCTGACGTCTTTTAAAAGGGCTACTAAATCGTGCTCTTCAATAGTTTCACCTTCTTTTTGATTTTCAAGTTTGTCCAAGGCAAGTTCAGCCCAGCGGTCAAAGTCAGTGCCGGTGATGTTGTTTTTTACGGCAATTTCGTAAAGGCTATTGTCTAGAACAACTTCGTGAATAAAGTCTACCGCGTAATCGACAAGCTGAGCTTCGCTCATTTCAGAAATATTCTCTTCGGCAAGATAGCTTAAAGATTCTTTGAGGTTTTCAAGTGAATTGCTTAACTGTTCCATTAGTGCTCCTTCGCGCAGATGGCCTCTTGAATAGGCTATAACTTAGAGAAAAACAAATAATAAAGGTAAGTTGATGAAGAAAATGACAAAGGCATCTAGAAGTGGTTATTTTAAGTGATGAACATTTCTATCGTAATTTTACTGTGCGGTCTCGCCATTTTATCTGCTTCTTTACTGCCTTTGATTGACACATACTATTGGTTTGTCAGGGCTTTAGACTTCCCCCGTGCACAGTTGATGTGTTTAAACCTTATTTATATTTTGATCATTTTCTTTAGGCTACCTTCAAATAGAATTGAGATTGCTGGCTTAATTCTAGCTTTAATAGCTCTATCAGTTGATCTGTATAGAGTGGGCCCGTATCTGCCATTTTACCCAGTAGAAGCCCAGAGCTCCAAAACGGCAGGCTCTGCTAAGGGTGTGAAGGTGCTCTCCTACAATGTTTTTATTAAAAATAAAAATTTTAAAGGCTTAACGGATTTAGTTGATAACAAGAAGCCCGATATGGTTGTTTTACTTGAAACCGATTTAGAGTGGGAGGCAGCATTAAAGAACTGGTCTCATGGCTTTACATATTCTAAATATTTACCACGTGAAAATACTTATGGAATTGTCATCTATTCAAATTTTGAAGTGATCAAGACCGAGGTTAAATATTTGGTCGACAAAGCAGTGCCTTCGGTTTTTCTTGATCTCATGATCAACGGGGTTGAATCTAAACTGGTAGTGGTGCATCCAAGACCACCCCGGCCTAAAGAGGGCACGAGTCTTCAAAGAGACGGAGAGCTCGCTCACTTAGCTTCGATCTTAGAAGAGTTTAAGAACAGGCCTGTTATTGTTATTGGAGATTTCAATGACGTGGCTTGGTCACACACCTCTAGACTTTTTAAAAGAGTTGCACGTTTAAAAGACCCACGTATTGGGCGCGGCTTTTACAACACTTTTCACACAAGCTATCCGATCATAAGAGTTCCCCTTGATCATATTTTCCACAATGATTTTTTTGAAGTTAGAACTCTTGAGGTACTTGAAGACATAGGGTCTGACCACTACCCAATATTTGGTGAGTTCAGTTTAGTTAGTGAAAAATCTAAATTGAAAAAAGAAAATGATGAGCCTACATCTGAAGAGGATAAAAAAGAGATCGTTGAAACTAAGAAAGACTCGAAATATTGGAAAGGTCCAAAGAAAGAAGACAGTGAAGAAACTGAATAGCCCTTCACTCAACACCTAATACCTCTTTTTAACTTTTAAAAACTGAAGTAAGTTTTTAATTCTTAGTGCGTAGAAACTTTTTTAGCTTCTAGTCTTTTTAGAGATGCTTCAACATCTTCAGCTTTGTCTTTGTCAGCGTTTACGTTGATCATCACTGCACCGCGGCCCAGCTCTTCATCTACATACTTAGCCTCTACTTCAGGAAAGCCTAAGCCGACTAGTCCGCCAATAATTCCACCAGTGGTTCCACCTGCTCCAGCACCTGTTAGGGCGGCAACTAATGGTCCCGCGGCTAAAAGTCCTGCTCCGCCAGTTGCAGCAATTGCTCCAACTGAAGTAAGTCCAGCTGCGATTGCTCCAACAGCGGCGCCTGTGCCGGCTCCAATAGCTGTGCCTTCAGCTGCTTTAGTGTTCTCTTCAATAGTCATGTCTTTATCGCCATTCCAAGAATTTTTTGAAACAAGCATGTCGATATTTTGATCGCTGTATCCCATCTTTTCTAGAGTGTGCAGAGCATTCATAGCTTTTGCTCTGTTTTCAAAAATTGCTGTAACTCTTTTTTTGTCATTTCCCATTTTGTTCTTCCTTTTGGTTGTTGTGAGGGGACAGTTTAATTCTACTTATTAAGAATAAGATTTATTGTAGTGTGAAAACTTGTGGAGAAGGCTTAACAACTTTTTCTGTGCCTCAATTTGTTTCAAAAGTTAAATGTCTAACAGAAGGTTTACAGCTTTAACCTTGGCGAAACTTTAGTCTAGAAAAAGATATTTGAATACATCTAGAATACACTTAAGGACGTCCAGGACTGGCAATAAGCCAGCTGCCACGTATATTTAAGACGTGGACGTTCAAATTAAAAATATAAAGCCAAGCGTTTTTGAATACGATGACTACCGCAGGTATCTTAACGATCTCTATGTTTATTATAAACAAGAAACCTCGTACTTTTCGTATAGATATTTTTCTAAAAGAGCAGGTTTTAAGTCTCCAAATTTTCTAAAGCTTGTGATCGATGACAACCGAAACCTTACAGAAGAAAGTGCTGAAAAAACCATTAAAGCTTTTAAGCTTTCCAAGTCAGAGGCGGCCCACTTTAAACATTTAGTTTTTTTCTGCCAGGCCAAAACAATGAAGTCTAAGGTTGTTTTTGCTAAGAGCATGGCTAAATCCAAAATGATCAGTGAGACCTACTCATTAAAGCAAACTCAGCTTAAATACTATTCAAATTGGTACTACATTCCTATTCGTGAATTGATAGGAACAAGTGTTTTTGTTGAAGATTCAGGTTGGATCTCTGAACAGTTTAACGGAGAACTTAAAGAAAAAGAGATTACTGAAGCCATTGAAGATTTGTTGATGCTAGGCTTGATAGAAAGAAATGAGCAAGGAAAATTAGAAGTTACTTATGATAACATATCCACTGCCTCAGACAGATTAAGCTCCTCTCTAATTGTTAACTACCATATGGATATGATTGATAAAGGTGGTGAATCAATCGCTGATTACAGCTCTGAGCATAGAGAGGTTTCAAGCACCTGCATTTCATGTTCAGAGGGTTCGGTCGTGGAATTTAAAAAACTCATACGTGATTTTCGTAAAGATATTTTAACGCTAGCTCAAAAAGACAGTGTTGCAGATAAAATCTATCAATTCAATTTTCAACTTTTCCCAATCGCCGGTGTTAAAAAAAGAGGTTCTAAGTAATGTATAAAATTTTAATTGCACTAGCACTTTCTACACTTCTAATTTCTTGTGGTACAGACACTGGAAACCCTGGAGTGGTTCAATCTAATGACGGCTTCGATCAAAGTGGAGGACTGGCAACTCATTCAACTATGGTGGTCACAAGTGTTTGTAAAATCCTGGTGTCTTGTAACGCTGGACTTACAAAAGAAATTTGCACAGTAGAGGTTAATGCTAGAGAAGATATGGTGAGCACCTTAGGTCTGAGTAAAGAAGAATTTGCCACGTTAGAAGAAGTGAAAAAAGCTGAGATGGATAAAAGTCTAAACACCAATCAGGATAAAGCTAAAATCTGTCTTGTAGACATTCAAAGTTTAGCTTGTGTTGATGAGCAAGTCGTAAATGCTTTTGATCTAGAATCAGACCAGCCTTTTTCAAATGTGGAAACAATAGTTCCAGAGATTTGCCTAAAGTCCTACACTTTATAGCGTATTCGATCAGAATACGTTTACTTGTTAACTTATAAAGATTTGATCTGCCCAGAATACAGTTTAAGTACGATCCTTGTTACACAACAGGGAGGTTTAAATGAACACAAAAAATATTTTTACAATAATGCTAGCTGTCTTTTTGCTTATGGGGTGCGATGGTGGAGATCCAGACTTAACGCCCTCAACTGATGAATGGGTTTTTCTCCAAAAAGGTCAGCATGACGATAACGGCGAACACCCATTTATTAAAGTCGCGGAAGAGCCGCTTTCTACATTCAGTCTAGATGTCGACACGGCATCTTACACCAATGCACGCGGCGCCCTAAACAGCAGCAGCCTACCTGATAAATTAGAGATTAGGACTGAGGAGTTCACCAACTATTTTAAATACGCCCAGACCGAACCCGCAGACACCGGTGAGGCTCTAGCAATCTCTTACGAGATCAGCAAAGCTCCGTGGTCTCCAAATCACAGGCTGATCAAAACAATCGTTAAAGCTAAGAAGGTTCCACTTTCTTTAGTGCCGCCTCTGAACCTCGTGTTTTTAATAGACGTTTCAGGGTCAATGGGGTCAGAGACAAAGCTAGAATTGGCTAAATATGCTTTAAAAGCTTTGGTTGAAGAGTTGAGAGAGCAAGATAAAATCTCGATTGTGACCTACGCAGGTGAAGTGGCAACACTGCTTAGTGGTGCCACCGGTGATCAAAAAGACAAGATACTCAAAGCCATTCAAAAACTGCAGTCAGGTGGGCTTACTGCAGGCCGGGCTGGAATTCAAAAAGCTTACTCATTAGCTCAGGAATCTTATATCAACAACGGAATCAACAGAGTGATTCTTTCAACGGACGGCGATTTTAACGTGGGCATCACAAACGAAGACGAGCTGGCCACTTACGTCGGTACAAGAGCCAAAGAAGACATCTACCTTACTGTTCATGGTTATGGTAGAGGAGATTTTAACGATAGCTTGCTAGAGAAGATCACCAATAAGGGTAATGGTAACTACACTTTTATAGATTCAAGAGCAGAGGCTGTTAGAGTTTTTAAAACTCAGTTGAGTCAGACTGTTTCTATTGTTGCAAAGGATGCTAAAATCCAAGTTGAGTTTGATTCCGATAATGTCGAGGCTTACCGTCTTATAGGTTATGAAAATCGAAGACTTGATAATGACAGTTTTGAAGATGACGAGATTGATGCAGGTGATGTTGGTTCAGGTCATGTTGTGGTTGCTCTTTATGAAATAAAACTCAAGTCTAAAGCTTCGGTAGTGAACAGCTCAGTAAAAGTTTTAAAAATGAAACTCCGGTACCACGATGTTCAGGCTGGAAACGAAGTTAAAAGCCAAGAGATGGATTTTTATGATGATGGACTCCTTGTGCAGAGTCATGATCATTGTTTTGCCTCAACGGTTGCTGCTTTTGCATTAAAGCTAAGAGGATCGGGTTTTTTAGGAGCTTACACGTTAGAAGATGTGCGAGGTTTGGGGCTTTCTTGCGGAAGCTTTGATCAGAGCCCTGAGCGGATGGAGTTTATGGATCTTGTAGGTAAGGCAATTGAACTTACTGGAGAGTAGTTTAACTTTATAAGAACTAAGCGATATTGATTTGGGCCTGTAAAGTTAAGATTGAAAAAAATTCTAAAAAATATTTCTTTTTAGGTTCTTAGCGTTAAAATTAAGAACTTATAATAATTAGTATAAAGTACTTGTCTACCTTACAGATAATTTCTACTTTATTGGTTAGAGAATCGTAAACTAAAAGCGAGGCTTAAATGAAAACTCTTCCAGACGATGTAAAGGCTTATAAAAAGACTCCAATTTTTGACGAACAAACAGTTCCCAAGGCTTTGTTAAATGACCACAATACAAAAGTGGGAACATGGGGGCTGATTAATATTTTAGAGGGTGAAATGACTTACACTATAAAATCTGATCCTGAAGAAGTTGTTCATTTAGACAAAACAAAATTTGGAGTGGTAGAGCCAGAAACACTTCATCACGTTAGCCCAAAAGGTAAGGTAAAGTTTTTTGTAGAATTTTATAAGCTGCCAAAATAAAAAAACAACTTATCAAAGTGACTAAACTGCTTGGTGCTTATTGATTAAAATCTTTAATCGACAAGCTAAATTTTGACTCATTAAAGTTTTCAAAGGATTGAACGATGGATTCACTTTGCCAAAGAAGCGAAAGGTTGCGCTCTCTTGGTCTGTATAAAGCTGTGTATAAAGTTCCAAACTGTTTTTCAAAGTTTTTATTGAACAAGGGTGGTTCAAAAAAAGATTGCACCAATCGATCAACACCCAAGTCTTCACCTGAAAGCATTGGTTTTAGGTGGTTGTAGCGTTCAACAGTTCCAGAAAATTCCGAATATTCAGGCCAGTCAGCTTCTTGCTGATGATTGGTGCAAACAGGGTCTTCAACAAATACGGCTGGTTTTCCAGGACAGAGAAAGACTTGTGTAAAGGCTCCAGTGGTGTCCAGCAGAGTCACATTGTAAGCCATGTGACTAGGAATCTTTTTTATCTTTACTTTAGCATCTTCAACGCTATGAGATGTCTCCAAAATATACCTTAAAATCAAAGGCGCGCCAAAACCTTCACCAACTTCTTTTTTGCCACCAAAGGTAAGTGAGGCAATCAAACCGTCAGAGTTGATGCCATCTAAAAGTCCCCAGGCGCAGTCGAGCATTCCGATAATTGGTTTTAACCAATCAGAATAAAAAAGAGTTTTTTCAAAAATGACATCACTGTAGTCATAGTTTTTAATTAAGAATAAATCTTCTTTGCTCCATACGGCTTGAGAACAGCCCGCCATGTAAGGGGGAGGGTTGTAGAGACTCAAAAAACGAGCGGCCAAATCACCTCCGCCAGTTGCTTGGCTAAGGCGTAGAAAAAGAGGTTCGATTTCGGGCATATAATTTTTAATAGCCGATAGGCATGTCATGTATCCTGGTCGGCGCAACATACCTTCTGAAAGGTACCAATCTTTACAATGGGGCCAGACGCGGTTCCAATGCTCTAGCCACTTTTCATCACTCGCGTCCCCACGTACAGACTGGAATTCAAAACTTGCTTCAGACAAATTTGAACCCACCAACTTCGGCAAGTTCTGGTTTATCAGGACCCGTGTAGAGTTCAGATTTGTATTCTGCTCTTATGGCATCAATCCATGTTTTAGCTCTTTTAGTCAGTTCAAATTCATCAGTCATAAGTCTGCCACGTACAACTAGGATCCCTAGATCCGCGCCTTCATAGATGTAGTCACCTTCGTTGATGATTCTTAAAAAGAAGGCCTCATTTTCAGTTTCAACAGCTCTTCTGTGTGTGTCTAAACGGTTGAAGGTGATGGCCCCACTGTCATCTACTTTCCAGATTCCAGAGTTTGGAGCTTCTTTCACCATTTCAATAGTGTCTTTAGTGTGCTTTATGACCATTTGTCCCCAGTCATCGATGTTTTCAGGCTCAAGCCATCTTTTGTTGATGGATTTGATGTTCAATTTATAAGGCTGCTTCATCCACTCAAGCATATGGAAGAGTATAAGAGGCATATCAGACAGAGCGAAAACAGCGTGGTTTGTGATTGAACTCGCACCTGTGATTCTAGGGTTGAGCTCTCCCAAATAAAGCTGATCATAGTCTAAATCGATTAAAAAGTCCAACTCGAAGTAACCTTTGTAACCTTTTTTTCTAAGCTGCTCTCCAAATCTTTCGGTGTAGTTTTTAGCTTGTTTTCTAATTTTTTCAGTAAAGACATTGGCGTAGATCTCGTTGCCACACCAGCCCCCTTTGTAAGGCGTCAGTTCTTTAAAGCCTACTAGCTCAGTCATAAGTGGCGCAACAATAGTTCCTTGCTGAGTCACGCAAGCTTCAATAGCAGCACCTCTGCAGTTGATCCTTTTCATAACTTTGACTTCTTTTTCTGCAAGAATCTCTTCTGCGTGCTTTTTCCAGCTCTTTTCATCTTTAATGAAAAAAGTTGTGTGACCTGAATCGCCAAAAGGAAGTTGGATAACTAGATCCGTTCCTAACTTTTTAGAAACTTTGTTCAAATGTTCATAAGAATTCACTTTAGTAAGAACGTATGGAACACATGGCACTTTTGCTTTTTCAGCAATGCGGTTTGTGTTCACTTTGTTGTCTAACCATTGGCGCATTTTAGCTGGAGGAAAACAGATCTCTAAACCCATTTCTTTAGCAAGGGCTTCCGTTTTTTCATCAAACATAAGGAAAAGAGCTTTTCCTCTGTTTTTACCATCACCACGCTTTTGAATAAAGTCTTGAACCTCTTTGTGTTCTAAAAGGTAGTTGTTGATCTCCTCAATGCTCTGAAACTCAGAGTGAGGGATCTCTTCAATAGGACAGAAAACGTTAGGATGTTGTCCGTCAAAACATTCAACGTATACAATAAACTTAAAACCTCTGATCCATTCATCGGCTCCAAGTAGGTTAAAGTTTGTAGCACTTACAAAGTAAAGCGGCTCGTCATTACTTAAAAAGAAACGTCGGATGTCGGATATCCCGTTAAGAACTTTTTTGCCATCTTTTCTTACAGCGGTTTTCTTTTTAACAGGTTTCTTCATGGTGGCTTTCTTTGCTACCTTCTTCGAAGTTTTCTTTTTAGAAGCTTTTTTCTTAGTCACTTTTTTCTTAGCGACTTTCTTTTTTGAAGCCTTTTTGCTTACTTTCTTTTTAGTCGTTTTTTTCTTAGTCGCTTTTTTAATAGGCTCTCTTTTTGAAACCTTCATTATAGTAGACTTTTTTTTGGTTGTTTTTTTCTTCTTCTTCTTACTTACTTTCTTAGTCACTTTTTTCTTTGTAGCCATTTGAAATACCTTTTTTTTAAAATTTTTATAAAATCTAATTGTTGTTAAATTAATGTTGCTGATGAACTTAGTTGTCTAAGGGGGGAGAGGCTTCTTTTGTGGCACTCCTGCCAAAAGCTGTAGGAATATGGTGTCGGTTCAAGACCTTGTCATTAAAGAGTCTTAGTCCTACATCGGGTACGTAACCATGAATTTCTGTAACATCGAGTCCAAGTAAGAACTCGACAATGTCTTTAGACACAACCTGTCCGGGCACTAAAACTGGAAATCCTGGAGGGTAGGGTGTGACAAAGTTTGCAGAAACTATTTGGTCCCCTTTATCAATGGCTGCCAAGACCTCATCTAGAAGAATGTATTTACACTTTTCTTCATCATAAGCAAAGTAGTATGCATCCCTCATGTTTCCACCAGCAACTCCGGGAATTTCACGAAATGAATCATGAAAGCCTGTAAAGCTGGGCAGGGGAGAAGACTCGTTCATCAACTGATGGGCTCTTTTCTCTGTAGCTCTTTGGACCTCAGTGTTGGCAGATTTGGAATCGCTTTCTAGTTTTTCAGCAATTTTTAAAAGGACACTCAGAAGGTAAGAAACAGAACTTCTTGTGGTTCCAATATTTGTCATAAAAAGAACAGTGTTCGGGGAAGTCTTGTTCACCTGGATGCCAAATTGATCCATCAGGTATTCATTACGAAAACTTGTTCCATCGACACCTGTTTTTCCAACACATAAGGTCACTTTGGTAGGGTCGAGTGCGAATTCGTCAGTTTCCCAAGCGTTGCCCTGTCTCTCCCAATTAAAGTCTTGGTTTAAAAAATCGGGCTCGGGAAACTTGCGGTAGTCATCAGGAATGATCTCATTTATTGAGAGCACATGAAAGTACTTACTAAGAAGCGGGTGTGTTGAAATTTGATGACGCAAATTCATCGCCATTTCTATAGCGCGCTCAGTGAGTTCAAAACCTTCAAACTCAGCCTGCCTTCTACCAGCATCAAGGGACGCAAGAATCTGATAGTTAGGAGAGGTTGAGATGTGAGTTAAGTAAGCTTCATGGAATGAGTTTTCGTTTCTTTTTTCAAAAAATTCATCATAAACATGAATGACTGAACCCTGACGAAATGAGGAAAGAGTTTTGTGAGTAGACTGAGTTGCATAAACCCTTATACGAGTCTTGTCAGAGACACCCTTGTCAATTTTAGAGTCTAGAGCCTTATCGCGTTTTTGCTGAATTTTTTTTGCGGCATACATAGCTGTGCGTGAGCGAAGGTAAGGTGAAAAAGAAGCAAATGCAAACCAAGCTTCGTCCCACAAAAAGATCATGTCAGGTTTAATTTTTAAGACCTCCTCCATGACCATTTGTGGATTGTAAACAATTCCGTCAAAAGTTGAGTTGGTCAGCACAAGCATTTTCACTTTGTCTAAGCGTCCCGCCTTTTTCAAATCATTAAGTTTATCAATGATCGTTTTGATTGGAACAGCTCCGTAAATAGAAAAAGGCTGAATCTTGTAGGAGTCTAAATAAACAGGGGTGGCGCCAGAGAGCACCAAAGCGTAGTGATGAGATTTGTGACATTCTCGGTCAATCAAGACAATGTCTCCAGGCTGAGTAAGTGCTTGGTGAATAATCTTGTTAGATGTCGATGTACCATTTGTAACAAAGAAGGTCTTCAGAGCACAATAGGCATCGGCTGCCATTTCTTGAGCTTTTTTTAATGGCCCCGTTGGTTGTGACAGTGAATCAAGCCCCCCGCCAGTGGTTGAGGTCTCTGCTAAAAATAAGTTTCTTCCATAAAATTCACCGAAGTCTTTCATCCACCAAGATTTAAAGACAGAGTTGCCTCTAGAAATAGGCATAGCGTGAAAAACGCCAGTTGGTTTTTGACTGTATTCCTTTAGAGCTGTGAAGAATGGAGTTTGAAATCTTTGGCGAATGTCCTGAACCAAGCTGATGTGAAGTTCCTGCAGATCTTCCATGCGGTAGAAAATACGGCTAAAAGATTTAAGCATCACCTCTGGTGTGTCTTTAATAGATATGTCTGTGACAAAGTAAATAGAAACTTCAGGTCTAAGCTCTTTAATTTTTTTAGCCAAGACGACAGCAAGGTTGTTTTTTTCATCAGTCTTAGTTGTCTCATCTGAAATGGCATCCAAAAAACAGTCATAGGCTTGATGGTTTACATCGTTTTGTTTTCTTTTTGAAACTTGATACCTGATGACAACAGATTGTAATAGGGGGTTGAAAAGGATTGAAGTCAAAGCACCTTCATAGGAGCTTGCAAAAACTGTTCTGTAATAGGTGTCTTTTTGATCTTCACAATGGCTTTGTAAAACCTCTTGAACCTGGTCCTGATCTTTTTCGTTGATGTCATCTACAAAAAGCACTTCAAAGTAGTTCATGACAGTATCACTTTGTGGAGCTGCGTTCTTTTTTGGCTGACCAAGGGTGAAGCTGTTGTTTTTTCTGTAGGATTCAGCAGAAAAAGCTCGAAGACAAAACGAAACATCACTTGAAAGAGCTTTGTACTCTTTGTGTTTAACGCGTTTTTTTATGGTCTTCATAAACTTACGACCTGGAAACCCCCAGTATTTTTCAAGCTCAATAAGTTGATTAGAAATACTGTCTAAACTAGCTACATTCGAATCTTTAGACGTTGCCGAATTTAGATTTATGACCAATGAACGAAGCTCGCGCCACAGAGCCAACCTGTATTGCGAAATAAAATAATGATTTTCTGGTAGTGCCGGCTTAATGATTGAAATCTCCTTAGTTTAAGCTTTAGAACAAAGTGCGAGTCTGTTGCCTTCAGAATCTAAGATGAGTGCGTAAAACCCCGCATCATCACTTATAAAAGTTTTGCCCATCAAGATTTGACCACCAGAAGACTCGATTTTGCTTAAGGGTTCATCGAGACTTGGACCGGCATTTAAGTAAACCAGCGAGCCAGTTTGACTTGGAATGCAACCGTCTCCGTAAACCAAAGCTCCACCCACTCCAACTTCTGCTGGAAAGAAAGCCATTGTGTGGACTCCTGTATGGGTTGTTTCAAATTTAATATCAAAAATTGATGAGTAAAAGCTGATAGCTCTTTCTAGATTAGCCGCGGGTATTTCGTACCACGATAAAAACTCTTCTTTCTTTTTTGTTTTTTTTGCTTTTGCCTTAGCTTTTTTAACTTGAGTGTTTGCTTTCATAATATTCCCCCTGGAATTTAAATTGTTTTGACAGGTACTTCTGGCACATCAGGTTTATCTGGTGAGTCTGGCGCATCAAAAGCTGCATCTAAGCTGACTTTTCTTTTGGGTTTAACGAGCGGGCCCAGAGTAGATAGGTAGTCGCCCTCGTTGTCCTTGTCGTAGATGCTAAAATCAATTTTTCGATCACGAAAACTTTTTAGTGGTTGACCAAGTCTGAGTAAACCAAGCTCCCTGCTTCTTTTAACTCTTTCTAAATCAAGTTCTAAAGGTATGATTTCATCACCAACACTTGCCGTGTAGAGTACGCGGCCATCGGGGCCGCAGACAATCGAACGTCCATTACCACCAGCTCCAATACCATTTACATCAAAGACATAACACTGGTTTGTTGCTGCGGTAGCTTGAACGATGGCAAGTTCAACATCTCTATCAATTGTTGGAGTT
>Ga0115567_10002818_pt1 | contig 17258 bp, 16 predicted proteins | sample COGITO_mtgs_1204_2_FD_88679 | JGI IMG/M metagenome (GOLD analysis project Ga0115567, IMG submission 88679) | Pelagic marine microbial communities from North Sea - COGITO_mtgs_120412 | ecosystem: Environmental > Aquatic > Marine > Epipelagic | place: Germany:Helgoland, sampling site Kabeltonne... | reverse complement strand
TGGCGGAGAGACAGGGATTCGAACCCTGGGAACCCGTGAAGGCTCAACGGTTTTCGAGACCGCCCCATTCGACCACTCTGGCACCTCTCCGTGAGGCGAGGGCTTAGCTGGTCGGGCGTCGCGCTGCAAGGGGTTCGGGCGTGGTCGGCGCATATTTTTGCTTCGGCTGTTATAGCTGGTCGATTGGAGAGATCAGGACGAGCGCGACTTGGCGTTCTGACTTGACACTTGCCAGCCCAGCCAGCATAGGAACCCTTCACGAGCTAACTGTGTTCGTGCGATATTTGTAGTAAGCTCCGCATGGGGCCGCTGCCCGAGGTGCGGGGAACCGCGCAACATCCCGTTTCGGGGGACCAGAGGGTGCGAAACTGAAAAGGAAGACCAGCATGTTTGCGGTCATCAAGACAGGTGGCAAGCAGTACCGCGTTGCCAAGGACGATGTGTTCACGATCGAAAAGCTCGACGGTGAATCTGGCGACGAGATCCGCTTTTCTGAAGTGCTGATGATGGGTGGCGACACCGTCACCATCGGCGCTCCTATGATCGACGGCGCAGCAGTCGTCGCGGAAGTTGTCGAGCAGATGCGCGGTCCGAAGGTTATCTCCTTCGTCAAGCGTCGCCGTAAGCACTCCTCGCAGCGCCGCCGCGGCCACCGTCAGCAACTGACGAAGGTTCGGATCATCGACATCCTCGCGGATGGCTCGAAGGCTCCTGCCAAGAAAGCTGCACCCAAGACTGAGGAAGCAACCGCTGCGACATCCGCACCGGCCAACCTGATGTCCGAAGCGCCAGCAAACGCAGACGACCTGAAAAAGCTGTCGGGCGTAGGCCCCAAGCTTGAGGGTACCTTGCACGACATCGGCGTCTACACCTTCGCGCAAATCGCCGAATGGTCCGCAGACGATGTTGCGTACATGGACGAGAAGCTGTCCTTCAAGGGCCGCATCGATCGTGAAGACTGGATCGGTCAGGCGAAAACTTTCGTCGCCGAAGCCGAATAATTCAGAGTTGAGGAGACAATAGCATGGCACATAAAAAAGCAGGCGGTTCCTCTCGTAACGGTCGCGACTCCGCAGGTCGCCGCCTTGGCGTGAAGAAATTCGGTGGTGAATTGGTCATCCCCGGCAACATCCTTGTTCGTCAGCGCGGCACGAAAGTGTGGCCGGGCCAGAACGTAGGCATGGGCCGTGATCACACCCTGTTCGCAAAGCAGGAGGGTAACGTTACCTTCCACAAGGGCCTCAAGGGTCGCACGTTCATCAGCGTGCTTCCTGCTCAGGAAGCAGCTGAATAAGCCGCTTTCCACCGCGACAAAGCTACGGGGATCGGCGGAAACGCCGGTCCCTGATTTCGTTTTGACGCCCGATTCCCCATTGGGGCAGGGCGCTGGCATCGCGTGCCGCCCCCGGCTATCGTCGGTTTAGATGGAGTGACTGAAATGACCGTTCCCGTGATCGAGACTGAACGCCTGACCCTGCGCCCGTTGCGCGCGTCCGATGCTGGGCTGATCTCTCTACATGCCGGGGATCGGCGCGTGGCAAAGATGACAACGCGGATTCCACATCCCTATCCACCCGGCGCGGCTGAGGGGCTGATCGAACGCACCCTGCGCGACGACGCGGGTGAGTCTGTGTGGGCGCTGGATGCAACGAAGATCGACGGTGAGGAAGTCCTCGGTGTGATTTCAATCGCTGATAACGGCGAGGTGGGCTATTGGATCGCGCCACCGTTCTGGCGCACCGGCTACGCGACGGAGGCGTTGGCGGCCATCATCTCGTATCATTTCAGCATCAGCGACGTTTCGCTAAAGGCACAAGTGTTTCAGGATAATGACGCATCTGCGGCGATTTTAACCACTGCCGGATTCAACTATCTGGGCGAGGGGGAGGCTTACTCCGTCGCGCGTGGGGCGACGCATCCGATTTGGACTTACAAGCGAGACGCAAAGTAACGCGGTCGCCCCTTGAGGCGAAGCCCAGCTTCGCGTATCAGCACGGCTTGTCCGACCGGAGGGTGCGCCCATGAAGTTTCTCGATTTTGCCAAGGCTACGATCCGCTCCGGAGCGGGGGGGCGCGGCTGTATTTCGTTTCGTCGTGAAAAATACGTCGAGTACGGCGGCCCTGATGGCGGCAATGGTGGCCGTGGCGGTGACGTGATCGCGGAGGCTGTTGATGGCCTGAACACCCTGATCGACTATCGCTATCAGCAGCACTTCTTCGCCGAAAATGGCCGCCCCGGTGAGGGGCGCCAGAAAACCGGTGCGGACGGCGCTGATATTGTGCTGAAGGTTCCTGTCGGAACTGAGATCCTTGATGAGGATCAGGAGACTGTGATCGCCGATCTGACCGAGGTGGGCCAGCGCGTTCGCCTTGCCAAGGGCGGCAACGGTGGTTTCGGCAACCTGCACTTCAAATCCTCAACCAACCAAGCGCCCCGCCGCGCGAATCCCGGTCAGGATGAGGTCGAGCGTATTCTATGGCTACGGCTGAAGCTGATTGCGGATGTTGGCCTGCTGGGCCTGCCCAATGCGGGTAAGTCCACGTTCCTGGCTGCGACATCGAATGCACGACCCAAGATTGCGGACTATCCGTTCACCACTCTGCACCCGAACTTGGGCGTTGTTATGGTTGATGGGGCAGAATTCGTCATCGCAGATATTCCCGGCCTGATCGCTGGTGCGCACGAAGGTAAGGGGATCGGTGATCGCTTCCTTGGCCACGTTGAGCGTTGCGCCGTGCTGCTACACTTGGTTGACGGCACGCAGGATGATGTGGCCGTTGCGTATCACACGATCATCAATGAGCTTGAGCAATACGGCGGCGGGCTGGCGAACACGCCGCGCGTGACCGTGTTGAACAAGGTTGATGCGCTGGATGAAGAACTGATCGAGATGCAATTGGCCGAACTGCGCGCGGCCTGTGGTGGTGAGGTACTGGTCATGTCCGGCGCCGCGCAAACCGGCACTACAGACGTGCTGCGCGCCCTGCGTGCCGAGATTGTCGCCAAGGCAAAGGCCGAAGCAGCCGAGGGCGAGGAGGACGCACCTTGGCGTCCAGCTTAACCGCAGCCGAACGGTTTGATGCGGCGCAGGTCATCGTTATCAAGATCGGCTCCGCCCTGTTGGTGGATGCCGCATCCGGTGCCTTGCAACAGGACTGGTTGACAGGAATGCTGGCTGACGTGGCCATGCTGCGCCAGCGGGGCAAGTCGGTATTGCTCGTCTCTTCCGGCTCCATCGCGTTGGGGCGTCGTGTGTTTGGGCTGCCATCGGGTGCGCTACCGCTGGAACGGTCGCAGGCGGCTGCCGCTGTTGGTCAAATCCGGCTGGCCCGCGCGTATGAGGAAGGTTTGCGTCCGCACGGTGTCACAACCGCGCAGGTTCTGATGACGCTAGAGGATAGCGAGGATCGCCGCCGCTACCTCAACAGTCGCGCGACGTTGCGCACGCTCCTCAGCCTTGGCGTAGTTCCGATCGTTAATGAGAATGATACCGTGGCGACGGATGAAATCCGCTACGGCGACAATGATCGCTTGGCGGCTCAGGTCGCGGCGCTGTCTGGGGCGGATACTCTGGTGCTGCTGTCCGATGTGGACGGTATTTACACCGCCAATCCGCGTCAGGATTCCACTGCGCAGCACATTCCCCTGATTGATAAAATCACGCCCGAGATTATGGCCATGGCAGGCGGTGCAGGCACCGATGGCGCCAAGGGCGGTATGCGTACCAAGGTTCTGGCCGCTGAAACTGCATTGCAGGCTGGCTGTGCGCTTGCGATCTGTCGTGGCGATAATATGCGGCCAATCTCCGGCTTGATCGACGGTGCGCGGGCCAGCTGGTTTGTGCCCAGCAATGACCCATCACGCGCGCGGAAGCTGTGGATCGCCGCAATGCGTCCACGCGGCACGCTGCGCGTCGATGCGGGGGCTGCTGCGGCGTTGATGCGCGGGCGTTCGCTGTTGCCCGCTGGCGTGGTTGCGGTTGAGGGTAGTTTTGGTCGGGGCGATCCCGTCGATATTCTAGGGCCGCGCAAGGAAACCGTCGCACGGGCGCTGGCGGGATATGATAGCACTGAACTGACCCAAATCATCGGGCGTCAAAGTAGTGACATCGAATCGATCCTCGGCCATCCCGGTCGTGCGCATGTGGTGCACAGGGACGATATGGCGATCTAACAGCGCCGACTGCAAGTTCGGCGCGAACCGTCGATCAAGTGATCACCTGCGAGTTTAGTAACCTGTTGAGAAATATGACGTAAAGGTCACGGACAGGCTTCCGCTCGATGTGGTTGTGATAGCGTTCAGCATCACAGCTTTCGAACGGGTATGTCCATGCGCCTCATTTCGCTCATTTTTCTTGTCGCGATGGCGGGGTGTTCGCAATTCAACACTGCTATGCCGCGCAGTCGAATTGTCGTTGCAGGCAGCGATATGCTGGTGCCACTGGAAAACTCGCTTTTCGCATTCGAGGAAACGATGCCAACGATCCTTGCTGATCGGGCGCGGATCAGAAATGTCATTGCCCAAAGCTCGGGTGAAAGCGCCGCGATGCGCGATCTATGTGGTGAGGTCCAAAGCCGCCCTGACATCGTTCTGCTAACCCGCTCGCCGCAGATGGTCGAAATCCGGCGGTGTGAGGAGCGTGGCGTCACGATCAGCGCCGATCTGGTGGCGCTATACGATGGCAAAATGTCGGGCGCACCGGGGGCAGGGCAGCTCTGGATTGCCTTCGTCCCCGCACAAGTCCAGCGAAATCCGGCAGCTAGGCGGGCGGTGCGGCTCTTGCGCTACGAATTTCCGCGCCTCATAGAAGGAACGGTATACGCGCCGTACTTCACGGCACGGCGAAGCTAAGACGCGGGTGATGCGATGAACGACATGGATGTGCGCGGCGTAATGGTCGCAATGGGCAAGGCCGCACGGGCGGCAGCAGCGGAGCTGGCCTTCGCCCCGGCCGAGGCCAAGCGACGCGCACTTGATGCCGCCGCTGATGCTGTAGATGCCTCGGTCGACGCGATTCTGGCCGCAAACGTCAAGGATATGGCCTTCGGTCGGGACAAGGGCCTGTCTGGCGCCATGCTGGACCGGCTGGAGCTGAACGCGGAGCGGATCGCCGGAATCTCGGCTGGATTGCGCGCCGTTGCTGCGCAGGATGATCCAGTCGGCGCGGTGATTGCTGATTGGGATATGCCGTCGGGCCTGAACATTCGCCGTGTGCGCACGCCCATTGGTGTGATCGGCGTCATTTACGAAAGCCGTCCCAACGTGACCGCAGATGCCGGTGCGCTGTGTCTAAAGGCCGGCAATGCCGTGATCCTGCGCGGTGGGTCGGAAAGCTTCCATTCCTCCGGTGCGATCCACGCCTGTCTGGCTGAGGGGCTGCGCGTCGCCGGTTTGCCCGAGGCGTCGGTGCAATTGGTGCCGACCCGTGATCGCGCCGCCGTGGGCGAAATGCTGACGATGATCGACTACATCGACGTTATCGTTCCGCGCGGTGGCAAGGGGCTGGTCAGCCGCGTGCAGGCAGACGCCCGTGTGCCGGTCTTTGCCCACCTTGAGGGGATTTGCCACATCTACGTGGATGGTGCCGCTGATCTGGAAAAGGCGCGGGCCGTTGTTGTGAACGCGAAAACACGGCGCACCGGTATTTGTGGCTCGGCCGAGACCTTGCTGGTGGACCGTGTGTTTCTGGATCGACACGAGGCGATCATCCGCGACCTGCTCGACGCGGGCGTTGATGTGCGGGGCGACGTCGAGATTGCGAAAATCTCCGGCGTCACGCCAGCAACGGAGGATGATTTCGGGACCGAGTTCCTCGACATGATCATCGCAGCAAAGGTCGTGGACGGTATCGACGGTGCGATCGCGCATATCCGTGACTATGGCTCGAACCACACGGATGTAGTGATTACCGAGGATGATGCCGTGGCCGAACGGTTCTTTCAGCGGGTCGACAGTGCGATCCTGATGCGCAACGCCTCCACCCAGTTCGCGGACGGTGGCGAGTTCGGCATGGGCGCAGAAATCGGTATTGCCACGGGTAAGCTGCACGCGCGCGGTCCAGTCGGGGCGGAGCAGTTGACCAGCTTCAAATATCTGGTCACTGGCAATGGGACTGTGCGCAGTTAATCCGGCGCCAGATGCAGAAAAGGCCTCGCTGACTCAGCGAGGCCTTTTTCATAATACTCGATCCCATCATCCGCAGGGCGGTGATATTATCCGCGCCACGTGCGAACAGGGCCGCAATCGAAGTGGACGAAGTTGGAACGTGGGTAACGACCTACGCCGCCTGCGCCGCACGATACGCCAGCATCGTACATGTTCTGGACCGAACGCGACGACAACCGCAGATCAGCCGCCATAGCGCGCATATGGTACGAGTTGCGTGCAACTCCGCGCGTGGTGGAGCGCAGGGCGTTGTTCGTCTCAGGGCTGCGATAGCCGGACATCAGCTGGTAAGGCTCGGTCGTTTCCAGCAGGCGCGATGTGGCGGCCATGATGTCGATGGTGCGCACGTCAACGGCGCGCAGTTCGTTCCGGCGCCAGTCGCGGAACAGGAAGTTAACCTCGTCCAGAACCTGCGGGATGTACTCACCCTCAACCCAGTATACGCTGTCCAAACTCTCACCGGTGCGGGGGTTGTACAGTTTGATACTGCGAATATCGCCTGCTCCGGTCAGAACACCGGGGGTACCAGCGAAAGAGGGGGCTGCGGCAATTGCACTCAGGCCTACAAGACCGCCCAACACATTACGTCGGGATACGACACTCACGTCGGTCATGATAAAAAATCCTTAGTCTGTCCCAGTGGTTGCAACCTTCGGTGGTAGCCGTGGTCGCTTGAGGAGTTTATGGCACACAGGTTTTTTTCCACCAAGTGGCAGTTGTGCAGCAACCATTTGCTGAGTTTTGCGTTATACAGGGTCACAGACGCCACAGAGTGTTCACTTTTGTTCCGCTTTCCAGGGCGGTGCGACTAGGGTTAACGAAGTTTCGGCGGTAATTCGCCTGTTGAGGATGGTCACCCCATAGTGATCGGCAAAGTTTCGCCGGAAATGTGGTGACCGAAAACTGTGTCAAAGGACTCAAGCAGTGTACCAATTTAGCAACGCAACAACTTTTGCCGCCGTTTCGGTGCTCGCGCTGACAGCCGGGGCCGCGACTTTCGCGCAAAGCAATTCAAATCAGGCACCTTTGGATTCGGCCACGCTGGGCCAGCAGGTTACGGTCTCACCGATCCGGGACGATCTTGTCGCTATCATGCAGCAGGACGCACCGGCTGAGGTCGCCTCCTTCTATGCAGACCGCGATTATCAGCCGTTATTCCTGGCAAATGAGGCTGAGGTGGCGCGCAGCGTGATCGACGCGCTGGACCAGCAACGCCTGCACGCGCTGCCTGAATGGCCCGACCGCTTGCAATCGTTGAGCCGCCATGTTGCTGCTGCACTGGACGGTGATGTGACTGCCGAGGGTGAGCTGGCGTTTGCAAACGCATTCATCGCGCTTGGAAAATCCCGCCTTGCCGGTGTGGTCGTCCCGACACGGTTGAGCGAGGACATGCACGTGTTCCCGCCTGAAATCGCGGCGAGCGACCTGCTGTCCGATTTGGCTGCGGCCGCAAATGCGACCCGCCACATCATGGATCTGGCGCCTGATCATCCCGATTATCAACCGCTGCTGGCGCTGCGCACAAAGCTTGAGGAAGTTGTTAGCCGTGGTGGCTGGGGCGCTGCGGATATTCCGTCAGGTTCGTCCGTTGCTGCGGGTGAGCGGGATAGCCGCGTTCCTGCGATCCGCGCACGCCTTGCCGCGCTGGGTGATATTGAGGGACCAACAGCAAGCCGCTCGGTACAGGCCGTTGTAACCAACGCGCTCGACGATACGCCGCTGGACGGACAGCCATTGCAGAAGGCTGTTGTTAATAGTGCTCCGTCAAATGCCAATTTGATGGATGATGCGACTGTTGCCGCGCTCAAGGAATTTCAGATCCGTCACGGCCTGAATGACGACGGCGTTGTCGGCCCCAAGACGTTGGCCGCCCTCAACACCACAGCGGACGAACGTCTGCGTCAGGTCTTGGTTAATCTGGAGCGTGTGCGCTGGACCGACTGGGATCGCAACGAAAAGCATATCTACGTCAACCTTCCTGACTACCGCATGTTCCTGCGCGAAGGGGGGGAGGAGCTGTTCACCACCCGTGTCGTGATTGGCCAGCCACGCCACCAGACGGTCGAGTTTTCCGACACGATGACCCATCTGGTCGTCAATCCGACATGGACCGTTCCACGTTCCATCGCGACGGAGGAAATCCTGCCGACGCTGCGCAATAACCCGAACTACCTCAACGAACAGAACATGACGCTGATCGACGATGGTTCTGGTGTGTGGACGCCGCCCGATTCCTCGATGATCAATTGGGCGAATTTCTCGCAAAGCTATTTTCCGTGGTGGATTCGTCAGGGTCCGGGAGCGAACAACGCCTTGGGTAATGTGAAATTCATGTTCCCCAACCAGTTCGCGATCTATCTGCACGACACGCCGTCGCGCAGCCTGTTTTCGCGAGACGCCCGTGCGTTCAGTCACGGCTGCGTTCGCGTGGCAGATCCCGTTGGCCTGACCGAGGCGTTGCTAAGCCCGCAAACCAGCGACCCGCTGGCCGATTTCCAGCGCTATCGCTCTACAGGTCGTGAGACGACTGTGAACCTTGAGAGCCGCCCAGCCGTACACCTCGACTATCGTACCGTGTGGATCGATCAGTCCGGTCAGGTCCAATATCGTGACGATGTCTATGGTCGCGATGAGCTGGTTCTGGACGCGATGGAGCAGTTGGGCGTGCGCGTCGGCTTGCCACAAGGCTAAGTTAAACCCGACGTCCGGCCCCACTGTGGGCCGGACGTCTTCCATCACGGGCCTGCACACTTTATATCCGTATCGAAACGGAGTGTAGATTATGGCCCTGACGATAGCTGAGATTGCCGAACAAATCGGAGCGAAGGCGGTGGGCGACACCTCCCTGCGCCCCGCTCGTCCCCGTCAGCCGGATGAGGCGCGCGCGAATGATCTCGCGCTGGCGATGGACGATGCGTTCACCGCTCAACTGGCTGATAGTGCTGCGCGCATGGCCATGTTGCGGGATGATGCTGACTGGCAGGGCCTTGGCCTGGACGCCGCCATCATCGTCGATCGCCCGCGCTACGCGATGGCCGCCCTATCCCGCGTGTTTGACCGTCGCAGCGTGCAGACCGGCATTCACCCTAGCGCGCATATCGATCCAACGGCGCAATTGGCTGATAACGTCACCGTCGGCGCACAGGCCGTGATCGGCGCAGGCGTGCGGATCGGTGCAGGCTCGCGCATTGAACCGCAGGTCTACATCGGGGATGACGCAGTCATTGGTCAGGACGCTCTGCTGCTGTCGGGCTGCCGTATTGGTAGCGAGGTGCGCATTGGCGATCGCTTCATCGGCCAAATGAACGCGGTTATCGGGGGTGAGGGGTTCTCCTTTGTCACAGCCCAGCCAAGCGCGGTTGAGGATTATATGGCCGCCGGGACCATCAGCGCCTCGATGAAGCCGGACCGGCATGAGCGGATTAACTCGCTCGGCTCGGTCGTTGTTGGCGATGATGTGGAGGTTGGGGCCTGTTCTGTGATTGATAAGGGTACGGTTTCTGACACGCGAATTGGGAACGGCGTGAAAATCGATGCACACGTTATGATCGGCCACAATGTGCAAGTGGACGACACCACGTTGTTGTGCGCGCAGGTTGGCATCGCAGGCTCAACCAAGATCGGCAAGCGGGTGGTGTTGGGCGGTCGTGTCGGTGTTGCGGACCACATCTCGATCGGGGACGATTCAATTGCATTGGGCGGATCGGGCATAACGACGCGTGTTCCCGAACGGACTGTCGTGATGGGCTATCCCGCGCTAAAGCAGGAAACATTCATGAAGATGTTCAAGGCGATGCGTAGACTGCCCATGATGTCCGAGAAGCTGAACGCGCTTCATAAAAAAGTATCAGACACAGAAGACAAAACCTAATACGCCAACCGAACAGCGAGGATCCACAAATGTCGGATGAAATTACCGAAAAGATGCGTGCAATCATTGCTGAACAGGCCGTGCTGGACCCATCCGAGGTCAGCATGAATGCGACACTGGATGATCTGGGCATCGACAGCCTAGGATTGGTCGAGGCTGTTTTCGCTATTGAGGAGGAGTTCGACGTGCAAGTTCCATTCAACGCCAACGATCCATCTGATTCACAGTTCGATATTTCGAATGTGCAAAGCATGGTGGACGCGGTCAAAAAACTTATCGCGGCGAAACCGACCTGATATGCGGCGTGTTGTTATCACAGGGCAGGGCGCGATCAACGCGCTCGGCCACAGCGCCGACGCGACGTGTGCAGCCATGCGTGAGGGTCGGCAGGGTATAGGCCCGCTGGAATTTCGGGACGTGGACCGGTTGTCGATCCAGATCGGCGGGCAGGTGCGCGGGTTTGACGCCAGCGCGCATTTTTCACGTCAGCAAATCTCGCTCTATGATCCCAACACGCAGTTCGCGCTGCTCGCCGCAGCGGAGGCGATGGGGCAATCGGGGCTGGAGGTCAGCGAAACGCTCGCCCCACGGGCCGGTGTCATCATGGGTAATTCCGGCGGCGGACTGCAAACGATAGATGAGAATTACCGCACGGTTTACGAGGAGGGGAAAAACCGCGTCCATCCCTTTGTCATTCCGCGCCTGATGAACAGTGCTGCCGCTTCGCATATCTCGATGACTTACGGATTAAAGGGGCCGACATTCACCGTGTCCACGGCCTGCGCTTCATCCAATCATGCGATGGGTCAAGCGTTTGAGACGATCAAACTGGGCAACGCCGATGTGATGCTGACCGGCGGCTCGGAATCCATGCTGGTCTTTGGCGGGATCAAGGCGTGGGAGGGTCTGCGCGTAATGTCACGCGATGCCTGCCGCCCGTTTTCCAAAAACCGCAACGGCATGGTGCAGGGTGAGGGCGCGGCCGTTTTTGTGTTCGAGGAATATGAACATGCCCGCGCCCGTGGTGCTGAAATCCTGGCCGAGGTGGTCGGATTCGCGATGAGCTCGGATGCCTCGGACATCGTGATGCCCAGTCGTGAGGGCGCGGTGCGTGCCATGCACGGCGCGCTGCGATCCGCCAATGTGGATTTGGAAGAGGTCGGATACATCAACGCGCATGGCACTGGTACGGCGGCGAATGACCGCTCCGAATGTGCCGCCGTGCGTGAGGTTTTTGGCGATCACGCCGATAATTTGCTGATTTCCTCAACCAAATCGATGCACGGGCATCTGATCGGTGGCACTGGCGCTGTCGAATTGCTGGCCTGCATTATGGCCCTGCGCGAGGGTGTGGTTGCGCCGACCATTGGCCACGAACAGTTTGATCCCGATTGTGATTTGGACGTGGTTCCGAATGAGGCACGTCAGGCGGATGTCTCCGTCGCGCTGACAAATGCATTTGCATTTGGTGGCCTGAACGCGGTTCTGGCGCTGCGTCGCATCTAGCCACGAAAAAGGGGCGCACTCGGCGCCCCTTCGTAACCAGATGTCACTCGCGATTATTCCAGCGCAGCGTATGCCGCTGTAAATCCGGACAGGCTGATGGTCAGCGTGATCGGGTTTTCCTGAACGTTGATCGCGGCAACCGTCAGCGTCAGGTTTGCACCGGCCTTCATCGAGTCGATCTGACCTTGGTTCAGACCAAAGCGGGCAACGCAGCCACTCTCGATGCAAAAGCTATACTGAAACTGCTGCGCGCGCCCCTGATCGACGCGGAACACAACGCCCTCGGGCAAAATCACGCCAAGCGGGAAGACTGCCGTAATTCCGGCAACCGCGTTTGAGCCGGACGCCAGCTTGATCAGCGAAAATTCCGCCGCAGGGCGACCCAGATCGTTGTTGGCAACTTGGAATAGGATGCACTCCTCGGTGTCACCGACACAGCGTTGCTCCCAATCGTTGAACTGGTTTACGACCGTATCAGGCACGCCACCCGTCCGCTCAACAGCGGGAGTCGGCGGTGTCTCTGGTGCGGGAGCCGGTGCAGGGGTCGGCGCGGGGGGAGGAGGCGGTGCGGCGAAGCCAGTCGTAGGGCCGTCCTGCGCGAGGACGCTTGTGCCCAATGTGCACAAAAGGGCAGTTATTGCGATGGCGCGAAAGTTCATGTCGGACCCCGTTTTCGTTCAAGACCAATTATACATAGGGCATGCGCCCCTTTTAGCCGACTAAGGGCGTAAATGCCTCTTCGGTCGGCCTCTGCCGGAAAGACCTGTCAGGTAAGGCGTGCGCTGTCAACGCGGCGTCCCTAACGTACAGTATAGCTAGCACAAAACTAAAAAAGGACACCCTGTCGGGCGTCCTTTTCTGTATTCGCTTATGCGAATTTTTATCCCTGTTAGACCGGCCGAACCAACGTCTATGCCAAACGCTAGGGAATGATTTTGCAGCCGTCAAGGGGTGTGTGACTTGAATTTGCCACGAACCTACGGGGTATGATTTTGTCGGTGGTCTGGGCGGCCCGCATCTGTAATCTGCGCCCAAAGAACGACTTGGGAGAGCGATATGACCGACAGCATTTTCACCGGCGGTGGCGGTCCAGATCAGGATGAGGCGCAGGATTTGGCGCTAAAATATGCCAACCGTCACGGCCTGATCGCAGGTGCGACCGGAACGGGGAAAACGGTAACGTTGCAGATTCTGGCAGAGGGGTTTTCCTCGGCAGGCGTTCCTGTGTTTTTGTCCGATGTGAAGGGTGATTTGGCCGGTCTGTCGCAAGCGGGATCAGCGACCGCCTCGCTACATCCAAAACTGGTGGAGCGGGCTGAAAAAATTGGCTTAACTCCCTATGAATACAGTGCCTTTCCCGTTACGTTTTGGGATATGTTTGGCACGCAGGGCCACCCCGTGCGCACCACTATCGCTGAGATGGGCCCGCTATTATTGGCCCGCTTGCTAGAGCTGAGCGAGGCGCAGGAGGGTGTTCTGAATATCGCCTTTCGAGTGGCCGATGAGCAGGGCTTGGCACTGCTCGATCTCAAGGATTTGCAGGCGCTTTTGGTGTGGGTGGGTGAGCACGGCTCGGACCTCAGCTTGCGCTACGGCAATGTGTCACGCGCGTCTGTTGGTACCATTCAGCGCCGCCTGTTGGTGCTGGAAAATCAGGGCGGCGCAATGCTCTTTGGCGAACCTGCGTTAAGCCTGAATGATATGATTTCGGTCGATGCGGACGGGCGCGGGCGCATCAATGTGCTGGCGGCGGACAAGCTGATGCAGTCGCCGGGCCTATACGCGACATTCCTGCTGTGGCTGCTGAGCGAATTATTCGAGCAATTGCCCGAGGTGGGAGATCCGGACAAACCGCGTTTCGTCTTCTTTTTCGACGAGGCGCACCTGCTGTTTGACGACGCTCCCGATGCGCTGATCGACAAGGTGGAGCAGGTCGCGCGGTTGATCCGGTCCAAGGGCGTGGGCGTTTGGTTCGTGACGCAAAACCCTGACGATATTCCGGCAGATGTTTTGGGCCAGCTCGGAAATCGCGTGCAGCATGCCCTGCGCGCCTACACTCCGCGCGATCAAAAGGGACTGCGCGCGGCGGCCGAAACCTTCCGCCCCAATCCCCGTTTCGACACCGAGGACGCAATTCGGGAGGTTGGCATAGGTGAGGCTGTGACCAGCTATTTGCAGAAAAAGGGCGTGCCGGGCATTGCCGAGCGAACGCTGATCCGCCCACCCGCGTCACGTATGGGGCCGATCACCGATGCGGAGCGGGTAGCGGTTATGGCGGCCTCAGCATTGGGTGCGAAATACGATCAAGCGTTGGACCGTGAAAGCGCGTTTGAAATCCTGCGCCAACGTGCCGAAACCGCCGCGGTGGAGGAGGAGCCGGAGGCTGCCCCCGCGCCGGACCGACGCTATCGCGGCAGCAAGTCTGCACCCACCAATCGTGAATACAACAGCGGGCGGCGCTATAGTCCCGGCGGTGCGAAGGCGAAGCCCACACGCTCGCGCTCGGATTCGGTGACGACAACCTTTGGTAAATCGCTGGCGCGCCAGCTCGGCACTCAGATGGGCCGCCAGATTACGCGCGGTATTTTAGGAGGGTTGTTTCGTGGCAGATAAAATGAAAATCGCAGTGCTGGACGATTGGGCTGGCGTCGCGCGTGATTATGCCGATTGGGACAGCTTGGGCTACGTGAATGTCTTCACCGATCCGCTGGCTGAGGGTGATTTGCCTGACCTGTTAGCACCCTACGAGGTGATCTGCCTGATGCGCGAACGCACACCGTTTCCCGCTAAGTTGATCGCAGCGCTGCCAAACTTGCGCTTGCTGGTGACGACGGGGCCGCGCAATGCCTCCATTGATATGGACGCAGCACAGGCGCACGGCGTTACCGTATGCGCCACAGAATCGCGAAAAACTTCGACTGCGGAGCTAACGCTGACGATGGTCCTGCACCAAATGCGGGGGATCGGTCGGGAGACGGCGCGGTTGCAAGGTGGTGGTTTTCAGGGTGCGCCGGGCCGTGACATGACGGACCTGCGCATCGGTTTGGTGGGTATCGGCAACATCGGCAAGCAAGTCGCCGCCCTGTCCCGCGCGTTTGGGATTGCGCAAATCTCCGCGTGGTCGCCCAATCTGACGCAGCAGCGCGCGGATGAGGCGGGCGTGACCTTCGCCCCAACGGTTGAGGAACTGGCCGCGACATCAGACGTGCTGAGCATTCATATGGTGATGTCGCACAAAGTGGCCGGATTGGTGGGGGCGTCAGCGCTGGCGTCATTGCCGCCGTCAGCCTTGGTCGTGAACACCTCACGCGCTGGATTGCTGGACCGTGATGCCCTGTTCGCATGGTTGGCCAAGGATGAAACCGCGATGGCCGCAATCGACGTGTTCGAGGCGGAGCCGCTGGCCGCAGGCGACCCGTGGCGGGCCGCCTCAAAACAGTTCGGTGATCGCCTGCTGCTAACCCCGCATCTGGGCTATGTCACGCAGGCGACATGGCGGGTGTTTTACACACAAACGGTGGACGCTGTTGCCGCCTATCAGGCGGGCGAACCTATTCGGGTGCTGTGATCACTCCAGCGGGCGGATGCGCAGTTTGTGAAGGCGATTGCGCTCCCGCTCCACCACCTCGATGCGGAACCCGCCAAAGGAAAAGACCTGTCCGGTGGTGGGGATCGTCTGCGCCTCGTGGATGACCAGACCGGCAATCGTGTTTGCCTCATCGTCGTTCAGGGACCAATCTGTCGCGCGATTCAGGTCGCGGATGGTCATCGTACCCTCAACCAGAACGGAGCCATCAGCGAAGCGTTCAATCCCCTCAACCTCCACATCGGTTTCATCGGTAATATCTCCGACGATCTCCTCCAGAATATCCTCTAGCGTCACCAACCCTTGCAGGGCGCCGTATTCGTCAACGACGAGGGCAAAGTGGCTGTGGCGGTGCAGAAACGCCCGCATCTGATCGTCCAGCGTCGTGGCGTCCGGTACGAACCATGGCTCCATCACCACGTCCATCACGTCAAAGTGGGACAGGGCGGACAGCCCCCCCTCACCCCGGATCAGGCTGTCGACGGCGCGCAGCAGGTCCTTGGCGTGGATGACGCCGACGATGTTTTCCGGCTCATTGCGGAACACGGGAATACGGGTGTGAGGCGAGCGCAGGCAGGTGGTCAGAATTTCCTCGGGCGGCAATTCAGCGTCGATCATCTGGATGTTGCGGCGGTGAATCATCACCTCCTCAACCGTGCGCAGCTTCAGGTCCAGCGCGGCCAGCAGGCGGTCACGGTCGTCCTTTTCCACGGACCCCTCGGAGGCGTGCATTGTAATCGCCTCGGCAATCTCCTCATGCGCCATGATCAGCGCCTCGGGGTCGGTGGGTACGCCAAAGATACGCAACGTCACGCGTACGATAAAGCGCACGAAGTTAACGACCGGTGCCAGAACCTTCACGATTAGGGCGATGGGGGTGGACACGAACGAGGCCATACGCTCCGGATTGATAATGGCATAGGTCTTGGGCAAAACCTCCGCAAAGATCAGCACCAGTCCGGTCATTACCAATGTCGCCGCCGCCACGCCGTTTTCACCCAGCAGCGTCGTAAACAGCGCCGTTGCCAGCGATGTAGCCAGAATATTGGCCAAGTTATTGCCCAGCAGGATGCCGCCGATCAGCCGCTCCGGGTCTTCCTTCAACTGCAACGCACGGTTCGACCCCTCACCATCCATGCCGTGCAGCTTTGCACGGTTGGCGGCGGTCAGCGCGGTTTCGGAGCCTGAGAAGAAGGCCGAGAACAACAGCAAGACCAGAATCGCGACCGCCGGAAACCAGATTGCGGTGTCCGTGATGCTCAGACTGACGGTTTCTTCCATTGCGAGTTCTCCCGAACGTGACTGGTCGTTGTGCGCAACCCTCTTATGGTGTGTCTGGCCGAACACGACAAGCGGGAGCGAGATATGCGGATTGCAGATTTAGGTGACATTACAGGACCGCTGATCGCGTTTGGCGGGGTGCATTCCAACCGCCATGCGTTACAGGCACTATTGCAGGTTCCCGGTGCCAAGGTCTGTAACGGTGACATCGTGGCCTATTGCGCCGAGCCTGCCGCCTGCGTTGATATAATACGCGCAGCCAACATCCCCTGCATTGCGGGCAATTGTGAAAGCCAGCTTGCTGCGGACGCGCTGGATTGCGGTTGCGGATTTGAGGATGGCACGCCCTGTGATGTCATGTCAGCGCGGTGGTATGCGCACGCCAACGCAAAGGTTGATGCAGCGCGACGCGACTGGATGGGCGCGCTGCCCGACTGGGCGGTTCTGACGCATCAGGGCAAACGCTGGCTGGTCGTCCACGGCGCCCCGTCCGCGCAAAATCGCTTTGTGTGGAGCGTGACCGATTTGGCAGATGAAATCGCGCAGGCACAGGCGGTCGTCGGCCCGATCGATGGAATTCTGTCCGGCCATTCCGGCATCCCGTTCGTGCGGTCCGTTGGCCAGTACATGTGGGTGAATACCGGCGCCATCGGAATGCCTGCCCACGATGGCCGTGCGCAAACTTGCTACGCCCGGATTGACGGCGGCATCATCACGATTGAGGCGCTTAGCTATGATCATGAGGGCGCGCGCGCCGCCATGGTCGATGCCGGATTGGTACAGGGATACCACAACAGCCTCAGATCCGGCTGGTGGCCGAGCGAGGATGTGCTGCCTCAGGAGTTGCG
>Ga0115567_10002817_pt1 | contig 17258 bp, 31 predicted proteins | sample COGITO_mtgs_1204_2_FD_88679 | JGI IMG/M metagenome (GOLD analysis project Ga0115567, IMG submission 88679) | Pelagic marine microbial communities from North Sea - COGITO_mtgs_120412 | ecosystem: Environmental > Aquatic > Marine > Epipelagic | place: Germany:Helgoland, sampling site Kabeltonne... | reverse complement strand
AGGTGCAGGTTCGGACAGCTCGAGCTCTTCTGGCGGCGCGAGGAGTTTGAGTAGATGGCTGCGCTCGCCGACCACGCACTCGCTCGCGAGTTCCCCGAAGCCGCGCCGAGCGGCGCCCCCGCGAGCGATCGATACCGTGCCCTCTTCCGCGCCGTAGTCGAAAAGGTTTGTCAAGCGCACCATGCTCTCCTTCGTTGGTCGCGAGCCCGGGCGTGCTTGGCCGCGCGGCAGCGCCGGCGCCAGGCCGCGCCGCCTGCTCACGCGCACGGCCCAGGCGGCAGACCTCGTCGCAGAGTGGATGCGCGTCGGTTTCATCCAAGGGAACATGAATTCTGACAACACCGCAGTGCGTGCACGCCCATACACGCGCGCTCTGAGGGTCTGCTGTGCTGCGTTGTCGTGACGGGCAGCAGGGTCTTATGCTGGGCGTGCCTCGGCGCTTTTCCCCCTCGCCACGCGTGCGCATCCGTCGGGCCTGACGCGGCGCGCCCCGCAGATTGGAGGTGTAACGCTCGACTACGGACCGTTCGCCATGCTCGAAAGGTGCTATCCCACGCGTGCTTGCTGTCCCACGCGTGCTTGCTGACGCACGGTAGGGCGTATTGAAATCTGTCCGCGGGCTGCTCTTGCTGACTGCGGAGCTCTGCGCCCCAGATTCCGACCACTTGCCACACCCTTCACGTCGGACGGCGACCGCAAATTTTCGTTTGCCCAGCAGGTCCGGTCCTCCGGTGTCGCGGTGCTTCACTTCGCTTTCGTATTGTGGGTTGTATCGTCAGCGGCATTGTTCTGTTCTGTTCTTGCCAGCGCACAACGATTTGACTAACTATGTGTGCCCGCTTGCAGCCGAGCGCCATGGCTGTCAACGTAGCGGTGCTGGGGGAGGCATTCAAGGCCCTTGTGGCGCATGCGCTGGAGCAAGAAGGGCGAGCAGACGAGTGCGACGAGGCCGAGCGTGAAATTGGTCTGGTTGCCCAAGTAAGTCGCCGCCCAATCGAATTGAACATAACCAGACCAACGTCCGCTGATGTTGACAACCAAGCTGAACACGTGCATCCACATCGCCCCGGCCTCTTGAATGGGTGGCTGGCGCAAGGGCCCCAAACTGTAGCCTAGGACGTGAGACCACATTTATTGGGGGCAGGAGGGTTATGCTAAGCGGTTCGCCAAGACGCATCACGCGCTGTGCGCTCGTAAGCTTGGACTGCAGCCTAGTGACGAGACAGCGGCCCTCTGGACGGAGCTCATGCAAGTGATGGCTAGAGGCGACGCCGACTGGACCATTTTCTTCCGGTGCCCATCTGTACCCCAGGAAATGATAAGTGCTGCCCGCTTCGTCTGATTCCTGCTGGGCTGGGTCCGCAGCGCCCTCGCGGAGCTCAACATCGAGCAAGATCTCATTTCGGCAGTGCCCAACGCCACCGGCGGTGCCTCGGCGGCACTTGCAGAGCTTTCCGTGGCAAAATCTTTCTACACGGCCCCGGACGATGGCTGTGCACAAGCGTGGCTCGAATGGCTGACGCGGTACGCGGCACAAGTGCGCAGCGAAGCCCGTGGCGCGGAACGAGTGGGTGAGATGCGTGCAGCAAATCCAAAGTACATCCTGCGCAACTGGATGGCTGCGCAGGCTCGTTATGCCCCTCCGCCCCTTTTTATATTGAAAGGATTGGGCAACTGTGCTTTTCCTGACCGTTTGTCTAGACTGATGATCAACCGAATCACAAAATAGCCGGGAGCAAGAAAGTGAGTGCGGTTGCCCTGAACGTCGGCGCTTGCACACAGGCCTACGAAGCGGCTGAGGTCGGAGATTTTACACTTGTGTCGACGCTTCAGGACAGCACCCACTTCTGCGAGAGGCGATGAAAGAAAGGAGAGCGATCTGAGCGCAGTGCCTGAGCGATCCTGTGTGTGCAGGCTGTGCTTGCGCGGCCATACGACGAACTAGCTCCAGAAGTATCCGACAAGTTTTTCCAGCGCACACCAGCATGGGCGGAGCGAATGCCGGGCGTTGCCTTCATGAGCTGATCTTCGTAGGGTGCGCGCTGCAAGTTAGTGGAGGTGCGCAGGGAGGAGGGAGAATCCGTGCCAAGACTTTGCAAAGACGACTGGGTGCCCAGGGCTCAAGTTGTCCGGTCGATGTTGCATGGTGACGGGTTCGGGGACTCACGAAATGTTGGGCCGCGAGTGACGTTACTGGCAAAAAGCGCGTAAGCGATCACCAGTGACTGAGGAGTGGCCCATGCTGGGTGAAGTAATCTCTTTGAGATTCGACGCTCCGTGAGGATCCAGGGGGAAGATCAGGCGAAGTATGATTTTATGAGACCCTAGATTCAGATTGAAACCAAGTACGCTTCAATGCAGCCTGCAGACCATCCAAACGCAGAGATGTAATGAATATCCTTGTATAAAAGATTAACACACTAGAAAGAAACCAGGAGGCCTTAACAAAGTTCCGTGGGAAGAAAAAGCACACCGCATCCTTGGGATCGGCACCCTCCTTGAAAATGCAAAGGGAGAAACTGGACACAAAGCCAACAATTAGTAATATAAAAAGGTTTGAACCACGGAGGACGCCCGTACTCTGCTGCCATGGTAGGATCCAGGCACCGAAATATGACGACGAATCTGGTGAGCCTTGGCAAAAGCTTGCAGGCTGTGACCGAGGATCTAGGCGAGGCAGCCAGTGAAAAGGACGCGTTGACAGCAGAGGTCTCGAGGACGCGGCGCGCGCTGGACGCCTCCAGGTAACATCGATATGCGAAGCTGAACGTATGCATGAGATCGAAGCACCCCAGCCCCTCGTTGTGAAGTCCTGTGTGTTGATATTTTGCGTTCCACGCTCAAAAACAGGAAAGCGGTGTATGAGCACAGCAAGCAACACCGGCTGATGGATGCAGAGACGGAGGTGCTCAGACAAAAGGCGGCCAAGAAGGAGAAGGAGGCAATCGTTCGCGTCAACGAGACGCAGAGCCTTGAGAACAAGGTTCGTGCTGTAAATCAGCGTTCAGCAAAGTTAGACGAGAAATTGCGCGGCCTCTTCAGGACGGGAGCCACCGCTTTTCCCCTGAAGTCGTCGCTGCGATGATGCATTTGTTGGTTGATCATTGATCGCACAGGTGCTCGGACTCCAGCAGGAGCTGCAGATCGTCAGGTTGGAACGGAAAGAGGCGCTTCGGGCCATGGAACGAGATATGAGCGTAAGGGAGACGCTCCTGGACATCATCGCGCGTGCGCAGCGCGAAGAGCAAGTCCAGCGGGTGGGCCCTGCCGCTTTTTGCTCCTTTCCGCCCCCCGTGCAGCACAGAGTAGGTAGCTTCCGTGCTGTAGCCCCCGGTTTCTTCCCCAGTCGGATCCACTTTTCGGGCAATGGGGCGTCCTGCGGCTCCGTGCGGCGTCTGGTACGCACCTCACTGCGTCAGGGGCTCCTGCCGCCGAATCCTCGCATTATGCACGCCGACTTGCTCCTTCTTCGCGAAATATCAATTTCCTGTCTCCCGGACAGACCTGGCGCGTGGATGCACTGTGAATTAAATGTTGCTGATGTCGTACGCACCGCGCAGCATGACCGAGACGTGTTTCGCCGGGAGGCGCTGAGCGAGGCCAAGAACAGTGATATGCTGAGGCATAAACTCAAGGTCTGGCCCCTCTCTCTAGACGCAATAAACCGGTTGGTTGTGGCTTGTCGAAGTGCGGAGGTTGAGCGACCAGCCGCACAGCCGCATTTCTTTGCCTTGCCTTATCGTTGCATGGCAGCTGCACACCCCCGTTCGCCGTACGCCAACCAAGAACCCTATCGTGTCGAAGGCGGTTGGTCTGTCACTCACGTGATGATTACTGGGCCGTCGCAGATGTGCGTCGAGATGAATGGGCATCTCCTTCAGTAACTTCACATCTCACAAGGCACTGCCTCTATCATGGCGTTTGCCTTCTCGGCTTGGATTTTTCTGGGCCTTGGAAGTACACTGCAGTTAAGAAAGCTGTGATGCTTCGAAAATGGGCCTGTCCGGAGCTTCTTTGACCCGGTTTTGTGCACACGCCTAGCTCCCACCTAGTCACCATACGACATGCCGTTGTCAAGGTTAACTCGGATATCCCGGGCATCTCCGGGATTCATTTCAACGGGAAGTTTCACTTGCTGTCGAGCGCCCCCCCGCTCCCTTCCGCATACTATTTAGGAAGCTGTGCGCAGGCCCCGGTTGCAACCTTGGCACGAAGCATTGCCGTCCGCCATTCCCGCATCAAGTCTTCAGCTGAGCTGTGGGTTGTGGTGTTTCTGCCCACCTCGTCGCCGCAATCCATGACAGCCGGTTGAAGCCGATACTAGCTTTGGGAACCTCATGGGCCGCGTCACAGTGGCAAAGAACCCCGAGTTTATTCACATACACCGCCGCGCTGCATATTCACCCTACGAGCCCAGGCCAGTGGGCCCAATTCATGCCTCATCTTTCTCACAGCATCCGAGAGTGCGGGTCGCGTGCACCGTTATATGTGTCGCGCCACCTGCTCTGAGTATCGGAGTCCCACATTCCACCCAGCATTTGTTCGCGCCCCGGCTTGACTGCAACGGTGACCGCCGGGTGGCTCAGCAGGAGGGACAACATGGCGGCGTTTGGTTTCTAAAATACTACGGTTTTAAAATGCTCGAAAGTTGTCCAAGGTCGAAATTCTAGAGTCACAGATTCAGCCAACCCTCCGCGAAGGGGCGTGCTGGGCAGCATGGTTGCGGGGTCACTCTCGGCACCCAGCCGCAGGGACCGTTGGGGAAACCGCGGACTGCTCGTGGCATGTGCTGCCGTCATTGTCTTGGTGACTGCTGTGATTATGAATGCGTCACAGGTTCCCCTTCCCGATCTTCAGCCAGTGACTGCGAACGCGCCTGTCGCCTGTCCTGTACCAAGCTCCCACTTGTGACAAGCCTTGCTGATACCGTGCCTCGCTCCCGCAGCGCCACTCGAAAACTGCACTCGCAGCCGACATCATCGACCCGGAGTGTGTGAATCCGCAGCGCGTGGTTGATGTCGTGAACGACCTCGAATCCTCTGCAGACATGGGCAGTAGCAAAGTGCGCAGGGTGATTGCAAAGGCAAAGAAGCTCTTGGACAAGAAATTGTCCATCATTGTGGACACGCAGACCCTGAAGACGGGAGGCCGCCCTGGGCCTCCCGGTCCGCAGGGCAAGCAGGGGTACCCGGGTTACCAAGGCCCGCAAGGTGCGGAAGGGGATCGCGGGCCCACGGGTCCACAGGGGGAGAAGGGCCCGCAAGGCTGGCCTGGTCCGAGAGGCTTCAGGGGCAAGACAGGGCCGATTGGTCCCGAGGTATCCCCCGATGTGTCCTGGAGAGCAACTCTCCCAGTGAAAAGGGCCGTCTGAAGTGCCCTGACGCTCCGTTTTTTGCTCCGCAGGGCGACCGTGGTGAGAAGGGCGAGGAGGGCCCGGCCGGCTATGACGGTCCACCGGGCCCCAAAGGCTTGATGGGTCCAGGAGGCATCCGGGGACTGCGCGGACTTCGTGGTGAGCCGGGCTTCAAGGGTCAGCAAGGGGCGCAGGGAGTGCCAGGTACGCGTTTCCCAGGGCGCTGCACGCCACAGGCCAGATCGCGCGGCGGGCCGCCGGCCCTGATGCTGTCCCCGCTTAACGCAGGGCGCCGTGGATTGACTGGGCCGCAAGGATCGTACGACATTGTCGACGTGACGAAAAAGTGCAAGGAGATCGCGGGGACGCTCTACAGAGGTGTGTGCCTCAAGGCCAACAAAATCCTGGACCACGAAGACAAAACTCCCACGGATTGTAAGTCGTACATTCCGAATACGAATTGGAACAAGGATGATTGGCGTGATGTCATCGAAATCATGAAGCCGCCTGGCTACTCGGGCTGGTTGGCACTCCCCCCCCCCCTTCCCGCTGGACACGCTCAATCCGCACTCTTCTTTTGGCATCGTTCTCAGTCGTTGCTGCGTTCGATCTGCTGACGGTAAAGCGGTGTTCAGGAGCCATCACTTTAATGATGGCAGTCAAAGTGATATGTATGGAGGCTACTGCAGCAACAAGAACATGATCGCCGGCTTCACATACCAACGTTCAAACAACAACGCGTACGTCCATTCGGGCGCATTTTCCAATTTTTTGCCGAATCACTGCCGATACAAACAGTATTATCGGTACGGGGGCTATCATTGTGATCGACCATGTGAATCATGGAAGGGTGTCGCGATCTACGCGTGCCAGATGTACAAGTAATTGTGCAATTTTACCCGGATCCGTGTCAACAGGCCCTTGAATGAGACTGGTGCGCCTGCTGTCGTACCGCACGTATTTGCTGGTCGAGCGTGTGAGTGAAGTCGCGAAAGAGACGCACATTTGCCAGCCCATCGCACGAGTGTGACACGTCCTGGTCGTCCCTTCCTGCCTTGCGAAACATGCCGAGCAGCGTGGCGTTCACGCGGGATTTCAGGTCTCCGTGTGTTCAGCGAGTAGCGTCCCGGGACGAAACGACGCGGCAGATGCTGACGCCCGTGCTTTTTCGGTCCAACAGCGCTGTGCAACGTGTGTACTCGAATAACCACTGTATTGCCAGAGAAGCTCACGTCGCGTCGCTTTGTCGACAGGCATCGTGCTGGTCTGAGCCGCTACTGGCTGCCGCGTTTGACTGTGATGCATCAGAGTGCGGCGCGCGCGATGAGCCCCGCGTTCTTGAAGAGAAATCCCGATGCAGTGTCGCGCTCGAGCACAAGCTCCTGCGCCGCGAATGGTGTGTCAGCCGCCGAGCCACCTCACGGCCGCGCCTGTCGGCCCGCGTTGCCTGGGTGGAAGAGTTCCACCGATGCCTGAAAGGAGGCACACGCAGTGCACGGAAGGCGCGGGTGTCCACACCTTTTGGGTCGCGTCCAGCATCTGGCGCGAAAAGATATCGACCGGCAGACCCTGCACGATATCGTACCTGCAGGCGGATGGCGCCCGCCGTGACCTTCACATGGGCCCGGGTCGGGGCGAGAGCGTCGGCGCACTACATGCGCCGGGACATTCCTAGCCTGCATACGGCCTCCCTCTTCCGAACGCGGATGGCACACGAGCGCCAGGCCAGCTCACCGTCCATTGCCGGTGCAGACAACTGGGAAGGAGAACATGAGGCCCTTTTCGATCCCGTAGCTCCCGTCGGACGGCACCTGCTCCCGATCCGCAGTCGCGTGATCTCACACGGCCCTGCACACCAGGCGTGCATGCAGCCAGGCGCACTCGGGGCCTTGCACAGCGCTTGGGGGCATTGCGAGGGCCCTCAGAACCGCGTACGCACATACCGCCATGGAGACGACGCGGCCGTCAGAGCCGCAGACAAAGTCATGCATGTGGTCCGAGATCGCCTTGGCTGCAGACATGGCCTGTTTCGTTGCACCTATCGCTGAGACTATGCAAGTGCACCCCCCGGGCCCGGAGAGATTTGTGGGACACAAAAAAGCCACACGTGGGAGGGGACGGGACTGATGAGAGCTTGCGGGCGTTGATGATTGCCGCGCCACGGGATTGCACCTGCGCGGGTGTTGGCGAACGAATCGCGCGCTGAGCATCAGTGTGGGGTCGCACTTTGAAGTTTGCCATGCTCTCCGCGAGATTCGGCGGGCAAATACCGTCTTGATGAATTCGCCTTGCAGGTAGGCATCGTTGTTCACCGCCGCACGCACCGTGGTCTTCCCAGACGTGGCCAGCACCTTTGGTCGGGGTGTGTTTGAGGTGTGTTGGGCGCTCTCTGACGTGCTGTACTAGTACGTGCAGAGCACGGGCCTGTATTCGCGTGCCGTTCGCAGTCAAGAGCTGAGATACCTTAGCACTCGTCACATCTGGATACTGCGTGGAAGAGTGGTTGCCCCAAATGAGCGCCTGCACTGCTCCCCACGCGTCAGACATTATGTTGCACCGCATTAGTAGGCCTGGCGGTAGCTGCGCGGAGGACCAGGGCGGGACATCCTTCCTGCTCGACCTTGGAAGCGGGCACGCCGAGTCGCATGGCGATCTGTTCCAAGCAACACATTCTGTCACGGTGCACGATCCTTGGCTGCGCTGCGGCAGAATTCGGTGGAGTCACAGCTGCATCGCAGCCGGCGAAATGGGCTACGCGCATTGACGGCTGGAGTCCAGCGCCCGTGGCCCGGGGTACACACCTGGGACTGAGCACGGTTGGCATCGAGGCGGGTGAGAGCTGTGAAGTTGCTCTTGGGGATCGCAGGCGCGCATTCGGCGCACACCCATGCGTTGGTGTTGGCCGGGTTACCGACGACAACAACCTGCGATGAAGGTCCGGGCGCATCAGAGTCGGAGCGGCTCGCGGTTCTGCGATGCACGGGCGGCACGGCTCGGACCTTGACGTCGCGCGAAGCAATTTCGTTGAGCAGACGGCCCTGTGGCCGAGGCGCATGATGCGTGTGAGAAGAAGAGAAAAGGCAGTTGCAGCTGAAGAACCAACCGGAACGGGTGGATGGGTTGCGCGGAACCTGTTGCTTGAAAATGTTGCAGTTCTTGGCAAGCAAGTCGGCTCGCTCCATGCCGGGCCCGCGAGGGAAAGCGCCCAGCATGATGACAATATCGACATCTTTGAATGCGACTGATGCATCCGAGGTGCAGACTACTTCCTGCACAGGGGGATCACTGCGTCAAGTCTCCTGATCGCTTGCTCGGTTGCGCCGAATATCTTGAAGACGCGTGACGGGAAAACATTTGCACGGCAGGTGCGCAGACCCGAAGAAGGTCGAAACCGCAGTCCTCGAGCTCCATCTTCACGCCAGCAAGAGCCTGCACGCCACACTTTGAATCAGTTCCAACGCATTTTTGCCAACTCCTTCAACAACGGCCCAAGTATGTCACTGTAGACGGAATACATCTCCCAATCGTAGTCCCAGACAGTGAATGCACAATGGCCATCCGCGGGATGTTCGAGGCAGGGGCGCATTGCCCAGGACCAACCTTCTGGGCCCTTTCGATATCAAGGAGGCGAAGTGAAATGGGACGGTCCATGCCAAAAGTGCGACCGAGGCATATGTGCGGAAGAAGAGAGTACGCAATCTGGCCTGCCGCGCCTGTCACAGCGACTTGCAGAGGAGCGGCCATCGCAAGATACTCCTTGCGCGTGGAGACGAATTGGAGCCGTTTTCGATCTCACAAGCACAGGTTGCGAACCGCAAGTGAAGGCAAATTGGGCCACAACTCATGGAAGCAGCTGAAGCAGGTGGACGCTAAGTACGAACGGCCGAGACGGACATCCTGAAGGGGGGTTCAGGCGAATTGCGATCGAAACGGTTTTGGGCGAGACACTGCGGTGACCATCTGAATGGGGGGTCCACTGGAGGGTCTGGCGATCAGTGTGACTGGAAACTTTGACCGTCAGGTACTACCGGCGCCTAGCTGCTCCTTCTGCACTGTTGATTGCCGGAACCGCTTCGAAATCTGCGAACCCTCCGTCTTATTGAAAAGGGTCCAGCATGCTGATTCGCGTGTTCAATCTCGCAGGCAATGGGCAGTGCCGTGCGGCGCGCTGGTGGGCGTGTTGACGCGCTTGTTCACAAAAATTTGTCCTACTTGGTGGCTGACGAGAAAAGCCTGGAGCTAAACACTCAGGCATGATCCCCTTCTCTTTCTGGCTGCTCTCTTTCTCGCGTCTTCCCTGCGTTTGATCATTGTCGTCTGGGCAGCGAGTTCGCAAGGCTGAGAAGTTCCATGTCCCAATCGTGTCGGAGAAATTTATCCTCAAATGTCTCTCGGAGAAAAAGCGAGTCGACCACGCGCCGTATCTCCTTCGAGATGCTGATGCGGCTCTCGACAACACTGCAGGAAAGAAACGGCCCCGAGCTTCCAGCAAAGACACACGTGGTGATATCGATGAGACTGGACGCGAGGAATCAGAAGCTTGGCGGAAAAGGGCTAAAAACAAGTTCAAGCCGGAGGTCCTAACCCCGGATAGTGAAGAGCGCGACAAGACGGAGGGTGATGTGAACAGCAGCGTGGTAGGTAGCAGCAAGCTCGGCGTGGAAGCGACGGCTGATCCGAAAGGAAAAAAGAGAGGTGGAAAACGGAGAAAGGAGCTCAGTAGGACTAGCGATGCTCTGGTTCACAGGGGCTCCAAGCAAGGTGGCATACAGTGAAGCTGGGGCACGTCCTCGAATCCGTTGACACAGATTACAACAGACGCACCGACTGGCTAGAAAGCGGCTGCCGATCACTTCAGCGTTTCGTAGAGGTTCAATGCAAGTGATCTGCAGAACCTGTCTGCATCTCCTGCACACAGGGGCTCAATATCTAGGTTCTGTCGACCCGAGCAACCCATCCGAGGCCGGTGCGGGTGCTTGCTACAGCTGGCAAAGTTTCGACCAGAGCCCTTCAAAGGTCTGGATCTTCCGTGGGGGGCGCTGCGTCTTTCCCATCCCAGGCCGGATACTTGACGAATTTCATGGGCCACGGCCGGACCTGCAAGGGTGCAAGCATAAGATCGCGCAGCATGAGGCGGGGGCCGTAAGATGGCACGGCCAGAGCTTGCTCGCAAATCACGGGCCCACCAGGCCTGAAAACTCTGAGCATACTCGAGCGCTAGCTCCATATTACAGACTTTCCATGTGCGCAGCACTGGGCATACCTCTGACGTGGATTCTTTACCGCGTACAACCCCTGAGAGGAACGAATCGATGTTGGCCGTGTCAAATACACCCTTCATGACCGCGAAACGCTTCTTTCCGGGGCTCACCTGCCACCGCCATCGCCAGCTCGCGTGCGTGAGAAGGAACACTGCTCAAATTCTTTGGGACCTCCTTTGCGCGATTCGGGTCGACAGGCATCTTACCGCGACCATAGCGGGATAGCCAAATCCGAGGCCAAGCTTCTCCTCCAGCTCATAGTTTTCGCCCCCCGCGACCCACGCGAAGCGGAACGTGCCTCCCGCAGTCTTGCGCGCCGCAGCGAGCTTGTCGAGACGGGACCCGCGCCCCTTAGACTGGTCGTCGAGGATGTTTGGCAGAAAGGCAACCTGGCAGCGGACTCGGATCAGCATAAGAACTGCGTGTTAGCCGCTTGAAACAGCAGCTGCGGCCACATCCCCGCCTGCCTGTGCAGCCTGTGCCCAGCTTGAATGGGCAGAGCACGCACCACGCATATGCCAACGAAATCAGCTGGGCAGGCTGCGTCAAATGCAGATTGTGACGTGATCTCCGGAATCGGTTTGTCAACGATAAGGCCCTGCAAGGCAACAGGCGGCGATCAAACAAGATATCGTAGGCATGCCTGGTGCCGAGCCGTTCAAAACAAATGGCATCACGTCCTGGGACACCTGCACAAAATTGACGATTGACGCCGCGTCGCGCCCACCAGGATAATCGGTCGGCCGTTTCTTGCCCGCTGCGCCGCCCGAAAAAAGCTTGATAGTGGGATACCTGCGTCACGACCGTTCTGTATCAGTGCAGGCATGCACACACGCGCAGGATGCCATCACATTGCTTCACATACTCACCCCTGCACTCCGTAACTTTGTGCAAGCGATGTCTCCTGTGTAGCGTCGACCACCCCGAGCTTGAACTGCCCAGAAAGCTGCTTCGCCGCATCCTCCCATTCGGGCTGTGTGGTTGCGCATGCTTCACTTGGGTGAGTTGACGCAGGGCCAGCGCCTGGGCTCGGCAGCATTCACAGCTTTGCCCATGGGTTCTTCTCCCCTTTTCTCCTTCTCCCGTTCACGGAAACACAGACACTTAGACACACACACACACACACACACACACCCAGACACAAAAAGATGTACCTTAAGGCGCTGGCAGTGACCGCACCAAGGTGCCATGAACTCCACGAGCCAGTCGTCCTCGGAATCGATGACCTAGGGCGTGCTTCCGAGTAAGGCAGGGCAGTCCCCTGCTAGCCAGGCAGACACCTCCGCAATCCTGGCCGTTGAAAGGTTGGTTGGTGGTATTAGCTTGTACAGAGCATATCATCACCTTGGCCTGAAAGTCTGCGGCATTGAGCATGATGGCGTGCTCCTTTCCTCCGCTGTTGCGAGAGCTCGATGAACGCTGCTTCACACCAAGGCGTTCTTGGATCTGGTCTCCAAGTATCCTCACAGACTGCTGTGCCAGGGCTTCCGCCGTGCGCTGGCCTTGGTAAGCGATTGGTGTCTGCTTATCTGCCCCAAAGAACTTGATTGTTGGAAATCCCTGCACCTGATACTTGCCCGCGAGGTCCTTGTTCTGGTCACAATCCACCTGCTCTGACTGGTGGGTCAGAGAGCCATCGACGGTACCCAAGCGGCGGGCACCAATGGGGTAAACGGGATGAAGCAGTGGCCAAGTGAACTGCATGAGGGAAGCATGTGGTACCGGGGGCGAATGTGGGGCTTACAGCACCTGCCCAACCTTGATTGATGGGCCAACGGCCTCGGCGAACTTCTTCCAGTCTGGAAACAACGCCTTGCAGTGTCCGCACCACGGGGCATAGAAGAGAACGGCCCAAATGTCGTCGCTGTCGATTACCTGCATGCCCGTCGACATTCTCACCAGCTTTTACATACCAGGGCCAGAGCAGGGCGGGCCTGAAATGAAACGCATGGCGAACCTTTTCTCTGAAGTCTTTACCCCTGAGCTCTTCGCTCTTGATCTTCGCGCCAAGAATGGCAGCCGGTGCAAGCGCACAAAGAAGCAGAACCACTAACGACACTCGCGCCATTTTACGGTGCCCGCCAAGGACTTCCTGATGTGGGGGCTCTTCTGTCGCAGAAGAGCTCCTACCTACGTCATTCGCTTTTAAAACGTTTTTAATTAAAACGTTTCTATTTTGCACGCCTCAAGACGGACGCCGCCGACCAGCACGCCGTCGCGAACTACCATCTCACTGCTCCCGAGATCTCGGGCACTGTGACGACCAGACGGTAGGGTCTGTGGCGCACGCGTGTACTGACACACGAGGAGACGAAGAGCTAATCACCACTTAGCCGAGAAGGCTTGACTTATGGATGGTGACTTATGTGTGCTAGCCACGACTTATGTGTGCTAGGCGGTCACATCCTCTGAGGCACGGGCCCGAGTGCTCGCGCCCACGTGCTCGCGCCCACGTGCTCGCGTCCCATCAGTGGTGTTTTTTTGTACCCGGGTTTTTTGCCGCGGTCTCCCGGCCCCTGCTCTTCACTGTTTTTCGCACTGCGTCGTGCGACTTTTGTCAGAAAACGGATATTTCTTTTTGTTTTTCAGCACATTCTCTCTTTCTTTCTTGCCTCACTTGCAGTGTTGTACCCGTTTTTCCTGCTCATTATCAATGACGTAACTTTCAATTATATGACAAAGTTGAAATAACAGTGGACATGCATGAATGGTTTCATGCACGATTTTGCGCGAGGCTTTCCGAGGAATTATGTGTCTTTTTACTGGTTCCCGCGCGAGCACATCCCGCTTGATTTTCTTAGGCAGCTATGTCCTGCCTGCACGCGAGCGCCTGGGGACAGACTCGAAGAGCATGTTCAGTGTTCAGGCAGGTGCCTGTGGAATCGCCTGCATCATTCAGTTCTCGGTCCCGCGGTAGCCGTTTGGGTTGGCCGACTGCCACCGCCACGTGTCCTCGCACATCTCCTTTACCCCGAGCTCAGAACTCCAGCCGAGCGCCTCCTTGGCCTTTGCCGGGTCCGCGTAGCTGTCCGCAACGCACGGAGCAACCCGACCCGATGTCAGCACGCCGCAGGCGTGGAATGCCCCAAACCTTGGAGACGCATGGCGGGAGTGCACTGGTGTTCACTGCGGGAGCGGGCAGCGGCACTCACCAGGTTGGAACATCGCCGGAGCGGCGCGGCCCAATCGAGTAAGGGATGTCGTTCCCGCTCGCTTCCTTCATCGCCTGAGTGCATGGGGGGCTGAGCATCCTTGCGCCTGGTGTTTGCTCACAAGGCGCGGGGAAGCAAGGATCGCTGTGCAGCCTTTTCCCCGGGCGGAGTCGCGGGTGCATTGCGCCCAGCGAGAACGGACGCAGACCTTGACCATGTCGAGCACCGAGTACCCTTGTCCCGTCCCTAGGTTGTACACAACCTGCGTGAAGCCGCCCTCAGCGCAGCCTCGTGGACTCGTGCCACGCGCCGGCGCCGGAGCTGCGCGCGCCGGCACGCCGGCGCGCTGGGCGGCCGGCGGCGCGGCGCAGGGCCACGGTGCAGCGCGCACCTCGCCTTTGAGCGACTCAAGCTTCTTCACCGCGGCCACGTGTCCCTTGGCGAGGTCCATGACGTGTATGTAGTCGCGCACGCCCGTGCCTTGCAACGGCCCGCACGCTCAGCAGGCTCCCCAGGCCGGTGCAAAGGCGGATGGGGCCGTCGAGCCGGGCTGTACCGTCCGGGGTCTCGTAGTCGTCGCCGAAGACGGTGAGCTTCTGTAGCGTGCCGACGGCGACCTTTGCGACGTAGGGCATCAGGTTGTTGGGGATCCCGGAGGGGTCCTCGCCGATCTTGCCCGAGGGGTGCGCGCCGACGGGGTTGAAGTACCGCAGGTTGATCACGCGCCACTCGGGGTCCGCCTGCAGGAGGACGGCGGGGGGCGCTCAGAGCCCGGGCGGTGCGCGGGCACAGCGGGGCGACAGGAGTCAGGCGGTGCGCGGCACCTTGGCCACATCGCGGAGCATCTCCTCGATGAAGAGCTTGGTGCGGCCGTACGGGTTCGTGCAAGACAGCGGGAAGTCCTCCGTGATAGGCACAGTGGCAGGGTTGCCGTATACACACGCGGATGATGAGAAGACTAGCGACTTGCACCCCGCCTGCGCGCCCAGGGTTTTCTCACAACGCAGCACGCGCGAGGGGCCGGCAGGCTGGAAGGGGCGGCACCGCACTCATTGCCTTGATAAGGTTGACCGAGCCAACAAAGTTGTTCTCGTAGTAAGCCACTGGGAGCTTCACTGATTCGCCGACGGCCTGAGGGGGGCCCGCGGGGTCACATGCGCGGGGCGATGTCGTGGCCCCTGACGACTGAGTTCGAGTGTGGGGGCGAATGCCAAGCTTGAACGGGTCCTTGCCTTGAGACCAGCGCAATGGATGACCGCATCTGGTTTCACCTCCTCAAAGACCTTGGTGAGCGCCGCGAAGTCGCGGATGTCCGTGTCGAAGCTGCGAGCACCGCACAAGCTCAGGCGCCCCACGGTCTCGCGCATCATGACTCAGTTGAGGCAGCATCTCCAGCAAAGCACAACTTGGAGCGGCATGCAGCAAGGTTCCACCACACACACAAGAAGGTAAAGGGCCTGCAGGAGTTGCCACGCGCACGTGGGTGATTGCGGGCGCTGACATCTTCTGGATCTTGATCCCAGTGATCTCTCCCACGCGCTTGAGGCTCTCCGGGCATGAGTTGCAGAAGTTGTCGAGGATCATGACCTGCAGAATACGCTCCGACCATGTCAGCGCTGCCGCATGAGTCAGTGTCGCAGGCCGTCATGGGGCCTTTCAAAGGCAGGCGGGAAAATGCCTCGTAGCCAGCCTCCTGCAGCGCGACAGCACAGTGGCTACCGATGTATCCAGCACCCCCAGTGACCAGCACAGTCGGTTTGCCGCCGCCGCGTACCCGCAGCACGTTGGGGGTTTCCCGAGTCCGACACTCGCTCTCCTTTTGCGCTTGCGCCGTGGCAGAGAGCGTCGGTGAGAGCAGTGACCGCCTTGGTGCAAGCTCAAGATTCGGTGTTGCGGCGCCACCAGGGCTGGCACACGCCGAAGCACTGGCAAACGCTACGAGCAAGAGGCTAATCCGCATCATGGTTACTGTCAGCTGCGCCCCACCTCTCAGTGTCAGATGGGTGGGGGTCGCTCCAGATGGGCGGATTCTGGAAGATCGGTGGCCACTTTCGGTGGCCTCGTTCCTATCATTAAAAAATCAAAGCTTAAGCCACTTTTGACTGAGTGACTTTGACCATCATCCACGGTGCGGCGATCCAGGCGCGCTGCCGTCATGGGTGCAGGTCCCCTCCAGCTACGGGGCGCGGTGCTTGCGAGCCTCAAGGCGGAGTTCTCGATCGTCACCATGAGGGCTGCTTGTCCCTGGTCCTCCGGTCGTCGAGGGACCGTCGAGGGACTCCTCATTGTTAGGTTTCCTGTTGTCCGCTTCCGGGTTTTATCTCTGGTCTGTAAGCCGGTCTTGTAGGAGGTTATTCATTTCACATCTCTCTACGCTGCGGTGGCTTGATCTAGGGGCCATGCATGCATTCGCGTTCAATACAGTTGCATGCGCTGTGAGGAGGGACCAAGGAGCCCGCTTCGCCGCGCGCTATGCCTGAGGGCCGAGCTTTTGCTCTCACGCCACCTCCTAACGCTCTCTCACATCTGGCAGATAATTATGGAACACCGCCATCAGGAAAGCTAGACTCCTCTCGCTGAATGCCCCGTTCAGACTCAGCTAGGGGCTCGTCGAGATCGACGGCGCCCATGCGGAGAGGGGCGCCGTGCCCGCCGGCAACGCGTTGAGCCTCAGCGAGTACCCTGCGGGTCCCGCGCGGGCACCGGGCGTCAGGAAGCACTCACGCGCGAGCGCCGACGGCGGGCGGCGGCGGTGCACGCAGGGAGGGGCAAATGCGGTTCCCACCATCAATGTTGCCCGGGATCGCCTTCCCATCTGGCCGCTGCGCGGGGGTCACTGCGACGCTCGTGCCGGCGTCCGCCGCGCCGCCTGAGCGCTCGAAGCGTCCTGGGGTCGCCCGGCCGGCAGGCGCAGCGGGGTCCGCGGCGCGCACGCGCACGCTGCGGCGATCAAATTCCGGCAGGCAAAAGCTGCGCCCGACGCACACAGGCGCTCAGCGGCCGCGGGCGGCGCGCGCGCGAGCCGCAGGGATGGTGCCAACCTCGAGCGCGAGCGCGGGTCGCTGGCAAGTCCGAGCGAGAAGCAGAGGTCTCGCCCAGGCGGGAGCGGCCACAGCGCGTCGCCCGTGGCGCCGTCGGCGGGGCCTGGGAAGGCGCCGTTGGGCGGGATGGGCACGGCTAGCAGCGCGCCGGGCTCGCCGCGGCGCCATACCTCGAGCAGCAGCTTCTCAACGCCCAAGTTGGTCACGTGCAACCCGCGCGCCGCGTCCCCTGCGCCGTCCCCGCCCGGCGTCGAGTCGAGCACGCCTCCGGGGGGGCTGCCCGGAGTCTCGCCGCCGCCTCGCCCCCGCGCCGCGGGCGTCCCCGCGCCGCCTGCCCTGGCAGTCGCGGGCGCGACAGGCGGACGGGTGCTCCCTCTCGGCGGCGCCGGCGACGCGTCGGCGCGCTGAATGGCTCCAAGGTCGTCGCGCGCGCGGCGCGCGGCAAAGAGGT
>Ga0115567_10002814_pt1 | contig 17266 bp, 17 predicted proteins | sample COGITO_mtgs_1204_2_FD_88679 | JGI IMG/M metagenome (GOLD analysis project Ga0115567, IMG submission 88679) | Pelagic marine microbial communities from North Sea - COGITO_mtgs_120412 | ecosystem: Environmental > Aquatic > Marine > Epipelagic | place: Germany:Helgoland, sampling site Kabeltonne... | reverse complement strand
GCAACGATCCCATGCATAAAGGTGATATTGTTGCGGGAAGTCCTAAAGTTGTACAGATATTGGTTAAACATCTGAAGTAAAACATTGATGAATTTTAAGGCGAGCATCAGCTCGCTTTTTTTGTGCCTTAAATCTGCCTGCCTCGACTGATTCGCCCCAGCTGTGCAGGGGCTTATATCAACCAGTGCCAACCAGTGGGATAAATTCAACATTAAGCAATGAGCAGGGACAGTCTATTTATTGGCTAAGCTTCTTATGAAAACTGTCAATATCAGTTACCTTGATTGCTCCTTTAGGTTCAATAAAAGCTTTATCAGCAAATTTAGTGCCGCGCATTTGGATCAGCACTTGACCAAAATTTCTACCATCTTCTAAACGACTGTAAAGGTTTATCACCTCGGCTAAAGTGAGTTTTTCTATTGCCGCGATCAGCCGTTCTCGACTATCAAACTGCCATTGTTGGTCGCGCCAATCATCGGTAAATTGACCCATTTCTTCTGATAAATTTTTCGCGGGTTGAGTTAAGGTAATCAACACGCTGTTTTTGGTGGTAGCGAACTGTTCTGCAGTAACGGCGGCTAATTGCTGGGTAAATCCCTTGCGGAATAGAGCGATCCGCTTATGTACTTCGGCCAAACCTTTGGCAGGTGATTGAATGTAGTAGGCCACCAACATTTGCTCTTTAAATGTTTGCCCAAAAAATCCTACTGCATAGGCTAGTTGTTCTTCTGTTCTGATTTGTTTGAACAAGCCAGGGCGAATAATTTGCGATAAGACTCTTGCAGCAGCCAAGTCAGCATCATTTCGCGGTGCCAAATAGGCTTGAATGAATCCTATATCGGACATTGCAACGTCTTCTTGCCAGCTATAAATTTTTCCTGGTGCCACTTCCAATAAAGGTGTTTGATAAACATTATCGACCTGACGGTCTTGAGGCAGTTGATCCAAAACCAAATTGGATAAGTCGATCACTTGTTGATCGGAATAATTACCAAAAGCAAAGACTCTTAAGTTGGCTTGTTTTAACAATTGATTTCTAAAACGTTTAATATCAGAGGGTGAAATTCCGTCCACTTCAGAAAGTAGAGCTGTGTCGCTGAATGCATCTAAATTCGACACTTGGCTAAATTTAGGAAATAGCTGATTGAGTAAAATCTGGCGTTTACTGCTTTCAATATCTGACTTAAAGCTAGCTTTAAGGTTAGCTAACTCACTTTCGCTAATATCAAAATCTAATATTTGCTTTAACGCACTTGCCAATAACAGGCCTTGTTTATCGGTAAAACCAGTAGCCGTGAGTGACAAACCGTTCAACAAACTGGTATTTAAGCCCATGCCTGCAGCGCTCGCTTCAGATTGAAGCTCGGTTAACTGTTGCCCTAAACCTCGGTCTAAGAGATCAGCTAGAACGTGATTTTTTGCAGAAGATTTAGTGAGTCCAGTATTTAAGTCAAGGGTCACCCTGCCCTTGGGCTGCTTAAATAAAGCTGAATGGCCTAAGTGCACTGTATGTCCTTGCTCTGACACTAGCTGTATAGGTTTATCAGTATGCGTAGCGGCAACCAAATCGAAGCTTTCTGGCATCAGATTATTGGCTCTTGGCAAGGCTAAATCGAATTGCGCAGACTGTTGGTGCCACTTTTGCTCTAATTCATTACTGATATCATGCACAGAATATTTACCCGCAAAATATTCCATTCTCAGATCACCCTGCTGCTGTTTATCAATATAAAAAATGCGAGCATTGTCCAGAGTTAATTGGTCGAGTACAGCTTGGATCACTTGAGGGTTAAAACGTTGATATTCGTAATCACTACTTAAAACATATTTAGCAGGAATGTGTTGTAAATCAGCAGCAATTTTCATGGCATAGTTATAATCATTGGTTTTTTCTTTAAAGCGAAAACTATTGCTGAGTGACTGTTTAATTTCTTTGAAGTATTGAGGATTTACGCCTTCTTTTTGTAACAGCGTTAAATACTTAAGCACGGCGCCCATCACTTTGTCACGATTTTGCACACCCGTTTCGGTTAAATCTATGTATAAAGTGAAACTGCCTGCATTGCCGTATTCATCCGCATCGAAGTTTGAATACACCGCGTCGCTTAGTCCCGCATCGCGCAAGGCTGATGCTAAGGTGCCCGGCATTTCATTAGCCAATAAATAGTTTACATAACCATTAGGTTTAAACATAAATTGTTGGGCATTATTTTCAATCACAAAATTGATGCGCAACTGTTTCATGTCAGTTTGCGGAATATAATGAACCACTTTTCTCAAATGTTCAGGCTTGGCAACCGCAACGGTCATTTGGGGACGAGGAGTATTTTTATTGGGGATTTTACCAAAGTGTTGTATCGCCAACTTTTTCATAGCAGCGATAGGCAAATGACTGATCATCGCGCCTTTCATTAAATTGGCTGAATAATAAGTGCTATACATATCCACTAAAGCGGTGTGTAATTTGTTGTTTTCTTTATCCACTAAGGAGTTTAGATTGCCCCAGTTAAACTGCGAAATAGGATGTTCTGGATTCAGGGTTGAACCGTTAAGTTGATCCAAGATAACCCAATCGTTAGGGCTTTTCATGGTCCACTCAGAGTGCACCGCATTGCGCTCTTTATCAGCATAACTTTCATCTAATATAGCTTCGTAGAAAAATCCGCTAAAACGTGACAATGCTTGGTCGTAGGCATCGTTATTCACTGCCACCATATAGTTAGTATGATCAAGCTGAGTATACGCATTTTGACTGCCACCATTTCGGCTAACAAACTCACTGTAGTCACCTACAGTTGGGTAACTGGTGGTGCCCAAAAATAACATATGTTCAAGGTAATGAGCTAAACCACCAAATGCTTTCGGTTCTTGCAAAGACCCAACCGCCACACTTAGCGCAGCCGCGGATTTTTCGATACTGGGATCAGATACCAACATTACCTCTAGTTGGTTATCTAACAAGATAGAGGCATATTCACGATTATCGATGGGACTTTTTACTATTTCATTTTGTGGTTTTGGTTGAGTTGTTTTTGGTTTAGACGAAGTCGTTGCAGCCACAGAATCAGCGTTATCGGTAGAACCACAAGCATATAACAATATGCTAGCGCCAATCAAAAGCACGAGTGCAGTTTTACGCCCGGTCGATGCAGTCATAAAATTCCCTGAAGTTAATAGTCTGAATAATTTACAGCCGTAAAATATACCCTACTCTGAACAATTAGTGGGTATAAAATACTGTTAAAAAGTGTGTTTTAGAGAAGAAAAAAATTGAACCGCAGTGGGCACAGAGAAAAGCATTAATTCTTCTATCTTTTCTCTGTGTACGCATTCACTGTGGTAGTCAATCTCTGTTTCTAGCAGCCTAAACCATAGGCTCTTGGTCTGCGCCTTCTTTTTCTATTTCAGTCGGCATCAAGTCTTCTTTACTAATACCTAACGTTAAGGCAACCAAACTTGCAACGTAGATTGAAGAATAGGTACCTATCACTACGCCAAATAATAAGGCCGTTGCAAAACCATGAATAGTTGCGCCGCCGACAAAAAACAAAGCAAGCAATACTAAAATGGTCGTCAAAGACGTAATAATGGTTCGGTTCAAGGTTTGAGTAAGTGAAATATTGATGATTTCTTCTGACTCACCTTTACGTATCTTGCGGAAGTTTTCACGAATACGGTCACATACCACTATGGTATCGTTAAGGGAATAACCAATCACTGCTAGTACAGCAGCCAATACGGTTAAATCGAACTCTAAACCTAATACCGAAAATAACCCCAAGGTAATGATCACATCGTGGGTTAACGCGGCGACTGAACCTAAAGCAAAGCGCCATTCAAAACGCAATGCCACATAGATAAGGATACAGATTAAAGCCACCAGCATCGCTAACCCGCCTTGTTCGGTAAGCTCTTCACCTACGCTAGAGCTGACATAAGAACTACCACGCATTTCTGCGCTGCTGTCTGCCTCTTTTAGCACTTTAATAGCTGCATCGCCTAATTCAGAAGGTTTAACTCCTTCACGAGAGGCGAGACGGATTAGAACGTCTTGACTACTACCAAAATTCTGAACCACGGCATCATTAAAATCCGATGCTTCTAGTTGTTTACGAATTTGGGATAAATCTGCAGTTTGCCCATAACCCACTTCAATTTGGGTACCACCGGTAAAATCTAAGCCCCAATTTAGTTGATTAATGGCCAAAGACGTCAGTGAACCGATAATCAAAAACACCGACAAAATAGCCGCTGGTTTTTTTAAGGACATAAACGCGACGGTTTCTTTCATATTTAATAATTGCATGTTGGTGCTCCTAGATTGACAACTTGGTCAGACGTTTACCGCCCCACCATGCATTAACGATGACACGAGTCACTATAATCGCAGTGAACATTGAAGTGATAATCCCAATCATTAAGGTAATAGAGAAGCCTTTAATCGGTCCGGTGCCTACAGCAAACAAAATCAAACCAACCAAGAAGGTAGTAATATTGGCATCTAATATGGTTGAAAACGCACTATCATAGCCGTGATGAATAGCCTGTTGTGGGCTGCGTCCGTCTTGGATTTCTTCACGTATTCGCTCAAATATAAGTACATTCGCATCCACTGCCATACCTACTGTTAACACTATGCCAGCCATACCAGGTAAGGTTAGCGTAGCTCCAGGGATCATCGACATAACGCCAATAATCATAACTAAGTTGAGGGTCAAGGCAATGTTGGCAACCAAGCCAAATTTTTTGTAGTAAATCAGCATAAAAATTAACACAGCAATAAAGCCATAAATAATCGCTTTTGTCCCTAAGTCGATATTTTCTTGACCTAGACTTGGTCCAACTGTGCGTTCTTCAATAATTTGAATGGGTGCAATTAAGGCTCCAGCTCTTAGTAACAAAGCTAAATCATGCGCTTCTTGGGGAGAGTCTAATCCCGTGGTTTCAAATTGGTTACCAAATACTCCGTTAATAGTTGCCACACTGATAACACGCCTTTGTTCTTCAAAAATCAGCTTGTCGTCTGCATCTCGCTCGCCTGTGGATTTAAATTCGATAAACACCACAGCCATTGGTTTGCCCACTGCGCGTTTAGTGAAGTTGAGCATCTTGGCGCCACCTTTGGAATCGAGAGAAATAGAGACCTTTGGCATACCATATTGATCGACACCACTGTTGGCGTCGATAATTGAACTACCCGCAACAATGACTTTTTTCTTGAGCAATTGAGGGCCACCTTTTTCATAATTCAGCAATTCAGAGCCGGGAGGCACACGACCGTTGATGGCATCACGCACATCATGGTCCAAATCAACTTCACGATATTCCAATGTCGCAGTGGCGTTCAAAATTTCTTTGGCTTTGGCAGTATCTTGAATACCAGGTAGTTGCACAACTATCCGGTCTGGCCCTTGTTTTTGTACGGTTGGCTCAGCCACGCCCAATTGGTTTACTCGGTTACGAATAATAGTAATATTTTGTTTAACCGCGTAATCTCGAGTCTCAGACAGTTTTTGTTCTGACATACTAGCAAAAATAACTAAATCACTTCTCTCAACAAACACTAAATCACGGTTGCGATTTTTCAGGAAGAACTCTGCCGAATCTAAGGTTTCTTGGTCGCGAAAATAAATTTCGACACCATCATCCAATTGTCTTACAGTGCGATAACGAATACCCTCTTCACGTAATGCCGTTTTAAAATCTCCCACCATATCTTCTAAGGTTTTAGACAGGGCCGATTTCATATCCACTTCCATCAAAAAGTGCACACCACCACGTAAATCCAAACCAAGTTTCATTGGCGTGCCACCCAATCCTTCTAGCCAATCCGGAGTATCAGGGGCTAAGTTCATGGCGACAAAATAATCGTCACCTAAGGCTTTTTCGATTTTTTCGCGAGCAACCAATTGGGTATCAGAATCATTCAGACGAATCAATATTTGTTCGTTTTCTAGCACAATGCTTTTGCTAGAAATATTCGCAGCAGTCAGCTCAGTTTTGACTTTTTCGACCACCGCAGCATTAATAACAGCATTTTTCCCCGCTGATATTTGCACGGCATGATCTTCACCATACAAATTTGGCGAGGCATATAAAGCACATAGGCCGACCACTAAGATCACCAAAAAATACTTCCAAAGCGGAGTTTGATTTAACACAAAAAATTCCTTCCGTTCTTCCAATAAAAAGGGGCCGCAAAGCCCCCTATCGCTATCTATATTTAGATGGCTTTCATAGTACCTTTAGGCAATACCGCTGACACGGCTGATTTTTGGATGACGATGTTAGTCGTGTCATTCAAAGCAATTTCGATAAAGTCTTTTTCGTCAGACACTTTTACGATTTTACCCACCATGCCACCTTGCGTCAGGACTTCGTCACCTTTGCCTAATGAGGTGACCAAATTTTTGTGATCTTTAACGCGTTTGGCTTGAGGGCGATACAGCATAAAGTAAAAAATCAAACCAAACACGCCCAGCATGATTAACATTTCAAAACCACCACCTGCGGCCCCACCAGCATCTTGCGCGTAGGCATTGGATATAAATAAGCTCATAATTTCCCCTAATTTTTGTAAGTTTTAATGGTGTTAATACCTGTTAGCCTTTCAAATCAGGCACAGGCATTTCTTTTAGTGCATAGAATTCAGTGACAAAAGCATCGAGTTCCTTAGCGGCAATGGCATCTCGCAAACCTTGCATAATACGTTGGTAATAACGCAAGTTGTGGATAGTATTTAAGCGCGCGCCAAGTATCTCATTACATTTATCCAAGTGGTGGAGATATGACCGAGAATAGTTTTTACAAGTGTAACAATCACATTTTTCGTCTAACGGACCGGTATCGGTTTTATGTACCGCATTGCGAATTTTGACCACACCGCTGGTAATAAACATATGACCATTGCGAGCATTACGTGTAGGCATCACACAATCGAACATATCAATACCACGGCGCACCGCTTCTACAATATCTTCAGGTTTACCCACGCCCATCAAATAACGAGGTTTATCAGCAGGGATTTGATTGGTGGTGTGATCAAGCACTTTGATCATCTCATCTTTAGGTTCACCCACTGATAAGCCGCCTATGGCATAACCATCAAACCCAATATCTTCCAAACCAGCCAAAGATACATCTCTTAACTCTTCGTACATGCCGCCTTGGATAATACCAAATAACGCCGAAGGGTTATCACCATGTTCTGTCTTGCTGCGTTTTGCCCAGCGTAGAGATAACTCCATAGACACCCGAGCTTCACTTTCAGTCGCTGGGTAAGGCGTACATTCGTCAAAAATCATCACGATATCTGAACCTAAATCACGCTGCACTTGCATGGATTTTTCTGGTGTGAGAAGGATTTTTTCGCCATTAATAGGTGAGCGGAAGGTGACACCTTCTTCGGTGATCTTGCGTAAGTCTCCCAAGCTAAACACCTGAAAACCACCCGAGTCAGTCAGAATTGGTTTATCCCAATGCATAAAATCGTGCAAATCACCGTGTTGCTTGATGATTTCGGTACCCGGACGTAACATTAAATGAAAGGTATTACCCAAACAGATATGGGCACCCGTCTCGTCTAATTCTTCAGGGGTCATGCCTTTAACCGTACCGTAAGTACCCACTGGCATAAAAGCCGGTGTTTCTACCACACCGCGATCAAAAATCAAGCGGCCACGGCGGGCTTTCCCGTCTGTATTATCTAATTCAAATTTCATTTATTTATCTCTGCTTACCGGAAAACAGTCCGATGGCGAAATTAGGTTGCAATAATGGGGAATGTCACGAGCAAAACATATCTGAATGCGCCTCTCCTGACAAAGTCATCCTCATTTAACAAGCCATGCTTAAAAACGATGCGGGATTATATACGAATCAGCCAGAGGTTGAAAACTTATCACGGATAATTTGAACTTCATTCGACAAGGTAAGATGAACGCCACCATCCGAGCCATGGATCAGCAGCTACTTAGTCATTGTAGAGCCTTCATTTTATTTATCGTAGTATCGAAAGCTTCTTCATATTTAGTGTCTTTGCGGAGTAAGAAATCTTTTTCAGCTCTTCTTAATAGTGCACCACCATTTTTCACAACAAATCGGACTGGCATAATCTGCCAGTCCTACTGGGTATAATGGAGGGTTACGAATTAGTGAACTTTACGTTTAATATAAAAACCTAAACATCCTAACAAAAGCAAACTCAATACTGGTGGTTCAGGTACTTCTACCAGTGCAGTATCAAATGTAATCGCTCCTTGCCATATATCCCCTGTGTCAATTAGGTCACCGCCATCGTAACGAATAGTCAAACTGTTTGCGCTAAAACTCACTGAGAAGTCAGTAAGATAAGTACTCGATATAATGGATGCTGAAACTATTTCTTGGGCGTCAGGCCAGTCAATATCATCTATCGTCATGGTCCAACCTAATGAAGTTATAGGCATAGGTAAACCAGTGGTCACCGTCTGAATAAACGAAATTGAACTTTCAAAAAAGCTGACTTCCATTAACGTTTCATCTTGCATGTTGCCTGGAATGGTGTTGCCAAAAAAACCACCAGGATCGTAACCCATGGTGAAACCATCTGGACCAAATGAGTTAACAGCAAAGCCATCATTATATAAAGATACATTTAGTCCGTCCGGATCAGTTAACAAACTACTGTAGGCTGAAAAGGGAAAACTAAAACTCAAAAACAAACTACTGTATAAAAACAAAGCTATTTTTTTACCGAACATCATTGTTCTCCTATTACGTGGCACCTGCAACAGACGACAGCAAATGCCAAGGTTACGTGGATAAAATTAAATTAAGTTAATACATCTTTACTCTTTGCAACAACTCCAAAGGCGTATAATCCAAAGCAAGATTCAATCCGGTAAAAAAATTGCTTATTCTTTCATCATCTTACAAGTACTCAGCAGAAAGTGGGTGGTTTAGTGAATCAATATTTGTAAAAAAAATTGACACCTTTCGGTAGCAATTTGGGCGACGGTATCACGGACCAGCCCACTCATAGTGGGCTTATAAGCGAACGTAATTGACTGGTTGAGGCTAGCCCTGTGTTTTTTGCTGCAAAAACATCGCATCGCCATAGCTAAAAAATCGATACTCTTGTTCAATGGCTTGTTGGTATGCGTTTTCGATATTTTCTTTGCCGCAAAACGCGCTGACTAACATCAACAAAGTGGATTCGGACAAATGGAAGTTGGTTAACATCGCGTCTACCAATTGAAATTTGTAACCTGGATAGATAAAAATATCGGTATCAGAAAGAAAAGGAGCCAAATCAGTACCGGCTTTGAGTGACGCTTGTGCTGCTGATTCTATTGAACGAACCGATGTTGTACCCACTGCAATGACGCGCTTACCCGCAGCCTTTGTAGCCAAAATGGCATCCACTACCTGTTGCGGCACTTGTGCATACTCTGAGTGCATTTGATGTTCAAGAATATTATCGACTCGTACCGGCTGAAATGTGCCAGCGCCAACATGTAGTGTCACAAACTCTGATTTCACACCTTTGTTTTTGAGCATCTGAAGAATAGTTTCATCAAAATGCAAACCCGCCGTAGGAGCAGCCACTGCACCAGGCACTTGGTTATACACAGTTTGATAACGTTCTTTGTCTGAGTCTTCATCAGGCCTGTCGATGTAAGGTGGCAATGGCATATGCCCAAACTCTTCAAGTAAGGTTAAAACAGGCTCATCATTTAAAAACACTAACTCAAACAATGCATCGTGGCGGGCGACCATTTCAGCCTGCACTTTACCTTCAAGTATTAGCTTGCTGCCTACTCTAGGAGACTTACTGGCTCTTACATGAGCCAATACGCGGTGTTCGTCTAAGACTCGCTCAATCAGTACTTCAACTTTACCTCCCGATTCTTTTTGGCCTAATAACCTTGCGGGGATCACTCGGGTATTATTAAAAATAAGCAAATCACCTTGGTCGATTAAATCGACAATATCAGTAAATTGTTTATGCACCACTTCACCGCTGTTGCCATCAAGTTGCATCAAGCGGCTGCTACTGCGTTTTTCGGTGGGGTAGCGGGCGATAAGGTTTTCAGGTAAATCGAAATGGAAGTCAGATAATTTCATAGTGGTCTCAAGGTTAACAGCCCCTTTATTTTACGTATCTTTTTTGATACCTGCAATCAACTCCGTATACCCTAATTGTGTTGCACAAAAATCCTACTGAATTATGCTTAACTCACAGTTAGATTATTGACGTTTTCTCCCAAAACTGTTCTTTGCCCGGTTCATTGCTTCAATGTTTCCGGGCTTTTTTTTGCCTCTAGATTAACTTGTACTTTCTATCAAAAACCAACAACCTAGTCCTATAGAAAATATAGAAAAGACAACTTTATGGATATAATCCAGTTAATTACCATACTCATTATTATATTAATCAATGGTTTGGCGGCCATGGTCAGTGCGCGGTATAGCAAATTACCTCTCACTTTGTGTATTTTGTTTTGGGGCATGCTTTCTTCATTTGTTTTTCCTTTTAGTGGTTTTGAGACTGGACTAAGAGCAGATAATTTCCAAGACTTAATCTTATTTGTGCTTATTCCTATATTGGTATTTGAAGCCGCGCTTAATCTCAATACCCAAGTAATGCGCCCTTTAATCGGTTCTATTTTATTCAGTGCCACAATAGGCATGGTTATAGCGGCATTAATCGCTGCGGGCATACTGTTTTATTTGCTTGCCTACACCCAAAACTTTCCTTGGATTGCGGCGCTGATTACTGGAATAGTAGTTTCTGCTACCGATCCTGTTGCCGTTGTGGCTCAGCTTAAAGAGTCCAAAGCTCCCGAAAGACTCGCCACATTAATCGAAGGTGAAAGTTTGTTTAACGATGCAACAGCCATTGTGCTGTATGGCATTTTGTTGGCCATTGCTTTGGGTGAAGATCAGGTCACGGGATTGGATGGCATTGGGTTATTAGCAAAAGTCATGTTGGGTGGTTTGTTAGTAGGAACCGTGTTGGCCATATTAGCTAGGGGTGTATTAAAAATGATCCCAGCGACTTACGCTAATTTTACTGTGGCTAGTCTTGCCTTAGCCTATGGCAGTTTTTATGTGGCAGAACATCTGTTTCATGTGTCAGGAATCATCGCCGTGTTGATTGCGGCGTTAGTGGCGAAAAAACCGTTATTGGGCCTTAAGGCTAATAAAGTAGAAATTCACCAAACTTGGGAGTTTTTGGCCTTTGTGGCTAACTTATTTGTGTTTTATTTTATGGGCTTAGTATTTACTTTTACTATGTTTAGCAGTCAATGGTTGGCCATGTTAATTGGGGTTTTAGCCGCCTTTGTTTCTCGTTTGGTTGCCAGTTATGTGTCAATTGCGTTTGCCCAATTTGTGTTGAAATCCCCCGTTGAGTGGAACTATGTCCCCGTTATGGTGTGGGGTGGATTACGGGGGGTGGTCACTATTGCTCTAGTACTGTCTTTGCCAACTGAATTAGATTACTGGTGGACAATTCAATCCATTGGATTTGGTGTGGTACTGTTTACCTTAGTGGTTCAAGCCACCACTAACCCATGGTTAGTGAGTAAAATCGACTTCAAGCAGAAACTCGATTAAACCAAGTTGGCCTAAATTTATTCTAAAGGACTGCCTAAATCAGTAAATATTTCGATAATGTCATCGCGCTCAATTTTGCGCATATTTAACACATACATGATTTGTAACAACAAATCTGCCCCCATAATGCCCTTGTTAACTTTATTTCTTAGGTTGTCTGCGCTTTGATGTATCCCTATATTAGATAGTCTATCGCTGAGATCTTGATACTTAGTGCCGCGCTTCGACATTTCAGCCTTGAGCAGGCGTTGAACCAGTTGTCGCCAATCGGCAGCCAGCGATGGTATTGTATTATTGGTGGTTTCATCATTGTTTTTAGACATAATTTTAGCTTTTACCAAATAACCGAATGTGAATTATAATTTACATTTAAAACATATAAATATCAAATGTTGAAAAAACAATTTGACTTATTAACTTTATATTGACTAAACTGTGCCACGTAAAATCTCTGATGGCTAACATCTTTGAATTACAATTTAGTCATTAGCCTTACAGGAGAGTAGCCATGACTTGGGATCTTAACCAACTTGAGACCCTTTTAGCAGACAACCAAGATTTAGTTGTCACTAAAGAAGAAAATTGTTTATTAGTAGCAAACAGTGACGGAATAGATGCTTGGGTGGCCATTAGTGGCGAACAAATTTTGGTTGAATCACTATTATTTGCCAAGGCTGAAGTCAAAGATTGCACGCTACTCAACGAAGAAATTTTAAAAACGCACATGATATTCCCACTTACAACTGTCGGTATATCCCAAGTTGCTGGTGAAGAGTATTACACCGCATTTGGCTCACTAAGTGCACAGTCTAAGGCTGAAAGTGTAGTGATTGAGCTAACCACCCTATTTCAAAATGTTGAAGCATTTTTAGATGCTTATCAAGACCATTTGAAATAGCATTTACTGAATAATTTGGGAGAAAGAATATGTCAGTTTGGAGAAAATTAGTCACTGCTGTTAAAGGCGGAGCAACCGAAGCGGCACAATCTGTAGCTGATAGTCAGGCCATTCGTATTCTTGAGCAAGAAATTCGTGAAGCCAAAGACGAACTGCGCAAGTCAGATCACGCCAGAACTCAAATATTAGCTAAGTGCAAACTAGCTCAACAAAAAGTAGATAGTTTACAAGCTTCAGTTGAACAATACGAAGCCCACGCCCGCAAAGCTGTGGATACTGATCGTCAGTTAGCCTTGGATTGTGCACAAAAAGTCGGTGACTTACGTGCTGAGCAAGATGGAGAACAAAAGTACCTTGACCAGTTTAAACAGTCTGAAAAACAACTGGCTGTCAATATCAAACAAGCTAAAGCAAATCTAAAACGCTTAGAGCAACAAGTTGATATGGTAAAGGCCACTGAGTCAGTCCAAAAAGCTCAGGTTGCTGTGTCTTCTCGCCATTTGGGCGCCAACAGCAAAATGAAAACCGCCACTGAATCATTGTCACGTATTCAAGACAAGCAAAACTTGCGAAACGCCGAATTACAAGCGGCTGAAGAATTAGCAACAGAAGAGTCTAGTGATGATTTGAGCAAACGTTTAGCCCAAGCAGGTATAGCCGGTGGTAATGCATCGGCAGATGACGAACTTAGCCGTATATTAGGCAAATAATATTTTGGCTTTGAAGTGAAATAAGGCAAACGATGTTTCCGAGATTACGCAAGATGTTTAGTCGAGTGTTTGCTGAGATGCGCTGGTACAGTATTGTACTGGCGCTTCTTTTTTATGGGTTAACCAGTTGGGTATTGCTAACGCTGGCGGGTGAAGAAGCACTCACACAATCTGAAGATTTTATCTATTGGTTGGTCGTTACTGGTTCAACAGTCGGTTACGGTGATTTATCACCCAGCACCACTGCAGGCAAATACTTAGTATCCTTTTACATTATTCCAATGGGCCTGAGTATTTTTGCACTGGTTTTAGGGCGTGTGGCAGCTTGGGTATCGAATCAATGGCAAAAAGGGGCAAGAGGTTTGAAAAATTTAGATGTTGAGGGTCATATTCTTGTGCTGGGTTGGAATGGTCAGCGTACTATTCGTTTATTAGAGCTATTAATTCGTGAACGGGCGTTTACCGAAGACGATCCAGTAATAGTGCTATGTGTCAGAGCAGATATTACTAACCCACTGCCTGGTCAAATTGAATTTGTTAAAGTCGCCACTTTTAGCAATGACAACGATATGGACCGAGCATGTGTCGCCAAAGCAAGCGTGGTGTTAATGGATAATCCTGAAGACGATCTCACTATGACCACCGCATTATATTGCAGTCAACGTAACCCAGATGCTCAAATGGTGGCTTATTTTAACGATGAAAGTTTAGTCGGTTTATTGCAAAAGCATTGCCCTAATGTGGAATGCACGCCTAGTGTTGCAGTAGAAATGTTAGCTAAATCAGCATTTGATCCTGGCTCAAGCTTACTACACCACGATCTTTTAGATATTAATCATGGACAGGCGCAATACTCAGTTAAAATCCCCGAGCATATACCACAGCTAAAAATTGATAACATTTTCGATATTTTAAAACGCAAATATCGTGCTACCTTAATCGGTATTTCAAAAGCTGATGGAAAATTAAATATACAGGTCAACCCAGATCTAAATGTAACGCTTTCTCCTGGTGATAAAATTTTTTATATCGCCGACGAACGTATCACTCGCATGAATTGGGATGACTTTGTGGAATTAAAAGGTAAATAGGCTCTCACATGTTTAGCAAATTATTTGGTAAAAAAGACACCGAAACAAAACCTAAAGCACCTGAAATTATGGGACTATATTTGGGTGGTTCATTTGAACTCGATCCCCTTAAACTGCGCTTGATTGAGCCAGAATTGATGATTGAAAAAGCGGCCAGTCAACACTTGATCCAAGCAGTAGGCGAAGTCAACCTAGATACAGGTGGAAAAATTCTACGTTTTTACACCGACGATGATGCATTTTTGCAAGTGATCTTAGATGGTGGCGATACCGAAAACCATATTACTGATGTAAAGCTATGGTATTTTTACGAAACGAAAACCATAGGTTCAGAAGCTCAGTGGAAACAAACCATAGCCTCAGGCGTCTCCAAACCCATTTATCAACTTGAAGATGCACAATACCAACGAGTGTGGGATGCTGTAGGTGAAGAGTCACCGCCGGTTGCGATGACCGAAAAAACCTATGAAGAAGATGGCGATACTAGCGAGACTGATCAGTTTGTGATGTTATATGAACGTCAACTTGACGGCGACGAAACCGAAACTTTATTAGTCACCGCTGAAGAAAAATTAGTGAATAACAATTTTGACCGTTGCTTAGTTATCAGTACAGGCTTTAATATTGGTCAGGCAGATATTACAATCAACGGCTAAAGGTTAGCCCGTATTGTTAACTCAACTAGATACCACCCAAAAAAAGGAAAAAAAATGGACGCAGTATTACATTCAATATCAGGCCTGGGTAACTTTGCACTGTATTTCGGCGTTTCAATCTTGTTGCTGTATGTGTTTAAAGTGGTGTATGCCTTTGTAACACCCCATGACGAGTGGCTATTGGTCAAGGTACATAAAAACCTAGCCGCAGCTTTAGGATTTGGTGGTGCCATGATCGGTTTTAGTATCGCCCTAGCGGGTGCAGCGGCCAACTCAGAGTTTTTAATTGATTATGTAGTTTGGGGCGTCGTAGCCATTATTGCCCAATCGTTAGCTTTTGCCTTATTACGTTTTACCTTTATGCCTAAAATTGCCGAACGAATTGACAAAAATGAAGTATCTGCAGGGACTATTTTAGCAGCGGTGTCTATTTCTGTTGGGCTGCTTAACGCTGCTTGTATGAGTTACTAGGAGAGCCCTATGCAATCCAATAAAACTAAGCGTTCAAAGTCAATCAACTTAACCAGTATGCGCAAAAGCTTTAGTGTGAAACCTTTAGCATTAGGCGTTGCGGCAATTTTCCTTACAGCTTGTGGCGACAAACAAGAAGCTGCGGTCTTTACCAGTGTTGATGACTGTACTGATGCTAATCCTGAGGCGGCTGAAAAATGCAAAACCGCTTATGAAGACGCGGTAAAAGAAGCAGAACGTACCGGCCCCAAATACAACTCTCAGAGAGATTGTGAGTCTGAATTTGGTAATAGCCAGTGCCGGGTGGTACAGCGCGATTCGGGTTCGTTTTTTATGCCATTTATGGCGGGTTACATGTTAAGCAACTTAATGTCACCCAGAGGCTATTATTCGCAACCCATGTTCACCTCTCATTCTAGAAATTCATCCTATAGAAATAGATGGATAGGTGCAGATGGCCAAGATTTTGGCGACAATCGCCGCAGAACCATGCGCGTTAGCGAAAAAGCACTAAAACCTAAACCTACAGTCAACAAAACCATCAGTCGTGGTGGATTTGGTAGCAGCGTGCGTGCTAAATCCAGTTGGGGCAGCAGCTCCAAGAGAGGGGGATGGGGTGGGTAAACCCTGCCAATTTAGCGGTACTATTAGCGGTATTATGCGCGACCTATGTTAAGAGTTACCATCCCTGAACGTGCCAATTGGAAAAGAAAGGCCGAAGAATTCGGCTTTAAATTTCACACCATGCACGGTGAAGCGTATTGGGATGAATCGGCTTATTATCAATTCTCCCTGCAACAAATTGAACAAGACTTAGAAGCGCCCACCGAAGACATTCATCAGATGTGTTTGGCCGTCGTTGACAAGGTTGTCAATTCTGAACAATGGCTAGAAAAATTCCAGATCCCACAGCAGTTTTGGCTGCAAATAGCTGACTCTTGGAAAAACCAAGATCCTAGCCTCTATTCACGCCTAGACTTTGCTTATCACGGCAAGGGCCCAGCCAAATTATACGAAAACAATGCCGACACACCCACCTCTTTGTATGAATCAGGCTTCTGGCAATGGTTGTGGTTAGAAGAACAGGTTAATGCAGGTAAGATTGGCAAACAAGCCGATCAATTTAATTCATTACAAGAAAAGCTAGTACATCGATTAGCGGCCATCGCCAAACATTACGATATCAGCCAGATGCATTTTGCCTGTTGCCAAGATACCGATGAAGATCGTGGCACAGTGCAGTATTTGCAAGATTGCGCAAAGGAGTCGGGGTTAACCAGCGACTTTGTATTTATCGAGGATATAGGCCTTGCCCAGTGTGGCAGTTTTAGCGATTTGCAAGATCACAAAATTGAGACCTTGTTTAAACTTTACCCATGGGAGTTTATGCAACGAGAAGAGTTTGGTGCGTCTATCGAAAAGGCACAGGTGAATTGGTTGGAGCCTATCTGGAAATCAATTTTATCCAACAAAGCTTTAATGCCAATGTTGTGGAAGATGTTTCCCAATCATCCGAATTTATTAGCGGCGTATTTCGAAGATGAATTAACCAAGGCAACGGAAACAAAACTAGTCAAAAAACCGATTTTCTCCCGAGAAGGTGCCAATATCAGCGTGATTGAAAATGGCAAAACCGTATTACATGCCGATGGTCCATACGGTGAAGAAGGTTTTATTTATCAGGCTTATTATCCCCTACCCCAATTTGGCAATAATCATACCTTGATTGGTTCTTGGCTGGTGAATGATCAAGCGGCGGGTATTTCTCTAAGAGAAGATTCATCGTCCATTACCCAAGATATGTCACGTTATTTACCGCATATTATTTTGTGACAATTT
>Ga0115567_10002812_pt1 | contig 17272 bp, 8 predicted proteins | sample COGITO_mtgs_1204_2_FD_88679 | JGI IMG/M metagenome (GOLD analysis project Ga0115567, IMG submission 88679) | Pelagic marine microbial communities from North Sea - COGITO_mtgs_120412 | ecosystem: Environmental > Aquatic > Marine > Epipelagic | place: Germany:Helgoland, sampling site Kabeltonne... | reverse complement strand
GCAAGAGCGCGAGCGTCATCATCGCCCGTAATCCGGTCGGCATAATCAGGATCGGATTGGGTCGTCGCCCAGACATTGGCGCGCTGCTTTAATTCCAGCATCCGCCGCACGGCTGTGTCGACATAGGAGATATCCAGCTCACCGGAATCGATGAGTGACTTCATCGCGTTGAAGGCCGCGCCGTCCGGCAGTTCGACATCGACGCCTGATCTCAGCGCCAGCGCGCCGGCTTCCGGCAACGTCGCAACGACGCCGTGACGGGCTTCCAGCTCTGCGATCGCGAAATAATCCGCAACCACGGCGCCATCAAAGCCCCATTCACCGCGCAAAACGTCATTGAGCAGCCAGCTATTGCCGTGCGACGGAACGCCGTCAATTTCGTTGTAGGACGCCATGACTGACGCAGCGTTCGCTTCATTGATCGCCGCTTCGAATGGCGGGAAGAATTTTTCGCGCAACTCCCGCTCGGAGATTTGCGACGGGCCGATATTCATGCCGCCCTCGGGTTGCCCGTGGCCTGTCATATGCTTCAGAGTTGCAACAACCTTGTCGTCCGCGATTGGGAAGCTGTCGCCTTGGAAACCTTTGACGGCGGCGACACCCATGCGCGAAACCAGATAAGGATCTTCGCCATAGGTTTCCTCGATCCGGCCCCACCGCGGGTCAAGCGCGATATCGACAACGGGCGAGAGCACATGATGGGCGCCGCGCGCGCGTATTTCCTTCGCCGTCACAGAGAAGACGTCTTCGACAAGCTCTGGATCAAAGGTGGACGCCAAGGCGATGGATTGCGGGAACGAGGTCGCGTAGCGTCCTTGGAAGCCGTGCAAGCCTTCTTCATGAAACAGGGTCGGAATACCGAGCCGCGTTTCTTCCGTCATCCATTTTTGGATTGTGTTGGTCAGCTCAACGGTTTCCGCCGGGGTGCGGGCCGAGTCGCGCCGAACCACGGTGGAATCATTGACGTCGCGTTCGCCTTCTTCGGGACCGTCCATTCCGGTCGTGTCCTGCGGCCGCGCGAAACAGCCAATACCGTGAGGAAACTTGGCTTTCATTCGCTCAGGATTGAAGCTGCCATCCGAATTATAAATGTCGGACTTGCCAAACCACACGCAGGTGATCTGGGCGATTTTCTCATCCAGCGTCATTTTGGCCAGCAAGGCATCAATATTGATCGCCTCGCCTTGCGTTGTTTCGGACGGATTGGCGTTCGCAATACCGGACGCAGCCAGGACACTGCTCCCGCCGATGAAGGCAGCGGAAACGAGTAATGTTCTAATAAGTGCAGTCATATTATTCTCCCCTTTATGTTTTATTTGGTGGCCAATGTGACGATGTTTTCCAGATGTTCCTGCCGGCCAGAGCGTGGTTCTGGAGACACATTTCGGTCCAATGCGTGGGCGGCCATTGTTTCCAGATCCATCGATCCGGACAGCATGTCGGCGCCAAAGCCGTCCTTCCAACCCGCATAACGCTCATCAACAAAGCTGCTGAGTTTCTCCGATTCGATCAGGCCGACCGCATTTTCAAGGCTGCGCGCGAGCAGATCCATCGAGCCGATGTGACCGTGAAACAGATCCTCAACATCGCGGCTCTGACGGCGGACTTTGGCGTCGAAGTTCGCGCCGCCATTCTTAAACCCTCCGCCTTTGAGGATATAATAGAGCGCCATCGTGTTTTCGCGCAGATCGTTCGGGAACTGGTCCGTATCCCACCCATTTTGGGGATCGCCGCGATTGAAATCGATCGAGCCGAAGATGCCGAAGGCATTGGCCATTTCGACCTCATGCTCGAAGCTATGGCCCGCAAGCGTGGCATGGTTGGGTTCGATATTGACGCCGACTTCGTTTTCGAGACCATACTCTTTCAAAAAGCCGTAAACGGTCGCAACATCGCGGTCATATTGATGCTTCGTTGGCTCATGCGGTTTCGGTTCGATCCAAATATCGCCTTTGAACCCGATTTTATGCTTGTGCTCGACCGCCATGGTCAGGAAGCGGCCTAACTGTTCCATTTCCTGTTTCACATTGGTGTTCAGGATCGTGTCATAGCCTTCGCGCCCGCCCCACAGAACATAGCCGGACCCGCCAAGACGGTGGGTGGCTTCCATCGCCTCTTTGACCTGCAAAGCGGCAAAGGCGACGACTTCCGGGTCGGGATTGGTTGATGCACCGCCCATATAGCGCGGGTGGGAGAACATGTTCGCCGTTCCCCACAACAGCTCGACTTTCGAGGCGGAGAGTTTCGCTTCGATGGCATCGAGCATGAAGTGGAAATTCTCTACATATTCTTTGGGCGTTTCCGATGCCGCCATCACGTCAACATCGTGAAAGCAGAAAAACGGATTGCCGAGCTTGCCGAAAAATTCGAATGCCGCATCCATTTTGTTCAGAGCGGCCTGATTGTCGTTCACGGGACCGTGCCACGGACGGTTAAACGTCCCCGCACCAAACACATCAAATCCGTCCCAACAGAAAGTGTGCCAGTAACATACGGCCATCCGCAAATGCTCTTCCATTGTCTTGCCGAGCAGGACTTTCGACTTGTCGTAATATTTGAACGCAAATGGATTATCGCTATCCGCACCCGCAAAATCGATGGTGGGAATGGCGTCGAAATAAGACTGACTCACAATTGGTTCTCCAAAAATGCTCCGGACAGGGAGCGATAAAGCGAACGGAACAATGAAAGGCGTTCCGAGAGGTGATCCTGCATAACAGGATCGGGGTCGATAACAGTATGAATGGGCGGCGGTGTGCAGACATCGGCCACGGCTTCGCCCGTCAGGCCGAGCCGCGCCAAGCGCGCCGCACCATAAGCCGGACCCACAGAACCGCTATCACGATAGACCAGCGGCACATCGAAAACCGACGCCAAAATCCGGCCCCAATAGGCAGAACGTGATCCGCCGCCGATGACCGAGAGCGAGTCGATTTGAGCGCCGGAATCGCGAAGCGCCTGCACCCCATCTGCAAGGCCAAAGGCCACACCTTCCAGCGCCGCCTGCGCCATGTCTACGGGGCCGGTTTCGTGAGTAAGACCAAAGAACACGCCTTGCGCGCCGGGGTTATTGTGCGGCGTCCGCTCCCCGGACAGATAAGGCAGAAAAATTTCGCCGCGTGAGAGTTTTCCTGTGTCCTCTGCAGCGGCATATAGAGCGGCGGGGCTGTCGAAGCCGCATAGACCGGCCACCCAGTCGACAGCGCTCGCCGCGCTCAGCATAACAGCCATTTGGTGCCAGCGATTGGGTAAGGCGTGACAAAATGTATGAATTCCGCCGTCCGCGTGAGGACGGTAGCGATCGTCGGCGAGAAAAATCACGCCCGACGTTCCGAGCGATAGAAACCCCTCACCTTGATCAACAACCCCTGAACCGACCGCGCCGGCCGCATTATCACCGCCGCCCGCAACGACAGGAACCGCCTCCATCCCCCACTCAGCAGCGATTTGTGGCCGCAATGTCCCTGTGATCTCTGACCCTTCGAATAAGCGCGGCATATGAGCGGCGCTTAATCCCGTGGCTGCCAACATGGCCTCTGACCAGGACCGATTCGCGACATCCAGCCACAAGGTTCCGGCGGAGTCCGACATGTCGGACGCATAATCACCTGTCATGCACAGGCGGACATAGTCCTTTGGCAGCAACACCTTACGGATTTTGGAAAACAGTTCCGGCTCATTATCTTTGATCCAGCGCAATTTCGGGGCTGTGAATCCCGGCATGGCGCAATTGCCCGTAATGTCGCGCGAAGTTGGCACGTCCATCTCGATCGCAGCGCATTCAGCGGCGCTCCGGCCGTCATTCCAAAGAATCGCCGGGCGGAGAATATCGTCGCCCTCCCCCAATACTGTCGCACCATGCATCTGACCACTTAGCCCGATGGACTTCACCGCCGCGCGATGTTTTGGGTCCAGTGCCAAGACCGCTGCCTGCGCCGCATCCCACCATGCAACAGGGTTTTGTTCCGAGTGGAGCGGCTTCGGGCGCTGCACCGTCAGCACAGCATGACCGTCGGACATAACGGTGCCTGCGCCATCAACGATGACGGCCTTTACACCCGAAGTGCCAATATCGATTCCCAAATACACAGTCACTCTCCCTGCGTTATGATAGCGCTATCATAAATACGAAGTCAAACTTGCTGATGTGAAGATTTACGTGTCGAGCTTGCGCACCGAGTCCCGGGACATGAGCTCGAAATCCATCAAACCGCGATAATTATTGATGGTGATAGGGTCATTACGAATAACCGCGATCAGAAGCTCAACCGCTTTGCGGGACATTTCCACGATGGGTTGTTTTACCGTGGTCAGTTCCGGCCAGATATTGGTGGCAAGCTCGGTATCATCGAAACCGGCGACCGAGACATCGTCCGGCACAGTCAAACCCATCATATGCGCCGCTGCAACAATACCGGCCGCCATATCGTCATTACTGGCGAAGATAGCGGTCGGTGGTTCGGCATGCGACAGCAATACCCGCCCGGCATCAAGCCCGGAGCGATAGGTGAAATCCCCGGTTTTAATCAGGCACTCTTCGAGAGGAATGCCGTTTTCTTTCATGCCCGCCGTGAAACCTTCGAACCGATGGCGAGAGGAGGGATGATCATGCGGACCTTTGACAAAACCGATGCGGCGATGGCCTTGATCGACCAAATGCTGCAGCATTTGCCGCGCGGCCAGCACATCGTCCATCGCAATGCGGGGCTTGTCGGTATGAATATCCTCCGGAGCGACCCTGACGATAGGCAGGCCCGCCGCTTCGATGGCTTCTATCAATGGCATATTGTTCGACATGGGCGGCGTGATGATGACCCCGTCCAAGCCGGCAGCCTTCAGGGACCGAGCATGGGCTTTCGGATCACTGTCCGGCGTTCGCTCGCCAAGATCTTCCAGCAGTAAGTGGTGGCCATTTCGACGACAAGCGCTCAGGCTCCCCAATAGAATTTTCGTCAGATAGCCCGGCGACGGATTGTGATAAACCAGTCCGATAAACAGCGCTTTGCCGCCTGCCAGACGCCGCGCACTGATATTCGGACGATAATTAAGCTCTTCAATCGCTTTTTGAACTTTTTCGCGCGTCGCAGGCTTCACCAGCCCCTTATCATTGACGACCCGCGAAACGGTCATGAGCGAAACGCCAGCGCGTTCCGCAACTTGCTTGATGGTGATACTTTGTCTGATCGGTAATTCGGGCCTTGAAACGATCGGGGCAGAAGATTCGGTCATGGTCTCGCCTCCCCTTATCTCGGCCAGCTGGTCATTGATCGCAAAGTCAAAAGACTTTACCTTTCAAGCGAAGTTACAGTCTTGTGTTTGACAAATCACAATGACTCATGAAAGCGAGCGCTAACATCCTGGATGGATGCTAAGGGGAGGAATATATGTCAAGTTCGGAGACGCTGATCTTGGCCAAAATTCTATTCGATCCGCTATGTGCTAAGCTATTAAGTGGCAACCGACCGATATGAACGTGCCCGCCCCGATAAAATCCATTTGTATTCTCGGCGGCGGTACGGCTGGCTGGATGACGGCCGCGGCGCTGGCCTTTAAATTTCAGAACTCTGATATAGATATCACACTGGTTGAATCCGAACAGATCGGCACAGTCGGCGTCGGCGAAGCGACACTGCCTCATATCCGTTTTTTCAACCAGACCATCGGCATTGACGAAGCCGAGTTCATGCGGGCCACCAACGCAACTTTTAAGCTCGGCATCGAGTTTTGCGACTGGGGCCGATTGGGCGACCATTATATCCATCCCTTTGGCGAGTTCGGACAACCCGTTGACGGCGTCGATTTTCATCATGTCTGGAACCGCCTGCGCCGGGCGGGATCAAATACGCCGCTGGACGACTTTTCCTATCCGATTGTGGCCGCCCGGAACGGAAAATTTCACCACCCTGCAACGGATCTATTCAAAATCGAATCGACATTTGGTTACGCCTATCAATTCGACTCAATTCTCTACGCTAAGTTTTTGCGAAAATTTGCTGAAGAGCGCGGCATCATTCGTATCGAAGGCAAAGTCGTCGATACCACGCAAGACGCCAATACGGGGCATGTGACATCGCTAACCCTGGAATCCGGCGAGACCGTCAGTGCGGAGCTGTTTATTGATTGCTCCGGTTTCCGCGGCTTGCTGATCGAACAATGTCTTGAAACAGGCTATCAGGATTGGAGCGAGTGGCTGCCCTGTAATCGGGCTGTCGCCGTCCCCAGCGCCACTGTCGGGGCGATCCCGCCTTACACCCGCGCAACCGCCCGCACAGCGGGCTGGCAATGGCGAATCCCGCTGCAACACCGAACCGGTAACGGCCATGTCTATTGCAGCGAGTTCATCTCCGACAATGAGGCGACAGCGCAGCTGCTCAGCCATGTCGAAGGCGATCTGCTAGCAGACCCCAAGCAACTCTATTTTAAAACCGGACGGCGAAATCTGTTCTGGAACAAGAATGTCATTTCAATCGGTCTGTCCGCCGGATTTTTGGAACCGCTTGAGTCGACCTCGATCCATTTTATTCAGGAAGGCATCACCGCCTTGCTTGAATTATTTCCCGACACATCATTCGCGCAGTCCGATAAGGATGAATATAACGAGAAAATGGCCCTTAATTTCGAGCGCGTTCGCGACTTTCTGCTCTTGCATTACGTCGCCACGGAGCGGGACGACAGTGCCATGTGGCGTCATTTCCGCAGCCTGACCCTGCCGGGCAGCCTGCAAGACAAAATCAACGCATGGACGCATCGCGGTCATGTTCCGTCCTATGAATTCAGTGTCTTTCTCCCACCCAGCTGGATCGCGGTTTTCGCCGGACAGAGAATATTGCCAAATGCAGAAGATCCCCGCCTCGGCCGAACGAGCGAGGACGGTTTACGCGGCGACACCCAGCAGCTTCGCTCCGCTATCGACGCCGCCGTGTCCCGCGCGCCGGGACACATGGATTATGTGAAATCCATCGGCGCCTTAGCCGGGACCGCCGGTTGATGGACGGCGCCCCCCTGACGTCCGTCGCATTATGCGGTAGCGGGCTGGCGCTTTGGATGAGCGCCGCCGCTTTCAGCAAGAGCCTGCCCAATAGTGTTCAGATGACCGTCGTAGACACTGACCCCAATCCAGCGAGCGACATGTTTTACGGGCACGTTCTGCCGCCGCAATTTTACGACTTTCATCTCTCCATTGACCTGTCCGAACCGGAACTTCTGCTCAACACAGGCTCGACATTCGTCTTTGGCACCCAAATGCAGAATTGGGCGCAACCGGGACGATCTTGGGTCCAAGCCTTCCATCAGCCGCTCCCGGTTTGGGAGGGCGTGCCGCTCATGAAGCTGATACAGCAACATCCTCACGCCACGTTGCAATCCACACTGATCTCAGCGCAGGCAGCTAAGACAGGCGTGTTTGCTCATCCATCCGAGGACCCCGAGCACCCGCTATCCCGCGCGGAGTATGGCTACGCGATCAACCCTGCAGAGCTTTCGCGCCTCTACAAAGCCGTCGCTATGCGTCGGAATTTGCAGCTTATTTCCGCGCAAATTGAGACGGTGACCCGGAAGGACGACACGGTTACGTCGCTAACGCTCACCGATGGGCAAAGGGTCGAGGCGGACCTGTTCATTGATTGTACCGGGCCGTCTGCCGTGCTGCGCGCTAAAGGCCTCGCGCCCGCCAATAAAAGCCGATCTGTGACCGCAAAGCTCTCGCGCAATGCTGACACACCGCTCGGCGCGCCTGTACAGCGCGTGAGCGGCAGCGACGCGGGCTGGCGCTCCGATGTGGTTCTTCGGTCGGGGGCATTGCGTTTGACTGTAGCAGACACATCGTCAGAGCTTGACGGCAACGCCGCTTCTTTCCAGATCGGCCGCGCCGAAAAGGCATGGCATGGAAACACCATCGCCATCGGCCATGCAGCGTCGATCTTGGAACCCTTCACTGTTGCGCCAATGAAACTCTTGCTTCGGGATATAGAGCGTGTTCAATCGCTGCTGCCTGTTTCATCCGACATGCGGATCGAAGCGCAGGAATATAACCGCGCGGCGCGCAATGATTATGATCATGCGAGCCTGTTCAATCAGGCCCATTTCGCGGTGCCGGACCTCCCGGACACGCCTTATTGGCAAACCGCCGCCGTAAAGAATGACGCACCGAAACTGGTTCGTAAGCTCACCCAGTATAACGGCCGAGGATATTTGGTGGAATATGATAATGAGCCGTTCGACGCAGTCGATTGGGCGGTGCTGCACGACGGAATGGGCCGCACCCCGCACCGCGCGGACCCATTGGCGGCGGCGATTGACCCTGAAACTGTGCAATCCTGTCTGGATACGCTTCGGAAAAACATCAAAGCTGTGGTCGAAAGAATGCCGCCTCATCCAATTTATATGAGCAAATTTATCGCCTATCTTCATAGAAAATATAGCCGCAATGGATGATCGCCGGTTGAAAAATATCGTCATTGTCGGCGGTGGATCGGCGGGATGGATGACTGCAGCTGCGCTATCGAGCCTACTCGATCCGCGCAACATCTCCGTGACCTTGGTGGAATCCGAACAGATTGGCACGGTCGGAGTCGGCGAAGCGACAATTCCCGACATGATCAATTTTAATCGAATCCTCGGCATTCGCGAAGCGGAGTTCATGAAAGCCACAGATGCGACCTTCAAGCTCGGCATTCAATTCGTCAATTGGGGACGCCTTGGCGAGCACTATTTTCACCCCTTCGGTCAACATGGCGCGGACATGCAAGGGATTGATTTCCATCACTACTGGCTCCACGCCCAGCAAAATGGCAGCGCCAATCCGATCGAGGATTACAGCCTGTGTGCGGTGGCGGGTAAGGCGAATAAATTCGCGCTTCCTGCGCAAGATCCGCGCTCGGTCATGTCGAAAATCCGGTATGCCTATCATTTCAACGCCACGAAATATGCGAAGTTCCTAAGGGTTTATGCTGAGAAACGCGGCGTCCGGCGCATTGAAGGCAAAGTCGAGACTGTGTCGGTTGCGCCGGGGTCAGGCGATATTCAATCTCTGGCACTGGATAATGGCAAGCGCATTGAGGGCGATTTTTTCTTCGACTGCACGGGCTTTCGCGCCTTGCTGATGCGAAAGACGCTGGGCGTGGAGTTCAAGGATTGGAGCCAATGGCTGCCCTGTAACACGGCCCAGACGATTGCCTGTGAACATACCGACGCGCTGCCGTCCTATACGCGCTCCACGGCGCAGAGTGCAGGCTGGCAATGGCGTATTCCGACGCAATCGCGCACGGGCAACGGCCATATCTACAGCACGGATTATATGGACGATGAGGCCGCGCAGGATATTTTATTGGCGAACCTCGATGGGACGCCCATCGGGCAGCCGCGCACTATAAGGTTCAAGACAGGGCGGCTTGCAGAATTCTGGCACAACAACTGTGTTGGCATCGGACTCTCATCCGGCTTCCTCGAACCCTTGGAATCGACCTCGCTTTATTTAATTCAATCGGGGATCAGCAAATTTATTTCGCTCTTTCCGAGCGGATCTTTCTCTCCGATTATTGCGCAAGAATATAATCGCCAGATGTGCCAGGAATTTGATCAGGTTCGGGACTTCATCATTTTACACTATAAGGCGACGCAACGAGACGATAGCCCATTTTGGAATTATTGCCGCACCATGTCCATTCCCGATAGTCTCCAACGTAAAATTGATTTGTTCCATGAAGCCGGGCGTATGGTTCGTGATGAAAATGAACTTTTCACCCGCCCAAACTGGATCGCAGTGATGCTTGGCCAGAATCTTGTTCCAAAGGTCTGTGATCCAATCGTTGCCACCCTGCCCCCCGAACAAGTCGAACACAGTCTGGCATCAATGCGCCAAGCGATAACGCGCGCGACCGACCAGATGCCGACACACGACGGTTTTATCGATAAATACTGCAAGGCGGAGACGTGATGCTTGCCGATACGAATATTCGTAAGATTCTGATTGTTGGAGGCGGTACGGCCGGTTGGATGGCGGCGGCGGCGATGTCGCGCCTAGTCAATCATGACGATGTCGAGATTAAACTAATCGAGTCCGAAGCCATTGGCACGGTGGGGGTTGGTGAAGCGACGATCCCGCATATCCTCTATTTCAACCGCTTGCTCGGCCTCGCGGAGGACGACTTTGTTCGCAAAACCAATGCGACTTTCAAATTGGGGATTGAGTTCAAGGATTGGGGTCATTTAGGCGAGCGCTATATTCATTCGTTTGGCCCTTACGGCGTGCCGATGGAGGGGCTGCACTTCCATCATTTCTGGATGCGTCACGCCCGTACGGGTGATGTCCCTCCAATAGATGATTATAACTTGCAGATCCTAGCCGCTAATGAAGGGAAATTTCAACGCCCTATAGATCTACCAAATTCACCCCTTAGCACCCTCACCTATGCCTTCCAATTTGACGCCAGCCTCTATGCGAAATTCATGCGCGAGTTCGCGGAAGCGCGCGGCGTTACCCGTATTGAAGGGCGGATCAACGATGTCGCGCTCCATCCTGAAACGGGTCATGTCGAAGCGGTCACATTGGAGAACGGGCAGCGCCACGAGGCGGAATTATTCATTGATTGCTCCGGATTTCGCGGGCTGCTAATCGAGCAAGCGCTCAAAACGGGTTATGAGGATTGGTCGGATGTTCTGCCCTGTAATCGCGCCATCGCGCAAGCCTGCGAGAGTGTCGGCGAACCGACCCCGTACACACAAGCGACGGCCAAGCCGGCCGGTTGGCAATGGCGCATTCCGCTCCAATCGCGCACCGGAAACGGTCATGTCTATTGCAGCGACTATATGAGCGATGACGACGCGCTGAAAATCCTTCACGACGGCATGGACGGCGACCCGATTGGCGAGCCCAACTTTCTGCGCTTCACAACGGGCATGCGCAAACAGACATGGAACAAGAACGTGGTGTCTCTCGGCCTCGCCTCAGGGTTCATGGAACCGCTGGAATCGACGTCGATCCACTTGATCCAAACTGCCATAGCAAGACTGCTCACCAATTTCCCGGATAAGAACTTCAATCAGCCGGACATCGATTACTACAATCAACGTACACGACTTGAATATGAACAGGTTCGCGATTTTCTGGTTCTGCACTATTATGTCACCCGCCGGAACGACAGCCCATTTTGGGATTATTGCCGCACGATGGATGTTCCTCAGAGCCTCAAAGAGCGAATTGAAATCTATCAGCAAAATGCGCGGGTCTATCGACACGACAATGAGGTGTTCGGCGATGCGAGTTGGTTTGCCGTTATGCACGGTCAGGGACTGGAGGCGAAGGGAAATCATCCTCTCGCCAACTTAATGGAAGACGCAGAACTGTCGCGGCGAATGACGTCTATCCACGACACTTGGCAGAAATGTCTCCAATCGATGCCGACGCATCAGGCTTTCATTCAGGACAATTGCCGCTCCGATCTCTAGGTCGCCCTCCCTTTGAATTAATTTACATCGGAAACAAAAAAAAAGAGGCCGTGAGGCCTCTTTTCGTTTTCATATGCCGCGAAGACTAGAACTGAGCGCGGAAACCGACCTTGATCCGCCGATCACCGAGGAACGATGTGCGGCCGAAGCGCTGCCCTGACGCATCAATCTGCTGCTCTGAATTGGCTTTCGTATCAAGGATGTTCGCCGCTTGGACCCGGAATTGTAGCACATCGCTCATATCCCATTTAAACGACGCATCTAGATACCCTTTAGGCGACTGAAAGATCGGGTTTCCTGTCACGTAATCGCGATAGGATGACAGATATTCGGACCGCCAGTTATAGGCCAAACGAAACTCGAGCGCATCACTCTGATAAATACCAACGACGTTTGCAGAATGCTCTGATAACCCCAAGAAGTTCTCAATTCCGAAACGGTAAACCCGCAGGAAGTCTTGTGGAACACCGTTGCCCGCCGAGTCGACAAACGCTCCTGGAGGAGACGTTTTCGCGTCGATGTAAGTATAGTTCATCTGCAAGCCGAGATTTCCAAGAAGACCCGGCAGGAAATCATAGAACTGCTGATACGCGGCCTCGACGCCGAGAATTTCGGCATCATCTTGGTTGAGCAAGCCGACATAATTGGCTGCAACCGTGTTACCGTCCAACGTTTCTGTCCCAGTCGTCGTGGTTTCACTCAGAATATTGTTTTCGATTTTCTTGTAGAACCCGGAAAGAGTAAATGAGCTGTCACCTCCGAAATACCACTCATATGACAGGTCAATATTATCGGAAAGAATGGGCTCCAAGTATGGATTGCTTCCGGACGTATTGACGCCTGTGACAACGACATCGGTCACGGTCTGATTGTCAGGATCAGTCCGGTCCACAATGTAACTTAACACAGGGACACGGGATTGATTTGGCGATAATTGTCCCAATGTCGGACGCGTAATATTTTTACTCGCTCCTAGCCGGATTAGCATCTCGTCATTCAAATTGAGTTTGACATTAAGAGATGGCAACCAACGTTCATCCGTCGAGAACGGACCAACGAGGGGAACATTGTCCTGCTGGGAAAATGCGACAGCCTCGGGAACGAATTCGTTCAGGTCAACTGTTGGGTTTTCGGGATCAGGGACAAAGCCCTCTGCATCGCTGTTAATATCAATATAATTTATTGAACCAACACCATCGGTCTCAGAGCGGGTGTAACGTAGTCCGATATTCGCGTCTACGGACATCCCGTTATCGAATTCATTACCAAAATCAAATCGGGCGTAGGCGTTATAGACTTTTTCGTTAATCAGCCCGGTCGTTCCTTCATTAGCATAGTCAACGACACCATCACTCCCCCGCAAAGGCTCCCAAACACCGCCAATCCCTTCCAAGTTCGGGTCATTTGCAATCGTCGCGACAAATGAATCATAATTTTGAAGTAGGTAACGGTTCGCGAAGAGTAGAGTTGTTTCCTCACCCGTCACAAGACCGCCGCGGAAAAAGTCTGAAAATTCAACAGCCTCGGGATCGAATGGTGAAGCTGAGGCAGGATAATATCCTCCAGCCCAAGGCGCAGCAACCACGGCCCAGTTTAGGCCCGCCTGTCGATTGGTTTGCTCCCGTTCAGAAAAACGTGCCCCAAATTTAACGCTATCGAACCAGCCATCATTTTCGAATTCGTATTCGACATCGCCGCTAAGGGCATAAAGATCCCCTTCATTATCGGCAAACTCGTCAGCTGCGAAAAGGAGGTACGAATTACGAGGATCAGCCAAACTATTTGATGTCTGAGGGCCGGGGTTGCCGAGTAGAAACTCGTCACGGGGTGTCGATACCGCTCTTGGAATGAATTCGACCATCGGGTTATCCAGATCGGCATTCAGAGTGAAGTCCGAGAAGAACCGATTACCTGCCCACAGGCGCGTCCGCGAGAACTCTGCGGTCGAATGATGGCCATCAAGATTGACGAAAACATTGTCGGCAGGCCTGAATTTGATATTCAAGCTGAGATCGTCTGTCATCGACTCATCTTGCTGATTGATACCCAAACTCGAGAATTCCGCGCCAAAATTTTGATTGTCTATGCCTGTCCAATCCCGCAGCCTGTTCGATATAACGCCGGATTCATAAAGACCGTTGATGGGGTCCGTCACTTCGCACGCCAACGGGTTTGTACCGGCGGGCACTTCGCCCTGACATCGTGGAATCCCTGCCGACGTGAAAGGCGTCGTGGTCAGGCCATCGATTGTATAGGTGTTATAATTTTCGCCTTGTGGGAAAAACTCGGCCGTACGCTCGTCACTATCGATCTCATTTTCAATCCGAGCATATTTCGCCGTAATCTCCAATGTGTTGTCGGCGTTACGATACTGTGATGCGATATAATAGCTATCCCGTTCACGATTGACTTCATTTGTTCGGAGCTGAAAGCCGCCTGGCAGGCCGATAAACTCTGTTCCCACAGGGAAAGGCACAACTTGCCCGATTTGGAAACCATGAAGCTCCGATTTAAGCTCTGAGTGGGAAAGAGATCCCAGCAAACCAAACTCAGCACCATTGTTCATGTCCCAGCGATTGCCGAGGATGATGCTGGCTTCTGGACTGATTTTCTCGCGAAGGTCTGTATATGTCCCATCAATTGTCGCGACAGCAATTCGGCCAGGGCGGTCAAATGGTTCCAGCGTGCGCAAGTTGATAGAGCCGCCAATCCCGCCTTCAATCAAATCTGCAGAGGTGTTTTTATACACATCGACCGCACCAATCAGCTCTGGAGGGACCGTACCAAAATCAAGAGCGCGGCCTTGGTTCGCGGAGAAAGCATCGCGGCCGTTCAGTTCGGAGCGAACAAGCGTCAGACCGCGAATGAGGTTGCCGCCGCCTTCTGGAGACGGGAAATCGCCGTTTGAACCGCCTAGGCCAATCCGCTGCACCACAACACCCGGGATACGGGCGAGCGCTTCGGCAACAGACAAGTCCGGCAGTGTGGAAACGTCGGACGCTGTGATGGAGTCCACAGCCGTGTCGGCGTCACGTTTGAGATCGCGCGCAGCCTTCAGAGCTTGCCGGATGCCTGTCGCAACGACTTCATCGACGTCTTCTTCGCCAACATCGCTGAGTTCTTCACCCGGCACATTTTGCGCAAAAACCTGTGGCGCCATAAAAGCAAGCGCAAGCGCCGTCGTACCCGACAGCAGCAGCCTGCTGCTTAATGGCATGCGTGATGAATCTGTATGAGTCATATATCTTCCCCTGTTGGCGATTTCGCCAGTTACAATTTATTTTTCGACTCTTTCTCACCGAGTTGATGAAAAAGTTACCGCTAACATTCTTCCGCCACATGACGGTTTTTTTGTCAATGACATTTTCGCAATAAGAACGTCAGACTACCTAAAACGTGATGTTTTTGTCACACAATTAGCTAATTTCGGCCGATTAATCACATTTTATCGAGTCTGCGCTCTCCTGTTTCAGGACGACATCGGTCAAAGCGAGATCGAGCCCCGCCTCCCCTTCGACAGCGAAAGCATTCTTCAAAAAGGCCATATCCACGCCATTTTTTACCGCGCAACGCAGTGAAATACGGGATTCTTGCCACTCAGACCCGATTTCAACAGGATGAAAGTTCGTACAGCCTTCTAAATCGACACAGCCCGCACCGATTCGAACGGTTTCATTGCCGGAAAGAGATTTCATCATGACCGACAATTCCATCGCGCCATTGGCCTCGCGCGCATAATCCAGCGTGTAGCCCGATGTGATCGAGAACACCGCGTCATCCGCAAAATCAAGGCGCAATGAATCCTCCTGCGCAGCCATGTCATAGGCCGTAACAGACACATTCGCGTCACGGTAAGGCACGTCTATATTCGAACCATCGACGGCCAGACGCCATGGCTGCGGACTGGCCCCTTTTTCAAAGAATACGCCTTTCTGAGACGCGACGGCACTGACGCCGCTGTCTTCGGACAACGTTCCGATGGTGACATCGTCACTATAAGACAGGCCATATCCCAGCTCGAACAATGGATCATAGTCGGGGTGAGGTTTGTTCAGCAAAACCTGCGTTGCCAGCTTTGGCCAGGAAAAGGACAGGCGCCCGGTGAAGTCATAGTCAGGACGGGTTTGGAACAAAACGTCCGTAATGCCGGCCGCTTCGCTCCCCGGCAGCCATGCCGCCACGAACGCATCCGACGCGTTCATTTCAGGATTGGTCCAGAGCGGACGCCCTGACACAAACACTGAGACGACGGGTAGCCCTGCAGACTGGAAGGCGTCGAGACGCGTTGTGTCGAAACCGTTCGGAACGAAATCGACATTTTCGACATCACCTTGGAATTCCGCATAGGGCTCTTCGCCGTAAACCGCGATGACGACATCTGCGTCGGCTGGCACATAAGTCCCTTCCGCATCAAACGTCACGAGGCCGCCTGCGCCTTCGACTTCGCGGCGCAGCGCCTCGAGAAAGCTCTCGCCATTTGGGAAGTCACTATTGACGTGATCGCGCCCTTGCCAAGAGAGTGTCCACCCGCCGGCCAGCTTCGTGATCGTGTCGGCCCCATCGCCGACAACATGAACGCGCGAATTCGGAGCAAGCGGCAGCGTTTGATCATTATTCTTCAGCAGCACGAGCGATTTGCGAACCGCCTCGCGGGCGACATCGCGGTGATCCTTGGAACCAAGCAGCGATGTCTGCCCCGCCAAGGGGCGCAGGCTCGGCTTGGACTTTTCAAACATGCCGGAATTCACCTTGGCGCGAAGGATGCGGCGGACCGCATCATCCAGCCGCGCCATCGGGATCCGTCCGGATTCGACATGTTTCAGCGTCGACTCATAGAGTCCTTTCCAGCTATCAGGCGCCATATACATATCGAGACCGGCATTGATCGCCTGCGGGCAATCCGTGGCCGTGCAGTCCGGTATCAAGGCATGGCCGTTCCAGTCACCGACAATAAAGCCGTTGAAATTCATCCGGCCTTTGAGCACGTCGGTCATCAATTCCTTTTGCCCGTGCATCGGCTGCCCTTGCCAAGACGAGAAGCTCGCCATGACGGATTGCGCACCCGCCGCGACGGCAGTCTCATAGCCAGGCAAATGAATATCGCGGAGCTCTTCCTCGGAAATACGTGCATCGCCTTGGTCGACACCATTTTCCGTACCGCCATCACCCAGAAAGTGCTTAGCCGTTGAGATCACACGTTTCGGGCCCATAAACCCGTCCGTCCCAACCTCGCCCTGTAATCCCGTCACGATTTCACCGCCATAGGATTTCACAATCTCAGGGTTCTCCGAAAATCCTTCATAAGCGCGGCCCCAGCGATCATTTTGTGGCACGGCCAGCGTTGGCGCAAAGGTCCAGTCATGACCGGATACGTTCAACTCTTGGGCTGTCACTTCGGAAATACGGTGGATCAGGTCCGGATCATTGGCGGCGCCCAGTCCGATATTGTGCGGAAAGACTATCGCGCCCGTCAGGTTGGCGTGGCCATGAACGGCGTCGATGCCCCAGATGATCGGAATCACAACCTCAACACCTTCGGGATCGAGCGAGGCTTCGTAATAGGAGTCCGCCGCGTCGAGCCACGCTTGCGTCTCGGCGTAAGGCTTGTCGCCCGGCGCGGAATTCCCGCCGCTCAGCACGGAGCCGAGCCGATAGTTTTTGACATCTTCTGGAGTCAGAGCATTCGTGTCTCCCTGAATGACTTGGCCTACTTTCTGGCGCAGTGTCATTTTCGATAGCAAGTCATCGACCCGCGCTTCGACCGCAGGGTCCAGCGCAGCTGTCATCACTTCGGGCCATTTCTCGGGATGAATCGTTGTCGCGTCAG
>Ga0115567_10002809_pt1 | contig 17284 bp, 15 predicted proteins | sample COGITO_mtgs_1204_2_FD_88679 | JGI IMG/M metagenome (GOLD analysis project Ga0115567, IMG submission 88679) | Pelagic marine microbial communities from North Sea - COGITO_mtgs_120412 | ecosystem: Environmental > Aquatic > Marine > Epipelagic | place: Germany:Helgoland, sampling site Kabeltonne... | reverse complement strand
GTAAAGGCGATTTGCAGGCCGGAGATCAAATTGCTGAGCACGGGCCGCGCGGCAATGCCGATGGCGATGCCGGCGATACCGGCAGAGGCGAACAGGCTGACGCCAATTTGTTTGACGCCGGGAATGATGGTCAGGGCAGCCGCCACTGTGATTATGCCCGCGACGACAACCCAAATCCGCCGAATTACGTCCAGCTGGGTCGCGATTTTGCGGGCTTCCAGATTGTCTTCGACGTCGAGTTTCAGGCGGTGCAGCCGCCGCTTCAGCAATCTATCGACGATCGTTCCAACCAACCAGCCACCCGCCAGAACGTAAAGGACCTGTCCGGTGATCCAGGACACGCGCAGAATATCGGCGCGTCCTTCCGACTCCGGAAAATAGGAGAGCAATTCGGGCACGCCGAACATGCTGAGAAGGCCGAGCGCGAACAGCAGCAGCGGCATGCGAAAGCGTTTGAACCAATGGCTAGTCTTGTAGGGTTTTGTGATGGCCCGATCCTCAGTTGATGGAGTCCGTGTGCGCGGCGAATAGGGATATATCAACTTACGCGGCGACCTTTGGGCCTGTTCCACAGATTTTGCCGCTAAATCGCGCAGCGTGCAGGATCGTTGAACAGGTCGGGGGCCACCAACACATTCTTGATAAGCCCAGTCCGCCGCATTTCATCGCCGCAACATCTTCACTATTGTGCTAACGCTGCGACAAATCACATTCTTATAAGGACTCCCTCATGGCCGACGTGCTCGATTTCAAAAACCCGGACTGGTACGAAGAAGAAGACATCAACATGTTCCGCGATGCGGTTTACAAATTTTACGCCAATGAAATGGCCCCGCATTCGGAGGAATTTCGCAAGAACAAGAAGGTAGATCGCAAGTTCTGGAATCAGGCGGGCGAATATGGCCTCTTGAACTGCGCGATTCCGGAGGAATATGGCGGCGGCGGCGGTGATTATCGTCACGAAATGATCATCATGGAAGAGCTGGAACGCGCCGAAGTGGACGGGTTCGGCCTGTCGCTCCACAACGCCATCGTTGCGCCCTACATCCTGCATTTCGGCACGGAAGAGCAAAAGCAGAAATGGCTGCCTCGCATGGCAAGCGGTGAGCTGGTCGGCGCGATCTGCATGACGGAGCCCGGCACCGGATCGGACCTGCAAAACGTCAAAACCAACCCCAAGAAAGACGGCAATGGCTGGGTCATCAACGGCTCCAAAACCTTCATCACCAATGGCGGTACGGCGAACCTGTTGATCATCGTCGCGGATACAGGCGGCGAGGGGAAACACTCCAAGTCGCTGTTCGTCGTTGAAACGGACGACCTCGAGGGTTTTCGCCGCGGCCGCATTCTCGACAAGGTCGGGATGGAAGCACAGGATACGGCGGAGCTGTTCTTCGACGATATGAAAGTGCCGGCCGATGCGCTGCTCGGCGAGGAGACAGGGCAGGGCTTTATCCAGCTGATGACCGAGTTGCCGCAGGAACGGCTCAACATCGCTGTGCAAGGCGTTGCTGCGATGGAAAAGGCGCTCCGCCACACGATTGAATATGTGAAGGACCGCAAAGCCTTCGGCAAACGCATCCTCGACTTTCAAAACACGCAGTTCGAGCTGGCCGAGCTCAAGACCATCGTCACGGTCTGCAAAGTGTTCACCTATGACTGCGCTGAAAAACATCTTCGCGGCGAGCTCGACACGGTCACGGCGTCGATGGCGAAATATTGGGTCACGGACCGCGAATGCGAAGTCATGGACCGCTGCCTGCAGCTTTATGGCGGCTACGGCTTCATGAACGAATATATGATCGGCCGCCAATGGCGCGCCAGCCGCGTGCAGCGCATCTATGGCGGCACGAACGAAATCATGAAGATGGTGATTGCACGCTCACTATAGTTTCGGATCGTGACGACGCTCCCACAACGTAAAGGCAACGCGCACAGCGCAGCGAGCACGATGTCTTTACGTTAGCGTCCGCAGGACCCGAGCGAAGCGAGAGGCTCGTGAAACGAGTCGCTCCACAGGAGCGATGACATCGACGAAGACGGCGCCACGCGCCGTCTTTTTTTATGCGCACTCCTGTTCCGCGAGGCGCATGAACAGACCCACTCCCACACCCATCTCCACCCATATCCGATAAATTGTCCGATTTTGGACAATTCCCCTTAAATTGTGGTATTGTCATCACAAGGAGAAGTTTATGAACGTCAAGGATATATTGGATAACAAAGGCCACGCTATTTACGGCCTACCCGACAGCGCCATACTTCGCGAAGCGATCGGGATGCTTAATGACAAAAATATCGGGGTCGTTTTGATTACCGACAGATCCGGTAAACTGGTTGGAATTCTCTCCGAGCGCGACATTATTCGGCGGTCCTTACTGCAGGAATCCGGATTCCGCGACGAACCTGTTACCAAATCCATGACGTCGGATGTTCTAACTGTTCCGTCTTCAGCGACCATCGATGAGGTCATGGAAATTATGTCCAATTCCAAAATCCGGCATGTGCCGGTGCTGGACGGGGACGAGATCGTCGGACTTATTTCCATTGGCGACGTCGTCAAACGCAAGATTGCGGACGCCGAAAATGAAGCGGCCGCGATGCGCGATTACATTGCGTCAGCCTAAGGCCGCGCTCATCGCCCGTACTCCGGTGGGAGCCTTTGAAGGATCAGACGCATGCACATCATCAGAAAAATTCTGATCGGCCTTGTTGCCCTGATCCACAGCTATATTCTCGTCTTCGAAATGTTTCTCTGGGAAAGCCGTGGCCCGACCGTGTTTTCGAGCTTTCCCGTAGACCTCTTCGCGCCCACCAAAGTGCTGGCCGCCAATCAGGGCCTCTATAATGGTTTTCTCGCGGCGGGATTATTATGGGCGCTTTTTTTTATCAAAGAGGAGAGATGGAAACGAAACGTCGCCCTGTTCTTCCTGTCCTGCGTGGCGGTGGCGGGCGTTTACGGCGCGCTGACAGCGTCGCTTAATATCATCTTTGTTCAAACAGTTCCGGCGGTGCTGGCTATATTAAGCTTGGTGTTTCTGAAACGCCGGACGACTTAGCCAGAGGGGCCGGGACGCGTGGCCATGATTATTGTTTTAGGATCCGTGATCGCAAAGCCCGGCCAAGAAAACGCCGTGCGTGATCTCAGCCTCACCCACGTCAAACGCTCCCGCGCAGAACCGGGCTGCATCGCGCATAACGTATCCGAGGATAGCGAGAACGCTTCGCGCTTCGTCTTTGTCGAATATTGGCAAGACATGCCTGCCTTGATGGCGCATTTCGCGGTGCAGGACTCGCAAGATTTCGTCCGCGATTTGCGGCCTTTGCTCGCCGAGACGCCGGAGATGAAGATATTCAATGCTGAGGAAATTATGCGCGAATAGCGGCAGCGCTCGTCGCCTGCATTTATCTGGTATTCTGTTGACACACTTACGGAACGCGACAACGCTTGATAGCGGCTAAGTCCTTTGCTTTCTTCGGCATCTGAGCGGACGGCCAAAAAAAACTCGAGGGCGTTATTTTGGCAGACAGCGACACATACTCGAACGACATAGAGGTTTTCGGATTGTCCTTGGCCCGGATCCTTGGGGCGGTTGGGCTTTTGTCTTGCTTGGTGGTTGTGCTGTGCGACGTGTCCATGTGGTTCATTGTCGATGGCTATAATCCGATTTCTCAAACCATTAGCGAGCTTGCGGCCGGACCTCATCATTGGGTTCAAGATGCCGGTATCATCGTCTTCGTCATCGGGACGCTTTGCCTGACGCTGGACTTGTTTATTCGCGGCGAGACGGGCTGGAAGCCTTGGCTGGTCAGGCTCTCCATGTTGGTGATGTCCGCCGATATCGCGCTTATTGCCTTGTGGAATGAATATGGTGACGGAAATCCGGGTGGGCTCGAAATCCATATCTATTTGGTGGCGCTGCTCTACCCTCTTGTGCCCATAATATTGTGGTTTGGCACGTCTGTTCTTCCGGCGCGCCACGGGAAATTCTCTGTCGTCGCCAAAATAACGGCTGTCGCTTGGCTGATCATCGCGCCGCTATTCTTTGTTTTGCCAACATATGTGGACGGCCTGTATGAGCGGGGATTGGGCGCGATCATGATTGTGGCTGTCGGTATTGCGGCTTACCGTCTGTTGAAAGACCCGTCTTCTAGCGGGGCTTAAGCAAAGCCAAACAGCAATTTGTGAATGAAACCCGACGCATCGCGCACACCAACCCTTGCGACTCGTCGCCCACATCCCTAACAGGCGACAATTTGCTTTTTCGCCGTTACGGATCGCGACGCTATGCCTAAACGTACCGACATCAATTCTATCCTGATCATTGGCGCGGGGCCGATCATTATTGGGCAGGCGTGTGAGTTCGACTATTCGGGTGTGCAGGCGTGTAAGGCGCTGCGCGAGGAGGGCTACCGCGTCATTCTGGTGAACTCCAATCCGGCCACGATCATGACCGATCCGGATATGGCGGACGCAACCTATGTCGAGCCGATCACCCCCGAAATTGTCGAAAAGATCATCGCCATTGAAAAGCCGGACGCGCTGCTCCCGACTATGGGCGGGCAGACGGCGCTGAACTGCGCGCTGGCGCTGGAACAGATGGGCGTGCTGGAAAAGCATGGAGTCGAGATGATCGGCGCCAAAGCTGACGTCATCGACAAGGCCGAAAACCGCGAGCGCTTTGCCGAAGCCATGACCAAGATCGGGCTGGAAAACCCGCGCGCGACCATCGTCACCGCGCCAACCCGCGAAGATGGGACCGCCGATATTGCCGCGGGCGTGGCCGAGGCGATCAATGCGCTCGACTTTACGGGACTGCCCGCAATCATCCGTCCCGCTTTCACCATGGGCGGCACGGGCGGCGGCGTCGCTTATAATATCGAGGAGTATCGCGAAATTATCCGCTCTGGCCTGTCCGCGTCTCCGACCAATAAGGTGTTGGTCGATGAGAGCCTGCTCGGCTGGAAAGAATATGAGATGGAAGTCGTCCGCGACCGTGCGGATAATTGCATCATCATTTGCTCTATTGAAAATATCGACCCGATGGGTGTGCATACGGGCGACAGCATTACGGTCGCGCCCGCGCTGACGCTGACCGACAAAGAATACCAAATCATGCGCGACGCCTCGATTGCGGTGCTGCGCGAGATCGGTGTGGAGACCGGCGGATCCAACGTGCAGTTCGGGATCAATCCGGTCGATGGCCGGATGGTCGTGATCGAAATGAACCCACGCGTGTCGCGCTCATCGGCGCTGGCCTCCAAGGCAACAGGCTTCCCGATTGCCAAGATCGCGGCAAAGCTCGCTGTGGGGTATACGCTGGACGAGCTCGACAATGACATTACGGGCGCAACGCCCGCTGCGTTCGAGCCGACGATTGATTATGTCGTGACCAAAATCCCTCGTTTTGCGTTCGAGAAGTTCCCCGGCGCAGAGCCGATCCTGACAACGGCGATGAAATCCGTTGGCGAGGCGATGGCGATTGGTCGTACCTTTGCCGAGAGCTTCCAGAAGGCGCTGCGTTCGCTCGAAACCGGGCTGACCGGACTGAATGAAATCGCTTTCGATACGTCCGACCCGGACGCGCTGAAGTCGGCTCTGAAAGCGCGGCTCTCCATCCTCGCGCCGGACCGTCTTCTCGTCGTCGCGCAGGCCCTTCGCCACGGGATGAGTGTCGATAAAGTTTACCAATATACGAAGATCGACAAATGGTTCCTGCGCCAAATCGAAACCTTGGTGAAGGCCGAAGATTGGCTCAAGGATGGCGGCCTGCCCAAGACGGAAGGACAGTGGCGCGCAATCAAGGCGGAAGGATTTTCCGATGCCCGGATTGGTGAGCTGACAGGCACGAAAGAAAGCAAAGTCCGCAAAGCGCGTCACAGCGCGGGCGTGAGGCCGGTCTATAAACGCGTCGATACATGCGCCGCCGAATTCGCGGCCAAGACGCCCTATATGTATTCGACCTATGAAGGTCCGAGCTTTGGCGGGAAGATTGAGAACGAAGCCCGGGTGAGTGAGCGCCAGAAAGTTGTCATTCTGGGCGGCGGGCCGAACCGAATTGGTCAGGGGATCGAGTTTGATTATTGCTGTGTCCACGCCGCTTATGCGATGGCTGATCTCGGCATTGAATCAATCATGGTCAATTGTAACCCGGAAACCGTTTCGACCGATTACGACACGTCTGACCGCCTCTATTTCGATCCGCTGACCGAAGAAGATGTTCTGGAGTTGATCCAAGGCGAAATGGCGAGCGGAGAGTTGCTCGGCGTGGTGGTACAGTTTGGCGGACAGACACCGCTGAAACTCGCCGCGGCCCTCGAAAATGCAGGCATTCCACTCCTCGGCACCAAGTCCGATGCACTGGACCGCGCTGAAGATCGTGAGCGCTTCAAGGCGCTGGTTGAAAAGCTCGGCTTGCGCCAGCCCAATAACGAGATTGCGCGTAACGCCAAAGAAGCCCGCGACGCGGTCAAGCAAGTCGGCTATCCGGTCGTGCTACGCCCCTCCAATGTGCTGGGCGGACGCGGAATGGAAATCGTTGATAATGATGCGGAGATGGAACGCTACATCACCGAGGCGGTCAAAGTATCCGGCAAATCACCGCTGCTGATCGATCAATATCTACGCGACGCGGTCGAGGTTGATGTCGATGCGATTTGTGACGGGGACGATGTGTTCGTCGCCGGGATCATGGAACATATTGAAGAAGCTGGCGTACATAGCGGCGACAGCGCTTGCTCACTGCCGCCTTACACATTGTCCGAAGAGATACAGGATGAGATGCGGCGGCAGGCCCGCGCGCTGGCGCTGGAACTGGGCGTTGTTGGTCTGATGAATATTCAATTCGCCGTCAAAGACGACCTCGTCTACCTGATCGAAGTGAACCCGCGCGCCTCCCGGACTGTTCCGTTTGTGGCTAAGGCCATCGGCCTACCTGTGGCGAATATCGCGGCGAAAGTCATGGCGGCCGAAAAACTCTCCAGCTTTGATCTCACGACTCGCCCGCAAAAATACATCGCAGTGAAGGAAGCCGTCTTTCCCTTCGCCCGTTTCCCCGGTGTGGACACGGTGCTTGGCCCGGAAATGCGCTCGACCGGCGAAGTGATGGGACTGGCGTCTGATTTCGGCCATGCCTTTGCCAAGTCACAACTTGGCGGCGGCGTGACATTGCCGGAGGCGGGGACTGTCTTCATCTCGGTCAAGGAAGAGCATAAAATCCTCGCCGTCGATCTGGCGAAAGATATGATTCAGGCTGGTTTCAAAATCATGGCGACAGGCGGCACGACGAAAGTGCTGCGCCAGCACGGCGTCGAGGTGGACTATGTCAAAAAAGTCCATGAAGGCCGCCCGCATATTGTCGATGCGATGAAAAATGGCGACGTGCAGCTGGTCTTTAATACGACTGCTGGTAAACAAGCGTTGCTGGATTCAAAATCCCTGCGCCGCGCCGCGCTGGACAACAAAATCCCCTATTTCACGACCTTCGCCGCCAGCCGCGCCGCTGTGGAAAGCATCAAGTCGTTGCAGCAGAGCGGGTATGAGGTGGAGAGTTTGCAGTCGATTGCGGGAGGTTAAGCGAAACCATTACAACTATATTTCATCTGCAGCTTTGGCTCTGTTGTAGCGAATAAGTATATAATTGAACAACCACCATCCATTATCATCGGCAAGTGATCATAAGGTACGACAAAAACATTTGTTCGATCAAAAATTTGTTCACTGCCAGTAACAGGATAATCGATAACGGTTGTGAAAGCCGCAACGATCTTGAAACCGTCCCCATTTGGAAAAGTAGAATAGTATCTGCGATATTCTTTAAGAGGAGTATCTATTTTGCTCCAAGCTCTTGAGCTATTTAGATTTAATTCGATTTCCTCAAGTTTGCTCTCAATTTCCCCAATGCTATCCAGTAGCCGAGATTTGCTGAGTTGTGAAATATTTGGGTTATCGGCAGGCGCATTTGAACGGAGCCAGAATTGCAATAGTAGACATACTGAGATGAATGCCAAAATATAAAAAACTCGAAACATGATTAGTTTCCCGGCGCATGTCCTTGCATTACTATGTTTAGTATCAGAACTGCGCGCGAAAATCTGGTGGAGCTTGTGAGAAACGACTTAAAAGAACAAAGCCATAATATAGTCTCTCACCTTATAAGAACTTCAACAGATTAATCTTCGATCAGCGTCACATAGTCCCGAATGACCCAGCCAGAAGGGCAGGGGCCATCATAATCCTGAACGGGATCAATGGCGTCGTCGATCATGCAGTCCTCATCCGTTGTGCCGGATGAGGGATAGACAATACCGATCCAGTCTTCCGTATATTCGCAAAGATAGACAGGTGTTCTCGCTGGCAATTCATCAATGTTTTCCGCATCAGCCGTCGGCGCGGCATAGACGGACAAGACAGTTTCGCCTGTGAACTCCAGACCAGAGACTTCGCCATAACCGCCGCACGCCTCCATATCAGGACCGTCGAAACCGAACTGAACGGGCCGGGCTGACGCACGGGGCGAAATCATCCGCGGAAATGGCGGGTTTTCCGCCGCCGGGACCGTCGTTTCAAGCGCGTTATCATCCGCGTTCGAGCACGCCGTCATAACTGAAACTGCGATTATCAAAGCGCATCGTGACGTTAGCTTCCAGTGGGTCATAGGAATCCTACTCCATCAGCGGCAGAAGGTTCCAAATTCTATGGCTGACTAGCGATGAAAACGACTTAGAACGTAAAAAGCCCGCCCTGGTTTGAAGGGCGGGCCAAGTTGCTCGCTTGAGCGCATAAATTTTACCAATATTTGATTTTCAATCAAAAATCACGGCGTCGCCCAATCGCTACCGCACACCCAGATAGGCCGTTTGTCCGTCCCGTTCCACAACCAGCGCATAGGGGCCGTCATTGCTGTCCAAGAACCGCTCAAAGCTCTTGAGATCGGTAAGCTGCGTGCGGTTGACGCGGCGGATGATGTCGCCTGTACGAAGGCCGGATCGCGCGGCACGGGAGTTGTGGCGAACGTCGCTGATATAGACGCCGTCATCGCCGTCACGCAGATCCAGATCATCCGGGATGTCCGTGATCGTCGCGCCGGAGAAGCTTTCCATAGACGGCACGTCGTCCGCGACCGTTTCGCCTGACGTCGACGTGTCATCCTCAATCGCTTCGACCGTGATGCGGGTGGTGCGGCGCTTACTGTCGCGCAGATAGGTCACGTCAGCTTTGGTGCCGGGGAGTAACAGGCCGACCGCATTGCGCAGGTCCGCGCTGTCGTCCATCTCTTCGCCATTGAAAGCGATAATGACGTCGCCATCCTGCAGTCCGGCTTTTTCGGCCGGGCTATCATCCGTCACGGATTGAACCAGCGCCCCTTTGATCGAGGGCAGGTCGAGTCCATCCCGCAGCGCCGGGTTGAGGTCACCGATCAGCACACCAATGCGCCCGCGCCGGACCTCACCATATTCCATCAACTGTTCCATCACATTACGAATGGTGCGCGTTGGAATGGCAAAACCGATACCGGCGCTATTGCCGGAGCGGGAGATGATGGCTGTATTGATGCCGATTAACTCACCTTTGGAATTAACCAGCGCGCCGCCGCTATTGCCGGGGTTAATGGCCGCATCGGTTTGGATATAATCTTCATACCGATTGCCGCGTCTGGAATTTGTTTCACGGCCCAAAGCAGAGACGATGCCGCTGGTGACTGTCGAGGACAGCGCAAACGGATTGCCAACGGCGATGACATAATCGCCGACCATGACGTCATCCGTACCCGCAATCGTCAACGCTTTGAGATTGCGCGCGTCAATCTTCAGCAGCGCCAAATCCGTGTCTTCATCTGTGCCGACGACTTCGGCAAAAAACTCGCGGCGATCTTCCAGTGTGACTCGGATCTCGTCAGCGCCGTCAACAACGTGATTATTCGTCAAGACGAGGCCCTCAGAGGCGTTCACAATCACGCCAGACCCCAGCCCGGCACGCGGGCCGCGTGATTGCGGCGCTTGGCCGAAGAAACGCTCGAACATTTCCATGCGCTCATCGCTCATGTCCGGCGTTTGCGCTTCTGCGACCGTATTGATCGACACAACGGCGGGTGTCACTTGCGCCAGTAAGGGCGCCATGGTCAGCACGCCGCGGCGCGCATCATAGGTCATGGAAGAATTCTGGCTGTTGCCGAATAGCTGCACAGGCTGCGGGGCCGGAATGGCGGCCATGTCGGGTCTCTCGGTCAAAACCTGCGAGACCGCGACGGGCGCGGTAACCATGCCGATGGCGGCGGCGGACAGAATGAGCACGTTTTTCACAATAATCTCCTTTGTACGGATAAGGTCCGTAATGTCTTGGAAAGATATGGAGAGGATCGCCGTTGCTGCAAGCGCGGGAGGCAGAAAGTGAATGAGGTTTAAGGTTGAGGCGTGCACGCGGCCTACAATATGGCCCGGCCCAGATAGGTATAGAGTTCTGGCATAAGCTTTGGCGACCCGCAGGCGACAAGGCGCGGCCCGTCCTTGGGGCTTCCGCCATGCCAGTCGGTAATGACTCCGCCTGCGCCGATCACGACGGGCATGAGCGCTCGCACGTCGCAGGGTTTCATGCCGCCTTCGACCATCAAATCCATCCGCCCCTGCGCGAGCAGAACATAGCCAAAGGCATCCAGACCCAGACGGGAGAAAGCGACACCGCTTTGAATCATTTTATAGGCGGCGAGCTCGCCCGGTCCGAACATGCCGAAGGGCTGCGTGCAGCCGAGACGGGCATCTGACAAAGCGTCGATCGTGCGGACGCGTAGCGTCTCATTCGTGCCGTCATCATGGATGAGTGTGGCAATGGGTTCGCCCGAAATATCGCCGACGGCGCGCATATGCAAAGCAGGGAGATCAATCAGGCCGAGCACGGGCTCACCGCCCTGCGACAGCGCGATCAACGTGCTCCAGACCGGAACCCCCGCGACAAAGCCCCGCGTGCCGTCAATGGGATCGAGCGTCCAAGAGAAGTCATTGGTGCCGCGATGATCCGGTAGCTCTTCGCCCTCGATCGAATCATCAGGGAATTCGGCGCGGATGAGGCGGCGCAATTCACGTTCGGCCTCGATGTCGGCCTCTGTGACCGGGTCGTAACCGGATTCGGCCTTGTTCTGCGCGGCAACGCCAGAGCGAAACAGCGGCAAAGTGATCGCGCGCGCGGCGGATGACAGCGTGTCTAAAAAGGCGAGGCGCGCAGCAATGGGGGTGGTGGTCATGCAACGGCTTTAGGAAGAAACGGCCGCGTAGGAAAGGGAAGGGCTGCGCAAGGCGCCGCCCCTATTTCATTATGGCGCAACCAGTCTCAGGGCTGGTTTTGTTGCAGCTTCCAGCGACTTTGCCAGATCAAGCAGGTGTTTTCTCGGCCCTTCGCCCATGGCGTAATAGGCGCGTACCAAATCCATCGTTTCCTTTTTCGACAAAACGTCCGAAGCGATATTAGTCGGATCTTCACTGCCGAACGGATCGCGCGCCGACAGGCCTTCGTAGAAATATTGCACGGGCACTGAGAGCGCTTCGGACAATTCGAACAGCCGCGCAGCGGACACGCGGTTGGCCCCACACTCATACTTTTGAATCTGTTGAAAACGGATGCCAACCTGCTCGGCGAGCAATTGCTGGGTTAGGCCGAGAAGGCGGCGGCGGCGGCGCAGACGCTTGCCGACATGAAGATCAATATCGCTGGTCATGATGGTCATCCTTGTATTTGTGTCTCGCCCTACAAGGGAGCAATCGCCGTGCCAGCATCGTGAGGCGTGTTCGCGTGAAAAGGGAGCGATTCTGGCGGTGCAGACTCGCTTTTCAAGGTTAACGGGCTGAATTTCAGCGTGATTAACCCCATCCTGTGCCGTTTTCGCACAGATGGGACGGGCAGCGGCGGCTGAGAAAATTCTACTGCGCGGCGAGCGCAGCGGGGCTGCGAAGGGCAATAATCTGCGCCAGCATACCACTCAACCGCGCGACAAGCGCGTCATAGCCGCGTTTCGGCGCCAGGGTGATAGGGTTCAGATAAAGGTCCCGGTTAATCTCGACCTGGATCGCCTCGGCCCCTTCATGGGGGCGCCCATAATGCTCCGTCACATAGCCGCCCGCATAAGGATAGTTCACCGCAACCGAGAATCCGTCACTCTGTAAAATTTGTCTCAGCGCGGAGAGGGTGTTCGGTTCGCAGGATTGTCCAAACCGATCGCCCAGTATGATGTCGGGCCGTCGAGACCCCATCGGCGCGAAGCCCGGCATGGAATGGCAATCAAGCAAGAGGGACTGTCCAAAACGCGCATGCGATGCCTTAATCAATCCGGACAGTGACTCGTGATAGGGGTGATAGAGATGGGCTAAACGCGCCTGCGCGTCCGCGCGGCTGGGCAGGCGCCGATAGATGGGACTGCGCTCGCCTATATGGGTCGGGACGACGCCAATCCCCGCCTGTGCGCGGACCGTTTCCTTTATCGGCGTATCGCACCAAACCTGCGGCAATTCGTCGGGCGCGCGATTGACATCAACATAGGAGCGCGGAAACCGTGCCGACAGCAGCGGCGCGCCAGCCTCCACCGCGCCTGCGACCAGTCGGTCGACAAATATATCCTCATTCCGGCGTAGCTGTGCCGCCGACAGACCCGATAAGTCGCGAAATCCCTGTGGATAGACACAACCAGAATGCGGCGAGGCGACGATGACGCCCGCTCGCCAGTGTTCGGGCCAGCGAACGCAATGGCCGGGCGTCAGGGCCGCAAGGCTTGCGCGCTCTGCTGGGCTCACATCTGTCATGTTATCCAGTGGGTCATTCATGGCCTGTTATTCTTAGCGCAGAGATATGCACGGCGTCAGGAGTTTTTTAAGTGGTCTGCTCCATAAGGGGCAGAATTGGTGCATTGCGCCGGAAAAATAACCGCAATGATGACGATTTGGCCCTCGCCGACACGCCGTCTTTGAGGTAGCAAGAGACAAAGCACGGGTTGGGACACACGCATGGCAACAATACTCTACGCCGAAGATGATGCGGATATGCGCCGCTTCTTTGAAAAGGCGCTGGAAAAAGCGGGTCACAATGTGATCGCCTGTTCCGATGGCGAACGGGCCCTGCGCGCGCTCAAATTCGCGGATGGGGCGTTCGACCTGCTCCTGACCGACATCATGATGCCAGGCGTCGACGGGATCGAACTCGCCAAACAGGCTGAACACCTCTCGCCTGGAATCAAAGTCATGTTCATCACCGGTTTCGCCGCCGTCGCCATGGGTGACAGCCGCGCGTCTGAACAGACAGTCCTCAGCAAACCCGTACATCTGCGTCAGTTGGTCAGCGAAGTGGATCGGTTGATCGCCGCTTAAGCCGGATGAAGACTTTAGCAGGGTGAAGTCTCGGCGCGCTGTGACAGCCGCCGCGGCGCGTGGCCAGTGAGCCTGTCTATCGTCCGCCAAGATTAAACACCACAACGGGGCCAAGGCGCAGTGTCTGCGCGGCATTGGCGAGGTGGAAGGTGTAGCCAGCGTCCATCGGTTTATAATCTCGATCCGCAGTGACGAAGACGGCGTGGGGCGTCCATGTTGGCGACAGGCTGACAGGCATCAAATTATCGATCGCGGAATAAGGCGCTGTATTCATCTGCAAACCCACATTTGAAATTTCGGCCCGACCGCCAACGCTCTTGGCCCAGAATGTCATGACAAGCGTGTCGCCTTTTTTGATTTCGGACGTCAGAGGGCCTGAAACGCCGCCATCCCACGGGTTTTGACCCGCTTTCGGGACAGTGATTTCAATCGCGCGTCCACCGGGGACTCCGCTATCATCGACGAATAAACCCTCAACGATGCCGTATGTCGTGAGCCGATCGGCTTCGGGGGGCATCACGATTTCCGCGTCGCCCCCCAGTTCGTTGCGTAATTCGTTGATAGCAAAGTCGAGGCTAATTTCATCGGGCTGAACGGTGGTTATGGCGGACGGTGTCACATCGACAGACGCGCCATTTGCGGCCAATCCAAGCGCGGCGAGCTTGGGTTCATCCCATTGCGCCGCTTCGCTATCGTAGAATGGGAAGGTCGCGGTGAAATTCCAGACACACCAAGCGATACCCGCGTCCTCAAAGGCTTCCGTGGTCTCGCGCGTATAGCGGACGATGTCATCATGCGGCGCTTTCTCGTTTGCGCCGATCTCCCCTAGAAATACAGGGAATCCTAGATCCTCTTGTGCTTGCCGCGCCGTCTTCGCCGCCGCGCTCAGTTCCGCCCTGTCAGCTTGTGATCCCCAATGGGTTGTTGGGCTATCTTTGAGCTCTGTCCAGCTTGCCTTTTGATGGGTGAATTCGAACGGGTCGTAATAATGGAATGTATGGACCTGGTTCGGGTCATCAATGACCGGGATGCTGGGCAGACTCTTCAGCCCCGACCAATTATCGCCGCCCATGATAAGGATCCGGGTTGGGTTGGTCTCTCTGATCTGCTCAAACGCCTCAGTCACGATCTCGCGCATCAGATCGCCTTTGAACGCTTTGTTCGGCTCATTGACGATTTCGAAATAGACGCTGTTTGGCAGGTCTTGATATCGAGTGGCGATCTGTTGCCATATCGCCAGAAACTTTGCGCGGTTGCCGTCCGGGTCCTCGTTCAGATCGTTAAAGTGATGGACGTTCAGGATCACCTGCAAATCATGGGAGAGCGCCTGATCAATGACGTCTGTGACGCGGTCAAAGAACGGTGCATCAATCACATAGTCCGGACCGTCGCTCGTATGCGCGCTCCACCGAACCGGAATACGAACTGTGTCGAATCCGGCCTCTGCAATGACGCGAAATGAATCGGCGTCGATCGTGTGGCCCCAAAGCCCTTCTCTCGGAGCGTCCAGCGCGTTCCCCATATTCATGCAGCGTTGCGTGTTGAACGTGTCAGCCGACGCAGACAGGGGCGCGCCCGCGAAAGTGGCGCAAGCAAGACCGGCAAGAACGAGCTTTTTCATCGGAATGATACCCTGACTTTATTTGTTAGCGTTAACAGTAGGGTATCTATGCGCGCAGACAAGGGAAATGTTCGCTGCGCGTGTTGGGCGTGGGCTGCCAACCCGGCGAATTTGCCGCCCATATTCCCTCACGCCCCACATTGACCCTGTGCATCCATGCTCCTACACCGCGCGTAACGAAGACAGACAGTAATCAAAGAGAGACCATGTCACAGGAATGGACGGATCCGCGGCCCATGTCGCCGCACTTGCAGGTTTGGCGCTGGCACGGCGCGATGCTGAGCTCGATTTTGCACCGGGCGAGCGCGATTATTTGCTACGTCGCCCTGGTGATTGTCGCGGCGGGTTTGATCGCCGTGGGCCTTACGGGCGAGTTGCCGCTGGCGGGGCTGTTATTCAGCCCACTCGGCGCGATTGGCTTGTTCGTCTTTCTGTTTGCTTTCATTTTCATGGCGCTGGCGCAGCTTCGCCACGCGATCTGGAACCGCGGGGAGATGTTCAACCCGCAATTCAATAATATCCTGTCCTACGGAATGATCGTGGTCGCGCTGGTTCTGGCCGTGCTGCTGACTTACGCGGGAGTGTCATCATGAGCGCCAACTCCGCCGGACACGGCACAAAACACTTCAAAATGCACAGCCTCGCGGGCTGGGGCGTTATTATCGGTTTGCCATTTGCGGCACTGCACGCTGTTCTAACGATCAAGCACGGCCCTGACAGCGTTTTGAACTGGCTTGGCACGCCGCATGGCGCGCTTGGCATGATCGCGTTTCTGTCCGCTGCCATCCTCTACTGCAAGCTGGAGATGGACGAAGTGATCATGGATTATTTCAGCGGTGGCCTGCGTTCATTTGGCCAATTGGCGAACACCCTTGTCGCCGCCATCTTATGGCTGGCCAGCGTGGCGGGCCTTGTCCTCCACGCCTTTGTATAAAGATTTAGAGACCTCTTCATGACTCAATTTATCGATCACGAATATGACGTTGTCGTTGTCGGCGCGGGCGGCTCCGGCCTTCGTGCCGCGCTTGGCGCAGCGCAACAAGGCCTCAAGACCGCGTGCGTGACCAAAGTCTTCCCGACGCGCAGCCACACGGTCGCGGCGCAGGGCGGGATCGCCGCCTCGCTCGGCAATATGTCGCCGGATGATTGGCGCTGGCATATGTATGACACGGTCAAAGGCTCCGACTGGCTCGGCGACCAGGACTCCATCGAATATCTGTGCCGCGAAGCGCCAAAGGCCGTTTACGAGCTCGAAAATTGGGGCATGCCGTTTTCCCGTACGGATGAAGGCAAGATTTATCAGCGGCCCTTTGGCGGCATGATGCAGAATATGGGTCAGGGCCCCGAAGCGCAGCGCACCTGCGCCGCCGCTGACCGCACCGGCCACGCCATGCTGCATACGCTCTATGGACAATCGCTGCGTCATGAGACCGAGTTCTTCATCGAATATTTCGCCCTCGACCTGATCATGGAAGACGGCGCGTGCCGCGGCATTACCGCGTGGAAACTGGATGACGGCACGCTGCACCGCTTCAAGGCGCAGACCGTGATCCTCGCCACCGGCGGTTATGGCCGCGTCTTCTTCTCCGCCACCTCCGCGCATACCTGCACGGGCGACGGCAATGCGATGGTGCTGCGCGCCGGCTTGCCGCTCCAGGATATGGAGTTCATTCAGTTCCACCCGACTGGCATTTACGGCGCGGGCTGCCTGATCACCGAAGGCTCACGCGGGGAGGGCGGCTACCTGACCAACTCCGAAGGCGAGCGCTTCATGGAACGCTATGCTCCGTCCGCCAAAGACCTCGCCTCGCGCGATGTGGTCTCGCGCGCGATGACGATTGAAATCCGCGAAGGCCGCGGCGTTGGCCCGAACAAGGATCATATCTTCCTGCATCTGGATCACCTCGACCCGGCCGTGCTGGCCGAGCGTCTGCCCGGTATTTCCGAGACCGCGAAAATCTTCGCGGGCGTGGATGTGACCAAGGAACCGATTCCGGTGCTGCCGACCTGCCACTATAATATGGGCGGGATTCCGACCAATTATCACGGCGAAGTCGTGACGCTCAAAGACGGCAATCCCGACCATGTCGTGCCCGGCCTGATGGCTGTCGGCGAAGCGGCTTGTGTGTCCGTTCACGGGGCGAACCGCCTTGGCTCCAACAGCCTGATCGATCTGGTCGTGTTTGGCCGCGCGGTTGGCCTGCGTCTGAAGGCGACCAAGGAACCGAACGCAAAGCCGCGTCCGCTGACAGAAGGTTCGGCCGATTTCGCGCTCGCGCGCCTCGACCATTTCCGCAATGCCAATGGCAGTACCCC
>Ga0115567_10002808_pt1 | contig 17286 bp, 20 predicted proteins | sample COGITO_mtgs_1204_2_FD_88679 | JGI IMG/M metagenome (GOLD analysis project Ga0115567, IMG submission 88679) | Pelagic marine microbial communities from North Sea - COGITO_mtgs_120412 | ecosystem: Environmental > Aquatic > Marine > Epipelagic | place: Germany:Helgoland, sampling site Kabeltonne... | reverse complement strand
TGTATGCCCCGGAAAGATAATAAATCTCCTCAATAACATCGCTTAGATCGGTCTCGACAGCACAAAAGCCATGGTAACCATCTATGACGAGAACTGTTTCTTTTGATTTTTTAGCGATTATCTTTTTTATAAATTCCTTTGATATAAGTTTACCTGAGTTGTAGAAGACTTGTGATAGGAAGATCATAGTTAGATCTGAGCTTATACTCTCTAGGAAATCTTTCTCAAAGGCTTCCTCTTCATTATCAATGTAGTCAACCTGAACATGACTCTCTTCTTCTAGTCTAGATATCTGTCTTGAAAAAGAATGAAACTCACTTCTTGTAGTTAAGAATTTCATTTGGTCTTTTTCATAAAAACAACTGATAAGTCTTGCGGTTAGTTCCTGAGTGTTTGGAGCGAAGGCTATTCGTTGTGGGTTATCTATATTGAGTATCTTGCTAATAATGTTTTGAGCTTTTGGAATATCTTGCGTGAAAATTTGCTCCCATTTTTGATCACTCTTTCTTGCGGCTAAGTTCCAGTAGTCTTGATAGGCTTCAAAAGAAATGTCTGGCCAAAAGTAGTGACTGTGAGAGCTTAAATGCAGCTGGCCTTCATGTCTTTTTAAAAATTGTGAGTAATATTTTTTATATTTACTCATATATAAAACCGAGGTTTTGTTTTAAGTTATCTGGTAGCTGCGGTAAGTGAGCATTTGGGATTAGGTAAGTGGCCATGTCAAAAAAATCTTTGAAGATCTTGTTGTTGTCTGCAGCTTTCTTTAGATAATCATGTCCCGATGACCCTCCTGTTCCAATCTTGGAACCAAGCATTCTGTGAACCATAATAGAGTGCTGGTATCTCCAGGTCGTGAAAAGCTCATCGACTTCAATTAAATGATTGATAAGTCTGTAGGGAAGTTGAAAAATTGGTTCATGTCTATAAAGGCTTATGAAAATGGCAGAGAACTTTGCTTTTTGAGAAAGACTAATCTCTCCTGCTTCAAGCATTTTATCGTATTTTTCTTTATCAAAAAGTATTTTAAATGTCTCTTTCGTTGACTCAAAGTTTTTCATCTCCATCTCTTTTTGTGTGTCACTAAGAGTTGGGTTGGCCATGATGACGTCTTTGTCAGACTGGAGCATTTTATCAACAGCATCTTGATACTGTTTCCAAAAGTCGTAGTTCCTAGACTCAGTAAAGGGCATCCTCGATAGCCATTTATCCACAAGCTCTAAAAGGGTAGGTGTGCTTTCAAGTTTTATAAGCATTTCTTGATCAGATTTTGAGAGTCTGGAGTTAAAAAACTTTTGGGCCATATTAGTTCTACTTTTTTCTCTAAGGCCGAGTTTGAGCTCAATAAGTCTAAACTGCATACTCTGAAAACCAGATGCTGGAACTAGGTAGTCGCGAAAGTCCATAAAATCCATTGGCGTCATGGTTTCAATAACTTTTATCTGAGCATTAAGAATCTTTTGAATTTCATTAACTCTGTTGAGTCTGTAGTTTACGATACTAATCTTATCTGGAGCAATTGTATCTTCTGAAAAAATATCGTGTATAGAGTCTATCTCGTGAAGTATTTGTTTAAACCAAAGCTCATAGGCTTGATGAGTGATAATAAAAAGCATCTCATCGTGAGCAGGATTTTTGTGCTCAACACTTTTTAATCTCTGAGAGTCTAATAGAGAGTCTAGTTTTAAGTAGTCTCCATAGTAAATTGGCTCATGTTTCATAAATCCTCACTTAGTTATAGATAAGAGGATTTTACAGTTTTTTATTTAAAAAAGCGAATTAGATCATTCTTTGTCGCAATGAAGTGCTTTAGTTTTTTACTTCTAGTAGAGCGCTTTAAAGAGCCATCACAAAGCTTATTTGATTTATCTAAGTAAGCTAATTCTGATTTAAACTCTGTTAGATCTAAAGGGATATTTAGTTTGCGATTTATTTTTCTTAGTAGTTTTTTTGTTGCTATAAACTTATCTTGTTGTGATCTTACTTCTATTATCGACTTTAGGATTAATCTATTATTTTTAAACTTCGAATATGTAACAAACTCTGTCGTAACACCTAGAATTACTGTCGCTCCACCTAGAACCATTCCTGTTCCAACCATTGCTCCAAGTACGCCCCAACCAGTTGCACCTACTAAATTTGCTCCAAGGCCAACTGCGGCTGCACTCGTGACAGCAACCACTGGAGCTGCAACGACTGTTGAAGGTGGAGCAAAAATAAGCCATTTTCTAAGCGTAGACTCTCGTTCTATATATTCATCAACACAAGTTGTGTGTTCATTTATTAAAGGAAATTCTTTTTCTTCAATGCTGATTGCAGCAAAAGAAGAGTTTAATGCAATTAGAACTAAGAGTAGGTACTTCATGGTTTACCTCATAATTGTAATTTTTCTTTTAACAATTTTGTAGTTAGCTTTGTTAAGCTGCGAGTATTTAATCTTTAATTTAATTTTTACCGTTTTATCATCACCGATACACTGAGCTTTATAGATAATTCTGTTGTGAATGTATGGGTAGCGAATCTTTGCTTCACCTGTACAAGTTACAGTTCTTGATCGCTCAAAGTTCACTATATAGTCATTTATGAAGTCACTTTGCTCAAATTCTTCAGCAATCTTTGAGTACTTATCTAGTACACCTGCATCGAAAACCTCTGATCCAGAGTAGAGCTGAGCAAAGCTAGAGAATGAAACTAAAAGTAATAATATTTTAAACATGTAAATCTCCTCATTTTAGATGCCTCCTTTTACAATAGGATTTAACTGGAGCTTAAAAATAAGCATTAGATTGTATTATTTATACTGTTTTGCGTTAAATAAAATGGCTGTATAGTGCTCTAAGCTTTTAATTTTACTAGATTTGAGATATGTTAAGTAAAATATCAAGAGGTGAATCATGGCAAAAAAAGTGAATATTTCCAAAGAACAAGTCAAAAAAAATATTGAGAACTTACAAGCTTTTATGAGTAAAGAGAACTTAGATTATTTTTATATTTCTAGTTTTGATAACTTTTTAAATGAATACGTCCCAATGAGTGATTGTCATCGATTTTATGTTACAGGTTTTAGTGGATCTGTTGCAGAGACACTGGTTCCTAAAAGCGGAAAAGTTAAATTATATGTCGATGGAAGGTATCATGAGCAAGCTGACCTTGAAGTTGATTTGAACATTGTTGAAGTTGTAAAAGTTCCGGCCAATACATCTTTGTCTAGTGCTATGATAAGTGATGTTGAGTCAATTTCTCCAAAGACTCTTGGAATAGAATCGCAAAGAACTTCATTGAATACCTTTAAAAAACTAAGCTCTTTATCCAAAGTGACTTCTTATCTAAATGAACTAAACGAAGTTATCGATTTTGCTATAACTCCTAAGTTTAGCCCTATCAAATTTATCGATAAAAAGTATAGAGGTAGTGATACTTCTGAAAAATTAAAAAAGATCTTAGGTGATAGTGATGACGCTTATTTTGTTACATCTATTGATAGCTTATCATGGGTAACAAATTGTAGAGGATATCATCTTCCAAACCTCTCAAGCTTTTTAGGTACTGCCTTAGTCACAAAAGACAAAGCATTTGTCTTTGTTGATAAGTCTATCGACCTCGACGATTCTGTTTCTCAAGCTAAGAGTGTTGAGTTCATTAAGTTCTCACCAGAAGAGTTTGAAAAAACGATTGATTATATTTCTTTAAATAATAAAATCGATAATGTTTTTATTGATCCTTCAATGACTAATGCAGCTCTTTATCAAAGCTTAATTAATGTATTTGGTGACGCTAAGGTTGTTGAAAAAGAGGGGGGCCTAGTAAATTATCATTCAGTTAAAGAAGACGCAGAGATCGTTGAAATGAAAAGAGGTTTTAACCTTGCCGATACTGCAATTTATAACACGATTAATTGGGTTAAGGACTCAATCAAAGCAGGTAAGGAAATCACTGAGCTAGATCTTTACAACGAAACCACTAGAAAATATGAAGAGCAAGGCTCTGTTGAGCAAAGCTTTAATACTATCGCTGGGGTTGGGCCAAATGGATCGATCATGCATTATGGAGATCCAAAAGCAGACATTAAAATCAAAGCTGATGATATGATCTTGCTGGACTCTGGCGGGTACTTTGATGGTGGTTTTGCAACTGATACTACTAGAACGTTTATGGCCAGTGATGCAAAACCGACTGATAAACATAAAAAAATATATACTCTAGTTCTTAAAGGCATGCTTCAATGTCAGCACGCTATATTCCCTGAGGGAACTAAAGGCATGGTACTTGATGGCTTTGCTAGAAAACCAATTTTTGATGAGGGAATGAACTATGCTCACGGTACAGGTCATGGAGTAGGGATTCATGTTCATGAAGGTGGAGTTCGAATTGGTGCGAGTACATTGCCAGTAAAAGAGAGACAAATCGTATCTATTGAGCCTGGAATTTATTTACCAGGTTTTGGTGGAGTAAGACTTGAAAATATTGCTTTAGTTGTCAAAGATGAAAATAACCCTGGGTTTCTAAAGTTTGAGCCAATCGTTTATATTGGTTTTGAGCCTAGTTTGATTAATGAAGATATGCTTACTGCTCAAGAAAAAAACTGGTTAGAAACATATGAAGCAAAATGTAGCGAACTTGGTCGCTCATTTAGGAATTAAGATGTTTGAAAATTTTGAAGTTCCCAATGAACTCATCCCTTCTGATCCTCGCTTTGGAGTAGGTCCTTCTTTAGTACCTCTTGAGTTTATAGAGAGCCTTAGAAAAACGGGTACAAGTTTAATCGGAACTTCTCATCGAAAACCAGCTGTTATCTCCATCGTTAAAGAAATTCATACTAGTCTTAGAGATTACTTTAAGCTGCCTAGTGACTATCAGATCATTATTGGTAATGGTGGTGCGACATTTTTTTTTGATATGATTGCTTTGGGACTAGTTGATAAGTCTTCTGCGCATTTTGTAACAGGTGAGTTCTCTAATAAGTGGTTCTCTAGTCATAATAAAGTTCCTTGGATTGACGCATTTAAGATTGATGTGGCTTTCGGTGAGGGACTTAACCCAGATGTTGTTGCTGGTAACGATATGATCTGTACAACTTTAAATGAAACCTCAACAGGTGTGGCCATAAATTCAATCCCTGATCTCGATGAAGAGACTTTGCTTGCTGTAGATGCGACCAGTGGCGCTGGGCAAATTCATTTAGATATGAGTAAAGTTGATGTTTATTTCTTCTCTGCGCAAAAAATATTCGCAAGTGAAGGTGGAACTTACGTTGCCTTTCTTTCGCCAAAAGCGATGAAAAGAGTTGAGGCCATCAATGCCAAAGAGACTTATGTTCCAGAGATTATGAATTTTTCAAACGCAATAAGTAACGGCGAAAAATTTCAAACATATAATACTCCTAGCATATCGTCTCTTTTCTATTTTAATGAGCAACTAAAAGTAATGAATGCTCTGGGGGAAGAGAAAGTGATTGAGCTTGCTAATAGAAAAGCTAAACTTCTCTATGACTGGGCAAACGAGAAGGAATATCTATCATGCTATGTGAAAGAGAAGGACTTTAGATCTAACTGTGTCGCAACAATAAATGTTGATAAAAAATATTGTGTGAATGATTTAGCTAAAAGGCTTAGAGAGACTGGTGTTGCGTACGATATAGAATCTTATAGGAAGCTTGGGGAGAATCAGCTGCGAATTTCACTATTTCATAATATTAAGTATGAAGACTTAGAGAAGCTCGTGAAGATTGTATCACGAGCTATAGAGTCTATTTAATTTTTTAAAATACCCCAAAGAGCACTTTCTTCAACTGTTTCATTTTCAATTCTAAATTGAACACCGTTAATAGTTTGATCTTTATTAAGTGTTATCCCTTCTGGAAAGTAAACTGAATATTCATCTGTAGGATTTATTGAAGTATCTCCCCAAGAGTTCATATCAGCAGTCGTGAGCAGTGATTTGAATGAAGATCTTCTTTTACTGTAGATTGTTAAAGTGTCATCACTATTCCATTTAAATTTAAAGTTGTCCTTTAGAGATTTTCCTTTCCAGTCAAAGAACATTATTGGATATGAAATAGGGATTTCCTTATCAAGGTATATTCTCATAACCTCAGCTCCCTTTTTAAACTCACCAACAGTCACGATTGAAACAGTGTACGGTGTATAGCGATTAATAGTGTCTTCAAATAGTCTATACTTATAGGTATTTGAAAATGCCATTGTTGAAAAAATAAATGATAGTAAAATTATTTTCATAGGTACTCCTTTGTACACAATTATTTTCTTTTGTTAGACCCTTTGTTGCCATCTGATTTCTGGTAGCCAGCTAAGAATTCAGCTTTGAACTCTAAAAAGCGATCTTCAAGTATTGCCTCTCTTGCTCTATCTGCAAGGTTTTTGTAAAAAGCAATATTATGTTGAGTTGCTAAAATCTGCCCTAGAATTTCATTTGAATCAAATAAGTGTTTTATATATGCTCTAGAGAAGTTTTTATTAACGTAGTCATCTAGGTTTGGTTCTATTGGATAAAAATCTCTTCTGTAGTTTTTGTGAGTGATTCTGATTTTCCCTCTATTAGTAAATAGAGTTCCACCACGAGCAAACTTAGTTGGAATGATACAATCACTCATATCTATTCCATTCTCCCAGATCATAAAAAGATCCTCTGGCATCCCAACGCCCATAACATATCTTGGTTTATCAGTTGGCATCTTAGGTGCTGTATACTTAACAGCTTTTTCCATAAGCTCTGGGCCTTCTCCAACTGAAACTCCACCAATCGCATATCCAGGAAGGTCTCTTTTAACGAGTTCTTCTAGACACTCATCTCTATATTTATCAAATGTCGATCCTTGAATAATTCCAAATAATGATTGCTCAGGTTTTGTCCAAGCCTTAATGCATCTATCTAACCATCTATGAGTTCTATCAATACTATTTTTTACGTAAGCTGCATCAGCTGGGTAGGGAATGCATTCATCAAAGGCCATCATGATATCTGAGCCTAAATTTTGCTGTATTTCGATACTTGTCTCTGGAGTTAAAAGAATGTCCTTACCACTTGGACCTTTAAATTTACTTCCTTCTTCTGTGATTGAATTTCCCTGCAGAGAAAAAACTTGAAATCCACCAGAGTCTGTTAAAATCGGTCTGTCCCAAGACATAAACTTATGAAGGCCACCAGCTTTTTTAACTAGGTCACTGCCTGGAGTTAAGTGTAAGTGATAAGTGTTTGATAGGATTACAGGTACATCCATATCTGTTAACATTTTTGGTTGAAGCGCTTTTATGGCCCCATGAGTTCCAACAGGCATAAATACTGGTGTTGGAATATCTCCGTGAGGAGTTTTTATAATACCTGCTCGTGCTCCACAGTTTTTGTCTGTGTGAACTAGCTCAAATTGAAAATGCTCTTTATTTTGTTCTCTAATATCCATAGCTTGGAGACTCCGCTTATACATGTGACTTGAATACTGATTTATGCCTTAGGGGAGTGAATTATGCAAGGTTACTTAGGAAATCTTTTATATGTGAGTCTTTTCTCTTTCTCATTTTTACTCCTCCATGCTCCCCGAAGGCAATTTAATGTAATTGTTACTAGTGTTATTGACGGAGATACTATTTTAGTTAATGGCAAAAATAAAATTAGGCTTTTAGATATAGATGCTCCTGAGATCAAACAGAAGTCATTTGATGGAGTCCATATTGGCCTTCTATCAAAGAATTGGCTTGAGAAAAAAATATTGAATAAGAGAGTTAGATTAGTTTTGCATGGGAGAGGGTTTTATAATAGATGGCTTGGAGATATCTACATTGCTAAAGAGAATATCAATTTAAAAATAATAGAAAAAGGATTTGCTTTAAGCTATGGACAAAAGTATTCCTTCTTTTCTTTCATGGCGAGAAAGAAAAAGAAGGGGATATGGAACACCTCTGGTTTTTATTCTCCAAAGGTGTATCGAAAACTTACCAGGCGAAATTAACACCTACGTTAGCTCCAACAATATCCTTTGAGATGTTCTTATTTACGTGAACATATACACTTACTACCGGAACGTTAAATTGAAGGCCAATGAACCCTCTGAAGTTTGTTGCTTCTGGGGATCCTGATGCTGATTCGTTTGCTGAGAGACTTGCTTGGTAGTCTGTAGATCCTGAGGTAAGGCCACCACTAACTGTACCTGTTCCATCGAATTTAATATCTGAGGTACCAGAAGCTATATCGAGCCCTGCTCCACCATAAAGTGTGAATACATATAAAAATCTCATGTAGGTCGAAACTTCTATTGGAATTACATTTGTTTCACTTTGAAGGTCAAATATACCTCTAGCATTTGAGAAGGTTCCATTTATAGTTTGTCCACCAGATTGAACAGAAACATCTTGGTCATCAAAGCTTTGATTGTAGTTTATATCCATTGTAGATCTTTGAAATCCTGTGTGAAGATGTAGTCCCCCCCATTGCATTAAATATTTTGAAGGGATATCACTTGAATCAATTAAGCTATATCTGGCCATAAAACCAAAGCCACCAATTGAACCTTTTGCAGTCGATTGGTCAAACTCTTGATCTACGTTAAAAGAGCTAAAGTTAAGAAATAAATCCATTTTGCTAAAGTCTATGAATCCGATCTTGCTTACTGGAAGAACATCTAGATTTACACCAGCAGTAATACCACCACCCACTGCAAATCCATTGGCATTTTCCATATCGTCAAAGCCAGATGTTGAAGCATCAAGCCCAACTCCGCCAGAGAGCTTTAGTGTGAAAATATCAAAGTTTTGACCATAGTCAGACCCTTTCCCAGCATTCGCTATAACTGTTGCATTGGCTGTTCCGTCTGCGTATTTCTGGGCATCTTCATCTGGTAAGCTATCGTTAACCTCATCTCTTACTGATTGAGTTAAGTCTGTACATTGTCCAGGAGTAAGTGGAGCGTTACATTGTGTCTGAGTAACAGTAATCTCAATAGCAAAAGCGGACATGGACATCAACATTGATAATAAAACATAAAACTTCATAAAAATCCCTTATTGAAAGTTTAAACTTGTATATCTTTTCGTGTGAAATCTATTTTAAACTAAAAGCCTCTGTTTTTTTGGTTAAAATTTGCCGAATGTTGATAATTTTTTCATTTACCTTGTGAAATAGCTCTAAAATGAGCTATAAGTACCTAAAAATTAAGGTATATTTTATGAGTTTTGAACAATTAGGAATCGACGAGGACTTTAATGGCTTTCTTAAAGAAGAGGGGATTAAAGAGGCCAATGAGGTTCAACAAAAAGTGATCCCGCAAATAATTAATGGCAATAGCACTTTGTGCTTAGCTCAAACTGGAACGGGAAAGACCCTGGCCTTTGCTCTACCTATTAGCGAGCTGATTAAGAGGGAAGAAGACAAGAATGGGCCTCAAAGCTCTAAGTCGACACCAATAGCAGTTATAATAGCTCCAACTAAAGAGCTTAGCGTACAAATACACAATGTATTTAAAAAGATTTCTCACCATGCAAGGTTGAGAATTAGAAACCTTGTAGGCGGTCAGAGAAATAAGGCCACTAAAAGCTTAAACGATCAAAGCTATGAAGTTCTAATCGCAACACCTAATAAGTTACTACAGTCACTTAGAAAGAAAGAGATAAGCTTCTCAAACCTCAAGTATATTGTTTTTGATGAGGCAGACACTCTTTTTGATATGGGATTTAAAAAAGATATCGAAGGAATCGTTAAGTTTGTAGAGTACGAGCAAACAGATATTCATTTCTTTAGTGCAACTTTGCCAGCAAGTGTTGAAGAGTATTTAATGGAGAAGTTTAAAAAGAAAGAGCTCACAAAAGTTGGCTTTAAAGATAATCATAAAGTTCAAAAGAAAATTGATACTTATAATATCTTTGCTTCTGTAAAGGAGAAGATGAGCATCACTTTGGCCTTCCTTCAAAAAACGGCAAATGGTAGAGGGATAATCTTTGCAAATCAAAAAAATCAAGTAGATGAGCTTGCTACTTTTCTTGATGAAAACTTTAAAAACCTCAAATATAAAAAACTTCACGGTGACATGGATCAAAAATCTAGACTGGCTAACCATAAGTCTTTCGTAGATGGTAAATCACAAATTCTTATTGCTACAGATGTTGCGGCCAGAGGAATCGATATCAAAGATCTTAAGTGGATCTTTAACTGGAATCTTCCTAAAAATGCTGAATTCTATCTTCATAGATGCGGAAGGGTTGCAAGAGCTGGACGAGCAGGAGCTGTATACAATATTGTAACTGGATACGACTCAAAGATGATTGGCTTCATTAATGAGGCGATTAAAGAGCAGTCGAACTTTGATCTGGAGCTAATTGCAAAGGATATAAAGGACGTAAAGAAAAAAGCTAAAAAGCCTGTTAAGAAACAGAAAGCAAAAAGAGTTAAAATAACAAAAAGAAGTCAAAGATGAGTCAAAAGGTATTACTAAGTGGTGGAACTGGCTTTGTAGGTCGCGGGATAGTTAATAAGCTAATTGCAAGAGGCGATGAAGTTTTTGTTCTGACTAGAAACCCACAAAAATGCAATGAAGTATTTAATTCAAAGGTTACCGCCATTGAGTGGAAATCTTATAACGACATATTTGATACTAAAAAACTAAGTGGACTAGATACTGTTATTAACTTAGTTGGTGAGAGCCTCACTAATAAGCGCTGGTCTGACAATCAAAAAAAAGAAATCTATAACTCCAGAGTTGTCGCAACAGATAATATCTTCAAAAGTTTAAGAGCTGGAAACATCAAAGTTGATCAGTTTATTTCAACTTCTGCTATCGGCGTGTATGGAGAAGGTTTTTTAAAGAATGTTTGTGAAAAATGGGAAGAAGCTGCTTTTAAGGGCAAAGACTCTTATGAGCGTCTTGTTGTTATGAGATTGTCTGTTGTTTTAGGAGCTGATGATGGAATGATTCAGGAGCTTGCTCCAATTTTTAAGCTTGGCCTAGGGGGGAAGCTTGGAAGTGGATCACAAATGATGAGCTGGATACATATTGATGATCTATCTGATATGTATATTGAGGCCATGGAAAACAAAGAAGTAAATGGGCCAGTAAATGCAGTTAGCCGATTCAATGTTTCAAATAAAGAATTCACTAAAATGTTCGCTAAACTGATAGGGAAAAAAGCAAAGTTTACTGTTCCCAAATTTATGCTCTTTATTGCAAAAGGCGAAGTCGCATCAATGATCTTAGAGAGTATGGATGTAGTTCCAACGAGATTCAATGAATTAAAATTTAAGTATAACTTTGCTACTATGGAATTAGCTTTAAAAGATATTGTATCTAAACTATAATAACTCTATGAGACTTTTAATACTATTAACTTTAATTCTATCTTGCACTAAGAAAGAGCATAAAATCTCCAAAGAAGAATTGCTGTCGATGGGAGAGAAGGTTTCAGCTGATATTAGTTTAGTCGTTCCAACTGGTATTGCCACTAAGCTCGTAGACTGCTCATTGTATAGACCAAAGTGTCTTGTTGGCTATAGAGTAAAAATTAAACTTCTAGAGTTTAATGCTCTTATGTATGATAACAAGGCAGATGCTCTCTTAAGTGCTCAGACATTTGAGGGGTATTACTCACATAATTGGTCATTTGATTATGTTGTAGGTGAACCTATTCTAGAGCGCTTTGTGAAAAAAGCATATGATGCTAAGAAAGTGACTTCAGAAGTCTCTCTTTAAAGAACTCTACCAACTTCATCCAGTGTATTTTGTCTTCTTCAGTTATCGAGTTATCTTGAATAAACTCATTTAAAGTATTTTCAAATAAAACAACCCATCTGAAAACTTCTCCTGTATTTAGTTTTAAGGGAGCATGTTTTTTTAAAATATTAAAAGGAAGATGGGATTTATTTGTTATTGTTTTATTTATTTGTAATTCCCAAAAACTGACAATCTTAGGTATGTGCTCTTCAAAGTCATCAATAACTCTAAACTGATAGCCAATCAGTATATCGCTCATAGCTTTTTTATAAAATGATCTGATAATCTTATCTATAGTTTCTATTTTCATTAGGCTCTATACTTTGTCTCTAGACTACTAGAGAAGCCTGACTGCGAAAAAAGAGCAGTTGATTCAATTGGTTCTAGTGAGTGAAGGTAATGAGATTTTTCAAACTCATAAAAAAGCATAATACTCATCTGTACAAGTAGTAGTTCATCTACAAGACCTGAGAGATTTTTAAAGACAAAGAAGCTGTGGTTATTTTGTCCAAACACTAATAAAGAGAATCCCAGTACTCGGTTATTGGATTCAATCGCCATAACAGCGCACTCATGGGATTCAAGCACTTTTATTGGAAGTGTTTTTTTGAGCTTCTTGTAGTCATCAGTGCTCTCCTTCTTATAGCTGAAGCATTCTTTTATAGAGTTGTACTGATTGATCGTTAAATCTTTAAAGCTAGAGAAGTTCTTTTTAATTTGTTTTTGTATGTTTGTGTTTAAAGAGGCCAAGTAGTCTTGATAACTCTGGTGACCTTTAAAGAGAGTATCGATATATTCAATTTGAGAAATAATAGTATTGTCTTGTTCAAGTTCTTTAGGAGCGATAATAAATTGATGATTAACTTTATAGTCTTGGGCCGTTATTTTTTTTATCTTGTTAAAATTATTTTTAAAATCTTTTATAAACTTAGGATCTATTATAAAGGCATTCTGTTTAAGTCCTGACCAATTCATTTGTTTTCTAGAGCGCAGGAGCATTCTTTTTTTTACTTCTATCTCTCCCTTGATAAAGCCTTTTGGTGCATTGTCTCGATCTCCAAAAAGAAGGTAGTAGATCGCTTCACCTTGGGCTTTTTTTTCAGCACTTATTAGAAAATCAAATGAAGGAATCTTATTGGCCATAAGCTTTTCAAGATGAGGGATAAACTCGGCCTCTACATCATTAATATTTTCATATTTTTGAAACATCATCTTAGTAGCTACTCCCGCAATATGGACAGTAATGCCAAAACTGTTTATCTAGAGCCGAGTTGCAACTTTTGCACTCCACTAAGTCTTGAAGATCAAGATCTTGTTCATCTAATGCAAAGATATCTTTTTTCATCGCTCTAAAGGTTTGCTTCGTTGCATACCAAACATTTTCTTTTTCTTTGTCTGGTATAAATTCACCGTGGTTCATGGAGTCATCTATTAGAATTTGAACTTTAAATGATTGAACTTGATTGAGATCGTATAGTGGATTGTCGATAGCATTTTTATAGCTTTCGATTCGTTTTAAGTTTTCTTGAATTTCTCTATCCTTGAGATAATTCTTCATTTTTTACTCAATCCTATTTTAAAGATATTCCTACGCATCTGACTGCTAGGCTTGTTGCTTTATCTGTTTGGCTTGAGCTACCAGATGATTGAGTGATAGACCAAGACAGAGTACTGTTAACACCGCTTGCACTCCAGTAGTTTGATTGCGTATTTTTAAGTACAAAGCGCGCACCATTTATATCAGCTTGCAGAAAATCAGATCTAGTTGGCAATCTCCACACGACTTGAGATTTATCAAAAAAATGAGTGTTCTCAGTTATATAGTCTTTGCATGTTCTTCTTTCAGAATCAGCTGCATCTGTCCAAGTGGCATTTTCAATAAAGTCACTCCAAAGAAGTCCTGTTGTTTGATCTAGCCATACAATTTTTCTCTGTGGTTTTGTTGTCACTGATACTAGTACCCAATTTCCTTCACCGGAGATACCGTGCTTAGTAGACTCCCATTTGGTCATAATACCTAGAGGAAAGTATACATTTACACAGCTAGAGATTCTTTTTTCTAGAGTTGTATCTATTGTATTTAGAATTCCGCAATCTAATGTGTAGTTAGCATGATCAATCTTTTGAACAACTTCTTCATAGTTTTGCTCGTTTGGAACTTCATCATAACCTTCAGGAAAAGTGAGCTCATTTGCAGCTTTACTTAAGTCTTGAATTGTTTTTATAGATTCAGTTTTTACACCTCTTCTTCTGTTCATTTGCGTGCGAATATTTGAAGAGCTTACAGATAGACCTTGGTTTGTTCTATTATTGGGGTCATTACAACGATCGCCCTCACATTGATCAACGACAGGGTTTCCGTTAGAGGCAGCACCACAAGATGCAAATAAAATGGCCATTAGGCTTAAGATTATAATTTTCATAGTTAAATTGTAACTTTTTTGAATCAATTTTCAAATATTTATGTAATTTATACTCGAAAGCTAGACTTAAAAGGCAATTTTCTATAAATAGTTAATATTATGAATAAAGCTTCGATTCACTCTATTTATCGGGCCACAGAAGGTGAGGGCGTCTTCATCGGGACACCTCAGGTATTTGTGCGCTTTCAAGGCTGCGCTGTTGGTTGCATTAACTGTGACTCTATGGAGACTTGGGACTTTATTGATGGAACCCTAACTACTCAAGAGATTCACGAACAAATTCAAAAAGAGTCCACTATAGCGGGCCATGAAATTAAAAGAGTATCAATTACTGGTGGAGATCCTCTTCATCCAAAAAATACTGCTGCGACTTTGGAGTTGGCTCGTTTTCTAAAGAGCGAGGGTTACTTTATAAATATTGAGGCAGCTGGTACTAGATGTGTTGATGAAGTTTTTGAAGTAGTTGATTATATCAGTTTTGACTTTAAGACTCCTTCAACTGGAGTAAAGTTTAATCAAAAGGTATTTGAAAAATTTATTTCAAAGTACTCTGATAAAGCACAGATTAAAGCTGTGATAGCTGATGACAGAGATTTTAATGCCTATTATGAGTTAGCTTCAAAGTATAAAGTAGATTGTCCATGGGTTATAACTCCATGTTATGAGCCCAATGAAGAATTTCCTCTTGGTCGATTTAAAAAAATTATCGATTTAAATGAAAGAACAGGAGCTCGTTTTAGAGTTATAGGCCAGCAACATAAATGGCTACACGGCCCAGATAAAAGAAATATCTAATAAGTTCTTGGGCAATAGGCCTCAACTTTAATACAACTTCTTGAGTAAATGATTGTCGTCCACCAAGTTTCAGTGATCTTTCCATCCATTAAAAAGACTTTCTCAGGACATGTTCTAGACATAAGAGCTGGCACTGATTTGTCGGTAATATTTTTTGCATTTTGAAAAAATAAAAACTGACCTGCACAAAAAGACTTTGTCTCTTTTTTACCTCTAACAGCTCTAGGGGCCATGGCCTCATTGTTTTTTCCAAGTTCAAAATTTCTTTTATCTATGACATTAAAAGTTTCGTACTTAGTCGCGCAAGAGATGAGCACTAATAGAAGAAGATATTTCATTTAAGATCCTTTTTTAAAAATGTAAATGTCATTAAGGCCCATGCGATAAGAAAAGAAATTCCACCAAGAGGAATAATCATAGCAAAGACCTTAAGGTGAGTAATACCATAGAGGTAACAGTTAAAGCTAAATAATATGATACCTGCTAAGAAGAAATAATAAGATTTTAGAAAGAGATTTCCCCATAACTTATTAAATGTGGCCGTCATTAAAAGAGCAAGACCATGATAGAAGTGGTATTGGCCACCGGTCTTAAAAGTTATAAGATATTTTCCTGTGACTATATCTTTGAGGGCATGAGCTCCAAAGGCGCCAATGGCAACGGCCAAAAAGAGAATGAAGCATGCTAGTGCAAATTGATTTTTTGTTTTCATTTAGTTTCCTATTAAAAAAATTCTTTTAGTCTTTGATTTAATTGCCTTATTAATATTTAAATTAAGACCAGCTTTCTTACCGTTATTAAAGGCAGCACCATCTATTGAAGCATTGGAACTCGTACTTGAGAGACGCTTATAGATTTTTTGAACGTCTTTTTTAAGCTTTTGATCTAATTGAATTAAGCTCATCTTCTCTTCATGGGTAAATTGCTGCTCCATTTGATTAACTTTTTCGTTATAGCCCTTGGCCAGTCCGTGATAAAAAGAGTTTTTCGCTTTAAGGCCTTTAAGCTTTGGTTTCATACAACTCCACAACTCATCTAGTTTGCTATCTAGAAAGCTTGCTACATATTGGGCCAGCTCAATATTGAGCTTAGTTCCACAAGCTTCAAGGACGACGCCCTCTTTGGTGTATCTTAAAACTGGATTAACATAAAAATGTTTTAAAATATCGTATATGGCGCCAATCTTTGCATTTCTTCTTTTAACTTTAAAAAGTTCAGCTACAAAAATATCTTCATCATTATCGATAGAGGATATGGTTTGCAAGTTGTGTTTTAAAAGAAGCTTATTCGCCTTTACTGTTGCGAGTTGGGCCTCATTTGAATTTGAACTTTGGGCCAGGGATAAAAGCTTTTTAACTTTATTTATAACCTTTTCATTTTCTAGATTCGCAACCTTATCTGCTTTATATGATTCCAGATCCATTTGAGTCAGTTCAACGGCTTTATCCCATTGATACTTCCTACAAGTCTCTTTGAATTCAGTCCCATGAGGCAATGCTTGAGGGTGAGAAATAAAGGTGAGGTAATGGGCGAGCTCGTGCCTGATAATATCCTTTAATACATGATCGCGGCATTGGTAGATCAAGTTTTCATTGAGTCCGATTTGATATGTATTTTGATCGAAGTATCCAATTTGATTTTTGCCTGTAAATACAACTACATGAATAGGATAGTAGTATTTATTTAAGATAAATCTAGTTCTTAAAGTTTGAATTTTCGCTTCATTTTCAAGGATTTCTTTTAAAAAGAATTCTGCCTTAGTTATGAAGCTGAAGACGGCTTTATTATAGATGAGCATGCACAGGTTATAGCAGTTAAATTGTCATTTTTACACATCGTATTTTAATTAATTGTGCGCCGCGGTATAGTTCTTTCATGAAAATACTCATCGTGCTCTTATATTCAGCAATAAGCTTTGCTCAAGTTGGTAAGGTTTCAGTACTTCCTGCTGATATGGAGCTGGCCAATTGTATTCCAGAGGTTAAGCTTCTGTCTTCAAAAAGGGCCTATCAGGATAAGTTAAAGGATCTGGGCTTTGATGCTAGAAACTTACTTCGATTTCCAGTTATAACTAAAGAGCATATGCACGATATTTTAAGTGCTGTAGAGTATTTTCCTAAGTGGATGAATATTGGCAAAAATACTGACTGGGATAGAATTAGAATTATTTTTAGACCAGATATGGATATTGTGGCCAATGCTTTTATCACTTTGGGTATGAAGTGGACTGAGTTTGAGTCACTGCATAGACAAGCAATCATTATTCATGAGATCTCACATAGACTAGGGACTCGTTTTAATAATTATGCTTATTCAAAGTACTGGGAAGAAATTGAAAACTCTTGGGATCAAGTTCGTTTT
>Ga0115567_10002807_pt1 | contig 17288 bp, 22 predicted proteins | sample COGITO_mtgs_1204_2_FD_88679 | JGI IMG/M metagenome (GOLD analysis project Ga0115567, IMG submission 88679) | Pelagic marine microbial communities from North Sea - COGITO_mtgs_120412 | ecosystem: Environmental > Aquatic > Marine > Epipelagic | place: Germany:Helgoland, sampling site Kabeltonne... | reverse complement strand
CCGCGGCGCGTCAGCCGGCGGCGCCGGCGGCGCGGGCGCGGGCGCGGGCGCGGGCGCGGACTTGTCGACTGCGATGCCCGCTGGGTGGAAGAGCTGGGCCTCCGTTCCGCGCCCGTCGAGGCGTCCGCGCTCCTGGCCGCCGAGCACGATGGTCGACGAGCCGTCGGGCGCCACTTTGCGCACCCTGTGCGCGCCCCACTCGGAGACGTACAGCGCGTTGCTGCCGTCGACTGCGACGCCAAAGGGCGAGCAGAGCGCGTGCTCGCCTGGCCGCGGCGCCTTGCCTTCCCCGAGGAAGGTCTCGACTTGGTGCTGCTCACGGCTGATCTGGCGGATCTGCAGGGAGGGCAAGGGGAGGTTCAGATGGCGCGCGGCGGACTCTGGTGTCCAGTGCGATAGAAGAATCGCCGGGCTTGCGGCCTGCGCGGCTGCGGCGCGCATTGGTGCGATGGGGAGCGGGGGCTGCGGCGGGCTGCGGCGGCACCGAATTGTTCTTGGTGTCCGCGACATAGATCATACCGGACTGTGACGCAGCAATACCAAACGGTCGATTGAAAAGCGCGACTTGAGACCGTCCATCGCCCCACCCGTACTCCCCTTGATGCCTTCCGCCGCCGCCGCCTGCGATTTTCCTGACGGTGCCGTCCGGCGCGATCTCGCGGATCGCGTGGTTCTCGCGGTCCGCCACCAACATTTTCCCGTCATGCGTAAAACAGAGACCCGCGGGCTCATTGAAGAACGCGTCGCGCCCGCGCCCGTCCTTGAATCCGCTCCTCTTCGGGCGCCCGGCGATCGTCGTGATGTCGTCCTCGCGCCCTGCGTCTGTCTTCTCGTTGAGGCCCGGCAGCCTGCGCACGCAGTGGTTCTGGCGGTCGGACACCCAAATCCCGTCGCCGTTATCAAGCGCGATGCCTGAGGGGCAATTCATGCGGCAGGTCACGCGGTTCCCGTCGTTGTGCCCCGGGAGCCCATTCCCGGCAATGCTGCAGACAACAAAGCCCTCAGCCATCCCTAACGCACGACGTCACAGCTTCAACAAGAAGCGTTTCTGTTCCTGCGCTGATGATTCTCGGTATCAGGCAGCAGTGCGCGGCGCGACGCAGCTTGGATCGGAACCGGGCGCCCCAAGAGATCACTCCCGTGACGAAGAATTTGACTTTCATCCAGCAAGTTCACATTGGATACGTATCCTTGACCGGTTGCAGCGCGCCACGGCGCGCCTGTTTGCGCAGCTGCCGCGCAGGGTGGTGAGGCTCTCGCTTCTGATAATCCAGTCCGAGGGACAGGATCAGAGCACGTGCAGGGGCATGCGACCACTCTGCATCGGAGCATAGGTGGAATCTCTGGCTCGACCTTGCGCAGCACACTCAACAACTGTCCATGAGCATGCCGGCGCAAGCAACAAACGATACGGGAATGCGTGAAAGTGATGCAGCTGATGGGGCGGCATGTGGTGAACGCGACCGCGCGGTATCAGCTTTGTGCCTGTCTCCTGTGCTCGGCTCACCCCTTTCCTTGTGGAACCTGATTGCCCCGTGACGGAGCCCCGCTCTTGTTTGCAGGCGATGCTCGGATCTTCGCTCTTGATGCGCCGCTACCAGGTGTGGCCGGGGAACAATACCTTCTTATGCCGTGGACGCGTAATGCTCGGGCCTGGGCCGTGGTCGTGTACGGGCACGCTCTGCCTTATTCTCATCCCATCAGCGATATTCCTGGCCGACACATGCCCCCATCTCCTCGCGAGCGGCGTGACGCCGCTCCTCCCCGCCGGCGTCATGGTGCTACTTGCCCTCCTTCTCTACTTCTTCGCCCGGACGTGCGCCTGCGACCCTGGCATCGTTCCGCGGCGCAGCGCGCTCTTGGAGGAGCGCGCGCGCAAAGCGCAGTCGCAGGGCCAGGGCGTGGTAATCAACGGGCGGTGCGTCACGCTCAAGTACTGCCCGACATGCAACATCTACCGCCCACCCCGGGCGTCGCACTGCAAGATCTGCAACAACTGCGTCGAGCACTTCGACCACCACTGCCCCTGGGTCGGCAACTGCATCGGCAAGCGCAACTACCGCTGGTTCCTCCTCTTCACCTTCCACGCCGTCGCCTACGCGCTCATCCTCGTCTTCGCGTGCGTCGCGGCGCTCAACACCTCGTCCCCATCGACGCCCAGCCCTGATTGGGGCTCCGCCGCCACGCACGGCCCAACGGTGCGGGCCCCAATGGTCGACCCCCTAGTCCCGCTGCGGCCCGCCACGTCCCTTATTCCGTGGTGCGGCCTGCAGGCGCTCGTGCTCATGGTCGCGGCCCTCTCACTGCTGTTTACGGTGCCCCTCGCGTGCTATCACCTCTACCTTGCCTCCGCAAACCTCACGACGGCTGAGCACGTGAGCCACGCCTCCCGCGCCCCGACGCCTCGCCCGCCGCAGCGCCCGCCCGACTCTTTGCCGGCGCACCGACCGGATGACCGGGCGCTGCGCGCGCTTGCAGATGAAGGGCGTGTCGTCACGTGCGCGGGAGGAGGCCGAATATCCGTGCTGCGCCAACTGGCACGCGGTACTCTGCGCGCCCGCGCCGCCGCCGCTCGTGGACCCGCGCGAGACGCTGGAGGCGGAGGCGCTCGAGGAGGGCGGCGGCGGCGCCCCAATGCTGCCCTTCGCCGCTGCGCCGCTTGGGGCGCAGCCGCGCTGTGCTGCATTCGAGCCTGAGCACAGCCCTGCGCCTGCGCCGGCAACGCTCGCAGACGATGCTGCTACGACGACGCGTCCTGACCTCGCCCGCCTGCCCCGGCTCTGAGATCCCCGTGTGGAGCGATGCGCGATGCGGCGGGCCGCCGCGGGCCGATCGCGCATCTGCATCGACAGGCGCGCAGCTCGCCGCTCCTGCTGGGCGGGCGCGAGCAGGACGGGGAGCAGCGCAGGCCGGGACCCCTCCTCTGAGGCAAAAGTGTACATGTTCATACCACAGCTAGTGAATATCTCTCAAACGCGCCCGCGCCTCCGCCGCGAGCGCGCGCTCACTCCGGCGCGTGCTCCGCGGCGGGGGACCGCGGGAGCGACGACGATGGTGGCGCGAGCCCTGCGGTCTCGGCATGCATGGCTATCAGGTCGTCGATCAGCGCCCGCGGCGTCGCCGGGCGCTCGCGCTTCACAAGCCGCCTGCGCGCCGCGCGCACGCCCCGCCTCCTCAGCGCACGGCGTCCGCGTCCGCGCCCGGCAGCGCGCCCGCCAGCTGGCGCGGTCGCGGGCCGGGGCGGACCTGACCCATGCAGGGTCCGCTTGGCTCTGCTCGAGGTGGCGGAGCGCCAGCGCGACCGCCTCCCCGAAGCGGCCCTCGCGCCCGGCCTGCCGCCGTGCCGCGTCGGCCGTGCTCTCGCCCTGCGGCTTCGCTGACGCGTCGGGCGCCACCGCAGCCCCCTCCGCGGGCTGCACCGCCGCCACCACCTCCACCTCGCCCCCGTCCTCCACACCCACGCCAGTAGACCCCGGGGCGTGCCCCTGCGCCTTCCCGTGCGCCCGCGCCTCGCTTGCGAGGTCCTGCGCCGCTGGACCAGTCCGCTCCATCAGCCCTGCCAGCGAGAGCCGCGCCAGCACCCGCTCAACCTGTCCCTCCCGGGTCCGCCGCCGTTCAGCGCCGCGGCGGCGCGGCGGGGCGCTGGGCGCGCGCCGCTCGCAGTCGGAGGAGCTTGATGGGTCGGACTCCGTTTTTACGCCCCGCTTTCTTGGTGCTGCCCATCACTGTGGAATGTCTGGTTTCAGATGAGTGCGGGGGCGGGGCGGCACTAGGTGGAGCTTGGCTGAGTCGTAGATCATCTTGAATTCCTCTGCGTCCTCCTCGTCAATCTCCAGGAACGACAGCCCCTCCTTGGCGCTCTCCAGGCTCGCGCCGCGCCAGAGCATCTCCGCCAGGTCCGCGCGCGACTTGCCAGGGTCGACCTGGTTCACGGTTCAGGGTTTGCCGTGCCGCGCTGAGCGTCTCGGCAACGCTGCGGCACAGGCATGCTGCGGCACAGGCATGCTGCGGCACAGGCTTGCACGCGCCGCGGGGCACAGGGCGCCGCGCGGCGGGCGCGGGACCTTGAGGAAGGCGGCGCGCATGTCGAGCACGTTCACCTTCTTGAGGCCCTGCTTGCTGCGGTGCCTCCCCGCAGCCTCCAGCAGCGCGTCGCGCAGCTCCGCCGCGTCCACCCGCGCCGCCTCCGTCGCCTGCTGCCGCAGCAACGAGAGCAGCTTGAGCTCCTCGTGCGTCATGTCCCCTGACAAGAAGTGCGCCGCCACGAATGTTGCCTTTCCCCCAGCGCCCTCGCTACTCGCGAGCAGCCCTGCCAGCTCCTGCGCCTCGACAGCGCTCCTCCCGGGCAGCACGGCGCGGAGGTTGTCCGCGAGCTCCACAGCGCTCAGTGCCGCCTCCTCCGGCGGGCTCTCCGGCCGCAGGCGCGCCGCGGCTGCTTGGATGCCGCGCGCAACACGCGCGGGGAGGACGCTGTGCAGCAGCAGCGGCTGCGCTCCGACGCGCTGCGGCGCAGGCGCGGCAGGTGCGTCAGCCGCGACGAAATGCAGCAGCGGCGCGCAGCGCGTGCCCTCCGGGGCCCGGGCGGCGGACACATCGGCTCCAATGCAGCTCGGCTCGGACTGAACTAACGGGGCGCCCCAACTCCATTGCAGCACAGCTCCGACCGACTGCGCGGGGCTGCCCGCCGGGCATGGGGCGCGGACCTGTGCGAGCACGTCTGCGACGAGGTCGCAGGTCGCCTCGTCGCGGTGGGCGTCGATGGCTTCGAGCACGTTGCGCGTCCACTCCGCGCGCGAGAACTGCCGGTAGTGCTCGCTCACCTGCCCATCCGGGACGCCCGCGCAGCGGTTAGTTGCGCTGTTAGACAGCAGCGCAGCTGCTGGTAGGAGGATCCGCGCACAGCTCCAGGCAGACTGTTACGCCGGCGCGACGGCAACAGCAACAGGGGCGGGCGGAGCTCGCAGCGGCCACGGGCAGCGCGCGCCGGGCGGGGCCACAGACCACGTCGGGGAAGAGGGCAAGCGGGTCCGGAAACGTGCCGTCGTCGTGCATCGCGCGCTGGAAGCTGCGCAGGAACTTGTTGCAGAGCAGCACCACCTCGTCCTTGCCGATGTCGTGCGTCGCGGTGCTTTTCACAGACCGCAGGTACGGTGGGACTGCCGCCGAGTCCCCGAGCGCCGGGCGCACCTGGCTCGCGACCATTTCCTGCAGCCGGTCGATCTCGGCCAGCATGCCCTCCGCCGCCGTCTCCGCGCGCTCGAGCGCTCCTCGCAGCGTCGCGTTCTGCCGTCGGCGCAGAGGCGTCACACGCACAGAGAGAGGTGCCGTGGCCACGGGGAATGCCGCTGGAGAGAGACGCGTGCGCCCGCCGTACCAACCGGACACATCTCGTCAATCCCCCCGTACCAACCGGACTCGTCTCGTCCCCTACCGCACCCCACCACCCCGATGTCGATTGCCTACGAGCATCATCTCCTAGAGGCATCATCATCGTTCCCTGAGAAGGGGCAGGGGCGCACCTCGTGGCGGACGGAGTCGGACTCCGCAACAAGCCGCTCCATCTCGACGCCGAATCCTTTGCGCTCCTCGTTGAGCAGCCCGCGGAGCGTCGCCACCTCGGAGGTCGAGGAGAGGTACTGCACCTCGTACTGTGCCGCGTTCGCCTCGGCCTGCGCGCGCTCGAGTGCCTTGATGAGGGTCACGTTCTCGAGGAGGTCGAGGTCGTTTGGAGCGTCGCTCTTCACCACCTTCTTGTACATCCACCGATAGCCCTGCAACACAAACACTGCTCAGTGGAAGGGCATCACATGTGCGACCAAACGGGTTCTGCGAATAGGAGGGGGCGGTGCTGGTGCTTGGAACGGCTCGGGCGCGCACAGCGCAGAAGGAGGCCAGCTTCTCCTCCATGGCGCCAAATTTTTTCGCCTGCTCCTCGTAGCGCTTGTTGGTGTCGGCCACCACGCGCTGCGCCGCCTCGCTCTCCTTGATCGCGCGGCGACGCTCCTCCTCCGCTCGCTCGACCTTGCCCTTCATCAACCGCAGCTTTTCAGTCATCTCCTTCTCTCCCTGCCTCAGATCCCGCTCTGCCTTCTCGCGCACCTGGGTCGCGACACGAGGGAAAGGGGGATGGCGACCCGTCAGAAGCACGAGGTTTCGTTGGAGATGTGCAGTGTTGCAGGGGCACGGAATCATGGCGCACCGTGAACATTGCGGCGCGCATCTCGTTCAAGTGATTCATGCTCTCAGATGACTCCCGAATGTATGCCGAGTAAGCTTGGTACATGCGCGAGAGCAGCGGGCGGTAGTTCTTGAAGACCTCTGTGAACTGTGCTAAACACTCGTGGTGCACGCGGATGACCCCATCCAGGTCATCCTCTCCCAGTTTCTCGAGCTGCGTATCCAAAAACCGCTCCAGCCGGCGCAGCCACGAGTGCGACCCCTGTCCTTGCGTCGCGGGCCAGTTGTCCAGCTCAGCTGCCCGTCCGAGAGCCGCCGGGCCCTACGGGTGGCATGGTTCAGTAGAAGCCTGCATCTCACTTGCCCGCACTTTCGGTGCGGTGCCGATGCGCTCCATTGCAGTGGGGGAAGGGGGGCATTTGCGCCGCTTGCCAGCCGTACCTGCCGGTTGATATCTATCATGCGAAGGTCCCCGAGGAGCGGTCCGTTGGTCAGCGCTGTACCTTTAGACCTGACAATGCGATTTGCAGCTTTAGTGTTCCAGGCTGGAACAGGGCATTAGTTGCCGCCGCCCCTTGTTGCAGACCTGTTCGACATCATCGAGCTTTCCCTCTCTACGTCACTGCCCGCCATGTCCAGCCGTAGTGGTCGCCGCGCCCGTTCCGTGAATGCGCCGCTCGAGCGTTCCGGCACTAGATCGTCCACCTCAGGCCCGAAGCGCGCTGGCGAGGCCTTCCAGTTCCGCGCACTGGCCGAGACTCCTGTACCGCCGCCCGACGGGACCTTAAGCTTCGGCATGCGTGGACGTCCGCCATAGTTTGCTGCCGAGTGCATCATGGTCTTTTCGACGGTCCTCCCGCCTTCAACCTCCCCCTCGCCACGATCCGCCCTCTTTCCACCACCCTTAGAGAGAAGAGGCACCCCGAATTTGAGTGAGAAATTATGACTTCGGGTTCCGAAGGACGCCGTGGCGGTGATCCTGCCCACTCGGCACGGAGGCCTCGCTGCGGGCAACTGAGCGGCCCGCATTGAGCTCGACCTGAGGAACGCGGCTGGGCGTGACTCCAATCCAGTGCGACGCTCCACTTCGACGTGCAATCCTGATTGAAGCACGGCAGGATGGACCCTGAGCGCAAGCCGCCAGGCGCCTCCCCGACGACGGAAGACCCCCCAAAGGTTCGCTTCGACACTCTGCTCCGTTATTGTGTTGCAGCCTGCGGGGTAGACCGCTTTCTCCCCTTCGAGGAGGCTGATTCGCGAGAGGGTCCTTGGCAGCGTGAACGCACCAGGGTGAGGGTAGTCAAGCCGGCGTCAGTCCAGATTGAGCCCGATGAGCCATCGCCGTCAATGCTTTCAGATCCGATGTGGCTGGTCGCCGGGGGAGAATCCTCTCCCAATGACAAACGGAGCTCGTTCAAAGCGCGTATGGAGGCCCTTCTTCGGAGACCATCGCACTCCAGGTCAAACTCGAGCCGGTCAACGCCGGGGGAGCCGCCGCCGCTGGACATAATCTGGGGGGTCACGACAACGGAAATCCAAGTTGTGGAGACGCAACCCGTTGCAGGCGCCAAGCCGGACGATGGTGCTGGCGACGATCCGGAGGAGCCGCGCCAGCGGCCGGTCGAGCCCGATCTCCCGAGCGACTACTGCGTCGTGCCGTACGAGACGGAGCGGCATCCGTTTGTCACGGGTCCAATGTCCGACACCGGCCACCCGGACGGAGGCTGCTTCGGGAGTGCAGGGGGGCTCTGCGCGGCGGCGCACCGCGTGGATGGCGGCGGGCCGATGGCAGAGCCCCGGCGCTGCCGCGACGTGCTATGCGCTTTCATGTTCGTTCTCACGTGGGTCTGCTGGCTGATCCTCGTCTGGGCCGTGGTCGCGCCCCGCCCCGAGGTCCCGGCAGCGCGCGGCGCGCACTTTTCGCTGGAGCTAACGACTGCGCGCTGGGGCAGATTACTGACGGCTGCCCGGAAGACTGCAACGATCCGAGGCGGCTGATCTTCGGGACTGATTCACGCACCGGCGAGGTATCGCGGGGGGAAATGGGGGCACGACGCTTCAGGGGTTTTGGGATTAGCCGGGCTCAGGGCGCGGCGTGGAGCTCACTGCGGGTTTGCGTGCCGTCTCACAGCGAGGGGCGTCGTGTGCAGATGTGCGGGACCGGCTCGATGGAAAACCGGTCACGGCTCTACTTCCCGAACCCAGCGAACCTGACCGAGCGGCGCTTCTGCGTCGCCGAGTGCCCCGTGCAGGTTTCTCAGACGCTCGACGAGCCGGTGCGGCTGGGGCTCGTTGAGGGCGACAGCGAGCTTCTGGTCCGGAACGGGTCCACCTCCGACAGCTGCTTCGATCCGCGCTCGCGCCGGCGGCAGCAGGCCGCGGACGCCTCGCCGCGCTGGCCGTGCTTCTACCCGACCTACCCGACAATAGAGGCGTTTTACAAGTGTGTCCCGGTCCCTCCGCCCGTGTTGGCCCTGTCGGAGCTGGAGGGCTTCCCGGCCGAGGCGCGCATCTACACAGCGGCGGCGCGCTTCGTCGCCGCGCCGCTCGGGGCGCTGGGCAACGCGGCGGGAGAGCTGCACGTGACCTGGCCGTACATCGCGGGGTCCACCGGTGTAGCGCTCGTCTTTGCGCTCGTGTGGCTTGCGCTTCTGCGCTACTTCACGCTGTGCCTCGTCGTCACCGTCGGCACCGCGGTGCTCGGTGGCGCGCTCGGCGTCACGCTGCTCGCGTGGGACAAGCAGGGCGCCATTGCCATCACGCGCGGGAACGCGCTGGAGGCCGTCCTCGCCTCCATTGAGATCTCCCCGTCGGGTGCGCTCGCCGCGGCGGTCGGGCTGTCCATCGGGACCGCGCTCCTCTTCCTGCTCGCGGTCTTTCTCGCGCGCCGCGTGCTGGTCGCGGTCCGGCTCATCCAGGAGGCGTCGCGCGCCGTCGCGGACATGCCGAGCGTCCTCGCGTTCCCGCTATCCACGCTCCTCTCCCTCGCGCTCCTCACCGTGCTCGCCGCCACTGCCGCGCTCTTCCTCGCGTCTGCGGGGAGCTTCGACCCCGCCATGGGCGCGTTCACGCTGGTCCCGCCGTTTCCCGTCCTGTGCCCCCTCCAAGAGATTCGCAGAGGGTGGGGAGGATCAAGGTTTCCTGATCCTCCATACATGATTTACTGTAGCCTCGCCGCTCACGACCCCCTTCCACGCAGGCCTTTGCGCGCGACCCGGGCTCCGAGGAGTGCAGGCTGAACATGCAGGCCCCGCAGTCGCTGATCTTCAACGGGGAGCTCGTACGCCCCGGCCCTGTGCACCCACCAAGCAGCGACGCTCTCCGAGCGCCCGACCGCGCCCACCCGGTGCGCTGCCGGGCATAGCGCTGACGCAGCGCCTGCGGGACGCCCGCCGCGCATCTCTGGCGCCGCTTGTGAGCTCTTGCGGCTGTAACTCATGACCGTGTTCCGCTCACTGCGACTGAACTCGTGCGCAGATTGAGGAGGTGCTCGGCAAGTCGGAGGCCACGAAGCTCTGCCTCATCTCGCAGGGCGAGCTCGTCGACGCGAAAGTGCTCTGGCAGGACGGCATGCGCCAGCGCGCGGCGCACAACTTCACAACCGTCGCCGCCGCGCCGGTTGAGCGCGCGGAAGACCCGCCCGGCGTGCTCGGGCGCTGGCTCGCCGGGGGCTTCCGCAAGGACATGCCGTTCGCAGTCGAGGACTACTACGGGTATGTAACCGGCGCGCATGTCTTCGTGATGCTCTGGGCGTACTGCTTCACGCAGGCGAGCCTCGTCATGGTGGTAGCGGGCGCAGTTGGCGCATGGTACTTCCGCGCGCATGGCGAGCCGTTCTCCGGCGCCCCCGTCGTGCGCTCCCTGCTCCGCTTCCTCTCCTTCCACACGGGCACCGCGGCCTTTGCCGGCTTCGCCGTCGCCTTCTGCTGGTTCGTCCGCCTCGCGTTCGAGTGGGCCTCCCGCAAGCTGCTCGTGCTCAGGTCCCGCGCCCGCCTGCCCCTACCGCCCCACCTACCGCTGCCCGTACCGCGCGGTCTCCAGCTCCTCGCGCTTGGCGCAGCGTGGACGAGGCCACCTTGCGAGAAGGCGACCCATCTATTGGCCAAGGGTCTCATCTATTGGCCAAGGGTCTCATCTATTGGCCAAGGGTCTCAGGGTCGCGCCCGCGGCGAATGACTCTGCGCGTGCCGTGTGTGCAGGAGGGTTCCCGCCGCAGCAGCGCTACTCTGCGCGATATCGTGCTGCCTCACGTGCCTCGAGGAGGTGAGACCCCACTTCGTGGTCCTTTTGAAACGTGCATGATGTTTCAAAAGGCGCCGATCCGGGTCCGACTGGCCGCGGAGGCTGCCCAGGACATGACGTGGCTGCTCGCCCTGAACCGTCACCCGTGCAGGCCGTGAAGCTCATCTCCCGCAACGCCGTCATCGTCGCCGCGGTGCGCGGCTACGGCTACTGCCGCTCCGCCGCACGCGCTGCGCAGCTGCTCCTTGGCAACGCCGTGACGCTTGCCACGGTGACGTCCACCGCGTACGTGCTACTGCTGGTCGGCCGGCTCGCTGTCGCCGCCGCCACGACGGCCGTCGTCTGGGCAACGCTCGCATCCAACCCGCTCGCGTCGCCGGACGTGGAGCTGCTGCGCATCAAGGAGCGGTGCGCTTTCTGTATCCCACACTCTTTAGCTGCTGCAGACGTTTGTGCGCGCGTGCGGAGGCGCGCCTGCTCCGCGGGTGCCGCGGGGCGTTCCCTGAGGTGTTTCCGCGCGCGGGTGGGTGGCAGAGTGCCCGCTGTGACGCTCGCGCTCACGGCGCTGGCCGCGTGGCTGGTGGGGCGTCTGGTGGTCAACACGCACTGGATTGTGATCGAATCCATGCTAATGTGCTTCCTAGACGACTCCGAGAGCGCCAACGTGCGCGCCCCACCCGAGGCATCGGCCGTATTCAAATACTCCCGAATCCCCCCGGAGGCTTGAAGGGTGACTAGTCATCGAGAAGACGCGCACGAACCGCACGCGCCGTCTCCCCCAGACCGCATACCACCTGCCCCCAGAACGGACAGCGGTTTCGGGACATTATAAACTCGTCGCACGCGATTCCCCCCCGCAGAGAGCCGCACAGCCTGACAGCGGGCGCGCGCGGCGGGCAGCCCGCCGAGGCCACGCTCGACATCGAGGGGCGCATGCTGGCCAAGAAGATCCTCCGCGATCCGCTCCCGGCCAGCACAGGGAGAATCGGGCGCGCGCGGCGGCGCGAGCGCGAGGCGGCCGCGGATAGGATGGTGTGGTCCATATGAGGTCGGGCGGCGCGCCCGTCGGCTCGTCGAGGGCGGGCGAGGCGGGGCAGGGGCGTGAAGTGTGCGCTTGCAGCCCCCGCACGGCCGGCAGACCCTTAGAGCTGTTGCGATAGTGTTAATTGATGAATCGGTGAACAAGGCACACGTGCATTTGAACGATCTTTATTGTTGGTCGTCGAGGGAGATGCTACTGCACACTGCCACTAAACGGCACGGAGTGCGTGCTGCACCGTGCCACCGGCACGGAGTGCGTGGCGAGCTCAATGCAAAATCGCAGCGGTATGGCATGCAACACCAAGGGTCTCGAGGGTGGGAGAATGACGTCACATCGCTGAGCGCCACCCGGGCGTGTGCGCCCGCTGCTGAACAAGCCTTCTCCTGCGGCGGCGCGGCACGGCTCGTAACGCCAGCAGCCCTCTCCACGGGCCTGTGCCAGACCAACGATTTTAAAAAAAGCAGGGCGCGTGGGGGTTGGGGGCAGCACTAGGATGGCTGCTTGTAGAGCTGCAACGACGCGCTCCTTCGTTTCATCTTTGCGGACCCTGCGAACCGACCTTCGTTTCATCCTTGCGGACCCTGCGAGGGTCCCCAGCGCTGGGTGCGACATCCGGGTGCAATCGTGGCGTGGTTCGAATAACAGGGCGGGGTGTTATGCGACGTCAGAACAAGCGTGTATGGCCCTTCAACACGGAATCCCTCATCCGACACTCGCACGGACGGCGGTTCGCTCAGAGCCTGAAGCCACTTGCAGCTTCAATCAAAACGCTGAGGATCTGGAGCCGGGCAGGAAGCGCCATCAAAACGCCAAGGATCTGGACGGGCCGGGCAGAAAATCACAGCTGAGGCACTTGGCATTCTGCAATCGTCGTCAGGGATGTAGAACTTCACTTGAACCTGTGTAGAGGTTGTTTCCTTACCGAATGGCTTTGCGCTGCGTTCCAAATCGTCAGTTCAGAGGCAGGTGATACCTTGCCCTCAAACGAGTGCACCACGCTTGCCTCTTCAGAGCTAGAAGCCATTCCAAAGGCCGCAGGATCCGTCGTCAGCTGCGCCCTAAACCGAGAGAGAGAGAATGTATTGAATAACCTCGTACAGACCGGGTATCATACGACCAAACCAAACCGATAGGCACGCAAAACCCCCAAAAACGGGACCACAACGAAAAAATCATTCCGGTCAAATCACTCAGTCAGAGTGACCACACAAGCCCTTGTACCTGACGCCCGTCAGGGGGTGGCAACAGCGTCCGACTCACGCACAATCGGGTGACCACACTGCATCGCAGTGTATCAGGCTCACGATCGAGGGTGGCTGCAGCATCTCCGTCATGAATGTCCCACCAGGTCATTGGTTCGAAGAGATGCGGGCCGCGGATGATGACATCGGAGACGCTGGAAGTCAGCTCATGGTCTCTCTCCTAGTCGTCAGGTCCGGCATAGCACTTACCCCACTCAAGAAAGTGTTTGCTTTCGTGGGAACTTAGCTGTCCCCATGATGCAGCTACATCGCTGCGCTATTCTTCATGAGTGCACTGGTTAAGTGGACATGGTGAGCTCCGCATCACTGTTGCCCACTTCTCGTCACAATTCGAGCAAATACGATCAACTTCCCGAGTGCAACAGGTACGCTGCAGTATTGCCTTGGCTTCTCGCAGTCTCGTTCATGAGTGCCTTTCTCTCGATGCAGGTCTGCTCAGCCCTGAAGACTGACCCCTTCGAGACTTAAACGCATGGTTGTGCCTCTACTAGAATTTGCTAACAGTTCTGCAACGCACTGCAGTCGGTCGATCGACAAAAGAAATACTCTGAGCAAGATCTGCATGTCCAAGGAGGCGGAGTTGTGGCAGTGGCTGCATGATCCCGGAAGATCAAGCTTCGTTTTTGCACCGTATATATCAAATCTGCCTCCAGTAGACACGCATCGTGCCTCTATTCTACCCAAGGAAACTTGCTCAGTCGTCGCGCAAACTTCGCGCCGTCCCTCTCTCCCCACTCTGCTACCTGCTCCGGGACACCAATTCAACGCTGGTCGCTAGCGATCAGACCGCGATGCCAGTGCACCGCACAAACGACTGGTGGCATCTTGGTGGCTGGGCAAAGACTGCACACCTGCGTTGCGCGGACTCGCGCGCGAAGAGAGCAGCCAGCCACGAGCGCCGCAGCCGCGCGATGTCGATTGCCGACTTGCCACAGGCCAACCTCTGGAAGCCACTTGGCCGGGACGCTGCCGAGCCCTTGCCCCTCGGCAGCGCCCCACAATGCATCGGGGTCCGTAGCCGTGCGCAGGCGTGCAGCGAAGAGGAAGACCTTGGGCCAGCAGCACGTTTCCGCTCGTCGCGAGTGGATCACGCGCCGCGGGTCCAGCATCCCCTCCACAGCAGACCCGATCTGCTCTGCGGCGTGCCACCCGTCACTGATTGCTGCCCCGCTATGCGCTTCAGCTCCGTCGAGCTTGCCTTGCAGCAGAGGCACTCCGGTTCCGGCGATTAGCTCCTCATTTTGTGAGACTGTCTCAAGCGAAACAGCCACAGGCATGTCGAGCAGTGCGTGTGCCAGCACCACCTCCATGCTCCTGATTGCAGGCAGGGGTTGCTCAAATGGAAGAGACACGATACGGAACAAGGGCGAATGGGGTTCCAAGGGAAACGCTGGACCCCACCGTGCATCCGCAACCTGAAGAAGCAGCCCATCACTGGCACCGGAATCTGCGGAGGACTCCCAGCGGAAGGCCAGAGCTCGCGGTGGAGGTTGTGCGCTTCCGCTGGCCAGCTCTTCCGTGATGCTGCACACTTGCTGCGGACGGCTTCGGGGGCGGTGAGCAGAGACGCCTGCGCATCAATCAGGGGTGCGATGGTGTGTATACGGAACGGAGATGAACCTGCCAGTTGACTTCGAGCGCAAAGACCCGTTGGCAGCTGTTGGACTGGGGAAATGCGACGACCCCCGGCATCGCGTTGCATCTGTCTAGAGCGGCTTGGCTGAGAGGTTCAGCTCGGCCAGATTCGTTGCTGTTCGACCGATTCCGGACGGTGGCAATTGGACTGGGAACAGATGACCTGCACGCACGTCCTTTCTTCAGCGAATGGGACGCTGGGGCAGCCGTCTCCCGTTGATAGGATTTGGTACCAGGATAGATGCGCTACAGGATGACAAAGTATCTTCCCGGACGGATCTGTCCTTGCCAAAGTAGTCTCCAAGTCGCGCTCCCACCCAGCCGACTGCTTCTTGCCCCAGAAGTTTGGTCTGCTAGCGGCAGCCTGTGGGAAGCGGCGGATCCTAGCATCTCGGTTGCGGATTCGCAGAAATTGAGGGTGTTGCCATGCAGGCGCTGCGGCCGACGCGAGAGTAGTGCTGACGCCGGCCGGGCACACGCACACGCCAAGTAGAAAGACCGACGTGGTCGCAGCGAATGGCCACGCCATGCGCCGCCCGCTCTCGCAAGATTCGTGGGCCGCGAAATTGAGTTGCTTTCTCGGCAAATCCCGAGCGCTGGCCTCCACGAGTGAGTTGCGATGCGACCCGCCAGGTCCCCTCAGCGGCAGGCGGCGCTGCTGCTCTGCCTTGCAGCTGCATGTAACTCTGCTGCTTCATCTCAGAGGGCTGCGCACTATTCGCTCAGACTGCGGGGAGGGCTTGACGTGGATGTGCCGTCAACACCAAAGTCCACTGTGATCCGAAAGCCTGAGATTGACAAGCGTGAGTACCGGCATCTCGTGCTGCCAAACAGGCTGCAGGCTGTGGTCGTTAGTGACAAGACAGCACACTCCGGTGCTGCTGCCCTCTGCGTTGGGGTTGGACAGCTGGACGACCCTCCCGAGGTTGAGGGTCTTGCCCACTTTCTGGAGCACATGCTCTTCCTCGGCACCGAGAAGTACCCCGACGAAAGCAACTTTGATCAGTTCTGCGCCTCGGGTGGGGGTTACTCAAACGCATGGACGTCACTTGACCACACGATGTACCACTTCATCGTGTCAGAGCCGATGCTCCGCGACACACTCGACCGCTTCGCCTCATTCTTCTCGTGCCCGCTCTTCTCCGAGAGCGGAACAGAGCGCGAGATCTCGGCCGTCAACTCAGAGAACAACAAGAACCTTCAGGACGACGACCGTCGAGAGTACCAGCTGATCCGTTCCACATGCGACACGGCGCACCCGATGGCGCGCTTTGGGGCGGGGAACGCGCAGACCCTGCGGCATCCGCGAGGCGGCGCCACGGACGTGCGGGAGGAGCTGCTGAAGCTGCATCGCACGCTCTACTCAGCGAATCTCATGAAGCTCGCGGTGGTCGGAAACTCAACGCTCGACGCCCTCGAGGCCGACGTTCGCGCCATGTTTAGCAACATCCCCGACCGCAGCGCGGAGGAGACGCGCGAGTGGGCGCGTGCCTCGCCCTTCGGCGCCAGCTGGCGGCGCGCATTTCTGATTCTTCCCGTCTCTGAACGCCGCCGTGTCTCGCTCCTCTTTCCATTTCCGCCCTTGGCTCCCGAATTCCGCTCGAAACCCTCGCAGGTGCCCTGCCACCTGACCACCCAGCGGCTCTACAGCTCAGCCCGGAGCCGCGCAGCAAGCCGCCACGCAGACAGCCCCCCCCCGCACTCTCCACAGGTGATCTCGCACCTCCTGGGACACGAGGGGCCTGGCAGTATCCTCTCTGTGCTGAAGACGCTCGGCTGGGCGACCGAGCTCATCGCCGGGCCGAGCACCTCGCTCCCGCACGAGTCGGTGTTCGGCGTCACTATCTGCCTCACCGAGCAGGGGTTGCCCCAGTGGCAGGGCGTCGTGCAGGTCTTGACCACGCCCTGTACCCTTGCACTGCCCGCCGCACCCGCGCCCCGCCCGCGGCGCCACCGCGCAGCACGCGCTGACACGCTCTCTCAGCCCCTGCTGCGCCCGTCGCCTCTCTGAGCGCCCGCGCGCCGCCCTCCCCCCTCCCTCGTACTAAGTGGACACGCCGCGTCCCTCACCCCGTACTAATCGGACACGCCGCGTCCCTCACCCCGTACTAATCGGACACGCCGCGCCCTCGTCCCCCAGGCGGTCTGGCACTACGTTCACCTCGTACGCAACGCCTCGCTCGTGGAGCGGCAGCGGTCGCCCCCGCCCAGCACGCACCGGCATACCTCCTCAGCGCGCCCGCACGAAGCATGCTCGGCCGCCGACGCCCAACCACCCCGGAAAGCGGGCAGTCCGCGCCCGGGCCGCGCGCTGCGAATAACCCGCGAGGCGCGGCCGCGCGCGGGGAGCAGGCTCTGGGCCGAGGTCAACGCCACAATGACGCTCGACTTCAGGTGCCCCGCGGCCCTGCGCGGGCGGCGTCGGCGGCGGCGAGCGACGGCGCGGGCGAGGGGCGTGAGCGTGGGGCGTGAGCGCGGGGCGGCGATTGCTTTGCGCGCAGATTCCGGGAGCGGGAGCACGAGGATCTCCTCGCCGAGCGCCTTGCGATGTCTATGGCCGAGCTGCCCGGTCGCGCCGCGCTCCGCTGCTGTTGCTGCTGTTGCTGCTGATGCTGCTGATGCTGTTGACCGCGGCACGCTCGTGCGGCGAGCAGAGGACGCGGTGCCGGAGCACGTGCTTTCGGCCGACGCGCTGTTCTTTGAGCCGTTTGATGAGCGCGCGAGCGACCGGCTCGACCGCCTGATCGACGACTTCCTGGCGCCGCACAACATGCGCCTCCACCTCACCGCCCCGCGCGGCGAGGTCCCGCAGGACTGGTGCGCCGCCGCTCCGGGAGAGACTGGTCGCCCTATGTACGGGGTGAGGGACGCGGCGTGTCCGATTAGTACGGGGTGAGGGACGTGGCGTGTCCACTTAGTACGAGGGGGGG
>Ga0115567_10002802_pt1 | contig 17298 bp, 18 predicted proteins | sample COGITO_mtgs_1204_2_FD_88679 | JGI IMG/M metagenome (GOLD analysis project Ga0115567, IMG submission 88679) | Pelagic marine microbial communities from North Sea - COGITO_mtgs_120412 | ecosystem: Environmental > Aquatic > Marine > Epipelagic | place: Germany:Helgoland, sampling site Kabeltonne... | reverse complement strand
CCAAGCTTTACGCCCCACGTTGATTGTGGCGATTATGTAATCGTTACAAATGCAGGAAAAGTAAACCTTACTGGTAATAAATGGGAATCAAAGACTTACATACGCCACACTGGATATCCAGGTGGACAACGTAGTTTAACAGCCCAAGAACTTTTTGGAAAAGATCCTTCAAGATTAATCGAGAAAGCTGTAAAGGGAATGCTACCTAAAAATAAATTAGGTGCAGAAATTTTCAGAAATTTAAAGGTTTACAACGAAGCTGACCACGGTCAAGAAGCGCAAAAACCAAGAACCATTAAATTTGATACTACTAAATAATGGAAACAATTCACAAAATAGGTAGAAGAAAAACCGCTGTTGCACGTGTATATCTTTCTGAAGGAACAGGAAACATCACTATCAACAATCGAGAGTTTGAAAATTATTTTCCAACTGGAACCTTACAATACAAAGTAAAGCAACCGCTTACACTTACTGAAAACGAAAAAACTTTCGATATTACCGTAAATGTATTTGGTGGTGGTATTACAGGACAGGCAGAAGCTATCCGTTTAGCGATAAGCCGTGCAATGTGCACGCTTAACGACGAAAACAGAGGCATTTTAAAGCCAGAAGGATTACTTACAAGAGACCCACGTATGGTTGAACGTAAGAAATTCGGTCAGAAGAAAGCAAGAAAGAAATTCCAGTTCTCGAAACGTTAATATTTCAAAAATTACAGCTGTCGTACTTCTGCAATGGAATTACGACAGTTTTTTAAGTTCATAATCATTATTAAAAACAAGCTGTTAACCGTCATTTGGCGGAGTTAGTTTAGCATCTAAACCAAATCTTGAAAAGCTCAAGAAGGTTGCTATCCTTACACAGAACGTAAACTAAAACAAAAATGGCAATTAAAGTAGAAGTAAAAGAATTACTTGACGCTGGTGTACACTTCGGTCACCTAACGCGCAAATGGAACCCGAACATGGCACCGTATATCTATATGGAGCGCAATGGGATCCACATTATCAATTTGTATAAAACTACCGCTAAACTTGAGGAAGCTAACCAAGCTCTTAAGCAGATCGCGGCAAGTGGTAGAAAAATCCTTTTCGTAGCCACTAAAAAACAAGCTAAAGACATCGTTGCTGAAAAAGCAAAAGCTGCAAACCAGCCTTATATTACAGAAAGATGGCCTGGCGGAATGTTGACCAACTTCGTAACTATTCGTAAAGCGGTTAAAAAAATGTCATCTATTGACAGAATGAAGCAGGATGGTACTTTCCTTACACTATCTAAAAAAGAACGTCTTCAAGTAGACCGTTTACGTGCAAAACTTGAAAAGAACTTAGGTTCAATTAGTGAAATGAGCCGTTTGCCTGGAGCATTATTTATTGTTGATACAACTCGTGAGCATATTGCTGTTGCAGAAGCACTTAAATTAAACATTCCAATCTTTGCGATGGTAGATACAAATAGTGATCCTCGCGTGATCGATTATGTAATACCATCTAACGATGATGCTTCAAAATCTATCGATAAAATTATGTCTTCAGTTTCCGAAGCAATTATCGAAGGTCTTTCTGAAAGAAAATCTGGAAAAGATGGCGACGATGACGATCAGCCAAAACCTAAAAAGGAAAAAGCTGCAAAAGATGGCGACAAGCCAAAAAGAAAGAAAAAAGCAGAAGCTTCAAGTGACGATGTTACGTCCAAGAAAGTAAAGGCAGAAGTACCTAGTAAGGATGCTGATGACAAAAAAGCAATGAAAGAGGCGAAACAACCTGTAAAGCTTGAGTCAAAGACAGAGACTATGGAAAAAGCCGGTCTTACTAAAGAAGAGGAATAAATAACATTTTCTTAAAATATAAGAGTCGTTTAATTCTTTTCTTTACGGAAATCAATTGAGCGACTTTTTTCAACAAACTAAATTTAAAACACAATACAATGGCAAAAATAACAGCCGCAGAAGTTAACGCTTTAAGACAACAAACCGGAGCCGGTATGATGGATTGTAAAAATGCGTTGGTTGAAGCAGACGGAAATATGGACGAAGCAGTTTCTGTCCTTAGAAAAAAAGGGCAAAAGATTGCTGAAAAACGTGCAGATCGTGATTCTAGCGAAGGTGCTGCAATTGCAAAAGTAAATGATAACAATACAAGAGGTGTTGCAATATCATTGAACTGTGAAACAGATTTCGTAGCGAAAAACGACTCATACATTGAAATGGCCAATAAAATGGCAGATATCGCTCTTAATACAAATTCTAAGGAAGAATTTTTAAAAGCAGATTATGATGGGATGACCGTTGAGGAAAAACTAATCGAACAGACCGGAGTTATCGGTGAGAAGATCGAGATTGGTGGTTTTGAACTATTAGAAGCTCCTTTTGTTGGATTTTACGTTCACGGAAATAAAATCGCTGCATTAACAGGTCTTTCAAAAGCAGTTGATAATGCTGAAGAACTTGCAAAAGATGTTTCTATGCAAGTCGCTTCAATGGGTGCAACAACTTTGTCTTATAAAGATTTTGATCCAGAATTCGTTACTTCTGAAACTGAAGCACGTATTGCGGTAATCGAAAAAGACAATATTGAACTAGGACGTTTAGGCAAGACCTTAAAAAATGTACCACAGTATATCTCAAGATCACAGATTACAGATGAAGTGCTAGCAAAAGCGGAAGCTGATGCAAAAGCTGAATTGAAAGCTGAAGGTAAGCCAGAACAAATCTGGGACAAAATCCTTCCAGGTAAACTAGAACGTTTTATTAGTGACAATACTTCAATGGATCACGAAAAGGCACTTTTAGATCAAAACTTTATTAAAGACGACAGTAAAAACGTTGACGCATATGTAAAAACGTATGGCGATGTTGATGTTGTAGGTTTTAAGAGGGTATCATTGGTATAATAAAAGCAGTAATTTATATTCTAAGGGCATTGGTTTTAAAACCGATGCCCTTTTTTTTTAAAAATTTCAAATAACATTCAAGATCATATGTTTAGCGCCATATAATTAAAGTAAGCTACAATATTAATTTTTCTTATTTTTGCCCAACTAAAAAAGGCAAATGCAATACAAACGAATATTATTGAAACTCTCTGGAGAAGCCCTTATGGGAAATCGCCAATATGGCATAGATCCTGAAAGACTCAAAGAATACGCACAAGAAATAAAGGAGATTACTAAAACTGGAGTTGAAGTAGCTATTGTAATTGGTGGCGGTAATATATTTCGTGGGGTAGCTGGCGCAAGCAAAGGGATGGATCGAGTACAAGGTGATCATATGGGAATGCTCGCAACCGTAATAAATGGTTTAGCTCTCCAAAGCGCCATGGAAGAAGAAGATATCCAAACCAGGCTTCAATCTGCAATAAAGATCAATGAGGTAGCCGAACCATTCATTAGAAGAAAAGCAATACGTCATTTAGAAAAAGGGCGTGTCGTAATTTTTGGTGGTGGTACAGGAAATCCTTACTTCACAACAGACTCTGCAGCTGTGTTGCGCGCTATAGAAATTAATGCAGATGTTATTCTAAAAGGAACTCGAGTTGACGGTATCTATTCCAGTGATCCAGAAAAGGATTCTAACGCAATTAAGTACGATTATATAACCTTTGACGATGTTCTTAAAAAAGGCCTTAAAGTAATGGATACTACCGCATTTACTTTAAGTCAAGAAAATTCATTGCCAATAATCGTTTTTGATATGAACACCAAAGGCAATTTAATGAAGGTAGTTCTCGGCGAAAAAATAGGAACAAAAGTAAACTTGTAGTTTTTCAGAAAAGCATTTATTCTGAAAATTAAGATAAAAGATATATTTTTAAAAAATAGTTAATAGAATAAACCGTTATCCAAATTATCGGTTACAGAAATACGGCATATATTATGGACGAAGAATCTAAATTTATAATAGACAGTACAAAGGAGTTAATGGGCAAAGCCATCAAACACCTCGAAAAGCAATTGGTTAATATTCGTGCTGGCAAAGCTTCTCCCGCAATGGTTGGTAGCGTTATGGTAGAATATTATGGCAATCCAACCCCGTTGAGCCAAGTTGCGAATGTAAGCACACCAGATGGTATGACAATTTCTATTCAACCTTGGGAGAAAGGAATGATACAGCATATTGAAAAAGGCATTCAAATTGCCAACCTTGGTTTTAACCCAATGAATAATGGCGATAGTGTAATAATAAATGTCCCACCTTTAACTGAAGAGCGTCGTATTGATCTTGCCAAACAAGCAAAGGCGGAAGCAGAAGAAGCAAAAATCGGCGTGCGAAACGATCGAAAAAATGCGAATAATGACATTAAGAATTTGGACGTTTCAGATGATCTGAAGAAAAATTTAGAGATTGATGTTCAAAATATGACAGATAGCCATATAAAAAGGATAGAGGAAATCTTAGTGAATAAGGAAGCTGAAATAATGAAGGTTTAGATCCTTACTAAAATAATAATAAAAGCGGCTTAATTGCCGCTTTCTTTTTAGCTTTACAAATACAAAATAGTAGTTTATGAATCGCTATGTCTTCGCAATTTTGGTTTTATTATCAAGCTTTTCCCTATTTGCGCAGGAACCTGCTATACAGGTTAAAAAAGACACTACAGTAGATTCTAAAGAGAAAAAAGTAAGTCCATTTAGTACAGGTTTTTACCCAATTGGTTTTTTCGATATTGATCTTAGATATATTATTAAGGTAAATAATTATGAAGGTGTTCGTCTTGGTATTGGTGGGCTTACCAACGAGAAGCTTTTTGAAACAGTACGTTTGGGCGGGTACTTCGCTTATGGTTTTAAGGACAAGCAATCTAAATACAGTCTTGGCGGTGGTGTACGGCTTGACAAAGAAACGAATACTTGGGTAAATGCATATTATACAGATGATATTGCCGAGGTAGGCAGTTTCGGTTATTTAACAGACGCTCGTGTATATTCAGTTTTTGAACCTCGCCTTGTAAACGTAACTCAATTTTACAAGCACAAGACCTACCAAGCAAACATACAGCACGAGTTTTCGAAAAAGTTTTCTTCGGAATTTAGGATCGCGCGAAGTGGAATCGACCAGATTCTAGGTTACAAATACATAAACGACGGAAGAATCTACGACAACTACGATCTTGCTGAAGCTACCGCTTCTGTTCGCATAAGTCCAAAAACAAATTTCTTGACAAATGAAAATGGAACGGTGGAATATTATGACGGTTTTCCGAAAATAAGTGCGCAGATAATACAAGGTTTTAAAGGCATTGCAGACAGTGATTTTAGTTACACCAAATTCGGCCTACGACTGGATTATTACATTAAGCGTACGGATCTTTCATCTACAACAATTTTGCTTGAAGGCAATCTGGCACTTGGCGATGTGCCTATAACCCATCTTTTTCATGCGTATCCCAACAGCCCCACGAAGGAGACCATCCTTCAGCGTTTTAGCGTAGCTGGCGTAAATAGTTTCGAGACAATGTATTTTGGAGAATTCTATAGCGATAAATTAACTATGCTTCAGGTAAAACATAGTCTCCGCAGATTTGATTTCGGACGAAAATTCAAGCCAGAATTGGTTTTTATAACTAGACACGCGCTAGGTGATCTGAGCAATAAGGAAAAACACGTAGGACTTGATTTCGGGACCCTAAATCAATTATATTCGGAATCTGGTTTCGAGCTTAATAAACTAATCTACGGTTTTGGACTTAGCTTCGCATATCGTTATGGTTTTTACAATCTGCCGGTTTTTGAAGACAACATTTCGTTTAAATTTACTTTTAACCTTAAGTTTTAAACTGGCAATCAACTAAAATTAAAGGTATTTTATACCTTTACGAAGCCCATAAAAGGTAGTCTTTTGAATAAACTTTTCAGCAACGGATTTTGGACCGCAATAGCTCATTTTATATTACGAAATCGCACACTTATTTTAATCTGTATTGCACTGATTACCATTTTTTTTGCTTTTCAGTGGAAAAACATGCGCTTTACCTACACTGAAGCCAACCTCCTTCCAGACAATAATGAAGTAAATATTGAATATGATAAATTTCTTTCCCATTTTGGCGAAGAAGGAAATTTAATCGTTCTCGGCATTAAGGACTCATCACTTTTTACACCTAACAATTTTAAGGCTTGGAGCCAACTTTCCGAAGAAATAAACAAGGCAGATGAAGTTGATCTTACATTGTCTTTGGGCAACCTACAAGTACTCCAAAAAATGGATTCGCTTCAGAAATTTGAAATGGTTCCATTTATTAATGATAGTATTTTCACCCAATCAAGTTTAGACAATTACAAACAAAGACTTTTTAATGATCTTCCATTCTATGAGGGCCTTGTTTACAGTCGCGACAGAAAATCGGTTCGTACAGCGGTCTATCTCAAAAAAGACATCGTTAATACTTCCGCAAGAAAAGATTTTATAATCGAGAACCTAATTCCGAAAATTGAAGCTTTTGAGGCTGAAACAGGAATAAACGTCCATACTTCTGGAATGCCTTACATACGTACGCTCAATTCAAAAAATATTATCGATGAAATCGGTTTATTTATTGGTGCGGCATTATTTGTAACCTCTTTAATCTTTTTCTTTTTCTTCCGTTCTTGGCGTGCTACATTAATATCCATGTGTACCGTGATTATTGGTGTAATGTGGTCCTTTGGTATTTTAGGCTTACTACATTATGAAATTACGGTTTTAACGGCTTTGATTCCTCCTTTGATAATCGTAATCGGGATACCCAACTGTATATTCCTGATCAATAAATACCAGCAGGAAATAAAACAGCACGGCAATCAAGCAAAATCATTACAGCGCGTTATTACCAAGGTTGGCAATGCAACCTTAATGACAAACATAACTACAGCCTCTGGTTTCGCTACCTTTATCTTGACAAATAGCCAACTTTTGACCGAGTTTGGTGTCGTGGCATCTATAAATATTATCGCCATATTTTTACTTAGCTTATTGATAATCCCCATTATTTACAGCTATATGGCAATACCAAAATACAAACACCTAAAGCATCTTAACAAAGGCTGGATCAATACGTTTGTGAATTGGACCGAACGCATGGTGCGCGAACATCGTATCGCTATTTATATTTCTGCTGTTACACTATTATGCGCGGGAATTATTGGTATTTATAACATCCGTATTTCGGGCAGTATTATAGAAGATATGCCCAAAAAAGCTGACTTTTTTAGTGACATTCGTTTTTTTGAAAAGGAATTTGAAGGTATTATGCCTTTAGAGATTTTAATTGACACCAAGCGTGAAAAAGGAGTTATGAAGCTTGCCACCTTAAAAAAGATGGATGAGTTGGAAGAATTTTTGAATGAAATACCTGAATTTTCAAAACCCCTTTCAGTAACCGAACTTGTAAAATATAGCAAGCAAGCATATTATAATAATAATCCCGAATATTACCAATTACCAAACAGCCAAGAACGCGCATTTTTGCTCTCGTACGCAAAAAGCAGTGCGAAAAATACAAATCTGCTTTCCAGTTATGTAGATAGCACGGGCCAGTTTGCACGTATTACGGTATTTATGAAAGATACCAAAACCGAACGTTTTGATCGTATCGAAGAAAACGTACTTGCAGAAGCAAACAAGATCTTTCCACCAGAGCGCTATAATGTAACGCTTACCGGCAAGGCGTTGGTCTTTCAAAAAGGCACTAAATATCTCGTTAATAATCTTATCCTTTCGCTCTCACTAGCTATTGTACTCATTGCTTTATTTATGGCGTGGATGTTTAGAAGTTTTCGAATGATTCTCGTTTCACTAATCCCAAACTTGCTGCCATTGATAATTACTGCGGGTTTGATGGGGTATTTGGGCGTCCCTATAAAACCTTCTACGATATTGGTGTTTAGTATCGCCTTTGGTATTTCGGTGGATGATACCATTCACTTTCTCGCCAAATACAGGCAAGAACTTATCGCAAATAACTGGAAAATTAAGAAATCTGTATATGCTGCACTGCGAGAAACGGGCGTGAGTATGTTTTATACCTCGATAGTACTCTTTTTTGGCTTTTCAGTATTTATGATCTCCAATTTTGGCGGAACGGTTGCTTTGGGAGGTCTTGTATCTGCAACGTTATTGTTTGCAATGTTGTCTAATCTATTGCTTTTACCTTCGCTATTGCTTTCTTTAGAAAAAAGTATTGCCAATAAAGAAACTTTCAAAGAACCAGCATTAAAAATAATTCCTGAATATAAACTTGATGACGAATAATAGAAGTCTTTATCTTCAAAATTCTGAATACAGATTCAGAATTCAGAATTAAAAAAATTATCTTTATCCCTTCAAAATATACATTCTATGCAGCATCCTGAAATTAACAAGATACTTAAAAGTCAACCTTCCTTACACGAAATTACCGTTCGCGGTTGGGTTCGTTCCTTTAGAAGTAACCGCTTTATAGCACTTAACGATGGTTCCACGATAAATAATTTGCAATGTGTAGTGGATTTTGAAAATTTCGAGGAGGAATTACTCAATAAAATAAATATTGGTGCCGCTATTGAAGTTATGGGTGTACTTGTTGAAAGTCAAGGTCAAGGCCAAGCTGTAGAACTTCAAGTAAACAAAGTAGAAGTCTTGGGCGAGGCAGATCCAGAAGATGTAAAACTTACAATATTATCGCCAAAAAGGCATTCGTTAGAAAAATTAAGAGAACAAGCGCATCTTCGCGTACGTACTAATACTTTTAGCGCTGTAATGCGCACGCGCTCAAAGCTTGCGTTTGCAGTGCATGAATATTTTCAAAAAAACGGTTTCAATTATTTCCACGCGCCGATAATTACGGGTAGCGATGCTGAAGGTGCCGGAGAAATGTTCCGCGTAAGTTCATTGGATCAAAAAAATCCGCCGTTAGATGAAAATGGTCAAATAGATTTTAAAAAGGATTTCTTCGGAAAAGAAACGAACCTAACAGTAAGCGGCCAGCTAGAAGCTGAAACCTACGCAATGGGATTGGGCAAAGTATATACATTTGGACCAACATTTAGAGCTGAAAACTCTAACACTTCAAGGCATTTGGCAGAATTTTGGATGATTGAGCCCGAGGTTGCCTTCAATGATCTAGATGCAAACATGGATCTTGCAGAAGATTTTATAAAATACGTTTTAAACTACGCGCTCGAACATTGCGCAGATGATCTAGAATTTTTGGAAGACAGACTTTTCCAGGATGAAAAGGGCAAGCCAGAAGCAGAGCGCAGTGAAATGAAACTTCGAGACAAATTAAAATTTGTTCTAGAGAATAACTTTAAACGTGTAAGTTATACCGAAGCAATTGAAATATTGAAACGCTCTAAGCCAAACCAGAAGAAGAAATTTAAATACATAATCGAAGAATGGGGCGCAGATCTACAAAGCGAACACGAACGCTTTTTAGTGGAAAAACACTTCAAATGTCCGGTAATCCTATTTGATTATCCTGCAACAATCAAGGCATTTTATATGCGTCTTAACGAGGATGGTAAAACAGTTCGCGCAATGGACGTACTCTTTCCAGGAATTGGAGAGATTGTTGGCGGTTCGCAACGTGAAGAGCGTTACGATGTATTAAAACAGAAAATGCAGGATATGGACATCGATGAGAAAGAACTTTGGTGGTACCTTGAACTCCGAAAGTTTGGTACTGCTGTGCATAGTGGTTTTGGATTGGGCTTTGAGCGCTTGGTACAGTTTACAACAGGTATGGGGAATATTAGGGATGTAATACCTTATCCAAGAACACCAGGCAACGCTGAATTCTAAGAGATTGCTATAAACCGCATCTACTACAAGGTTAATTGCGGTTTACAAAACATACAAACTTTTATTAAAACTGATTACTTTTCTATTATAGTAATCAGTTTTTTTTAACTTTATAAGTTATTAGGACAATCGATGTTAAAACAGTTTTTAAATTTTAAACTTTCACAGAAGTTATCGCCTCAGCAAATACAGTTGATGAAGTTGATACAACTTCCTACGCAGGCATTCGAGCAGCGTATCTCTCAGGAAATGAATGAAAATCCAGCCCTAGAAGGCGGAAAGGAAGATGAGGAAAAATTTGATGATGATTTTGAAGAAGAGTATGAAGAAGACTATGACGATGGTACCGAAAAAATTGAGACTGAAATAAATGTTGACGATTACCTAAGCGATGATGAAACCCCGAGTTATAAGCTTTCCAGCAATAACTATAGCGCAGATGATGAAGAAAAACAAGTGCCGTATGCATCTGGAACAACTTTTAATCAAAACCTACTCACGCAGTTAAGTGGCTATAGATTAGATGAAGAGCAAGAAGAGATAGCAAAGTTTTTGGTTGGCAGTGTTGACGAAAGTGGGTATATAAGGCGAGATATTATTGATATTGTTGACGATCTGGCATTTACGCAAAATGTTTATACATCTGAAGCTAATATTGAAAAAGTGCTACAGATAGTTCAGGATCTTGATCCTGCTGGAGTTGGAGCTCGAAATCTCCAAGAATGTTTGTTGATTCAGCTAAAGCGAAAAGGCAATAATGCTTCCGTAGCGCTCGCTATAAGATTGATCGATGAGGCATTTGATCATTTCAGCAAAAAGCATTACAAAAAACTTCTACAAAAATTCGATATAACTGAAGATGAGTTGCGAGACGCAATACACGAAATCGAAAGCCTCAACCCGAAACCTGGCGGTACTTATTCCGGCAACAATCGCATTGTTGAACACGTAGTTCCCGATTTTGCCATCAAAATCATAGACGGTGAACTTGATCTTACCCTAAATGGAAGAAATGCACCAGAACTCCACGTCTCTCGCGATTATACAAATATGCTTAAGGGTTACAAGGAGTCTAAAGATAAGAGTAAGTCGCAGAAAGATGCGGTTATGTTCATAAAACAAAAGCTAGACGCCGCAAAATGGTTTATCGATGCTATAAAACAGAGACAACAAACACTATTCGTAACGATGAATACGATTATGGAGCACCAAAAGGAATTCTTCCTTACGGGTGATGAGCGTAACTTGAAACCAATGATCCTTAAAGACATTGCAGACAAAATAGATATGGATGTTTCGACCGTTTCGCGTGTTGCAAACAGTAAATATGTTGATACGCCTTATGGCACTCGGTTAATCAAGGATTATTTTAGCGAATCGATGACCAATGATCAAGGTGAGGAAGTTTCAACCAAAGAAATAAAGAAAATTCTGGAAATTACGATTTCAGAAGAAGACAAGAGAAAGCCACTTACCGATGATAAGTTGGCCAAAATATTAAAAGAAAAAGGATATCCAATTGCGCGACGAACAATCGCAAAATATAGGGAACAGCTTGATCTGCCAGTTGCAAGGTTACGAAAGGAAATTTAATGAAATTCTTTCTAAGCGCCGCATCTTATATTTTCCACCCACTATTCTTGCCGTTGGCAGCTGTATTTATATACTATAGTATAACCCCAAGATATATAGAATTAGAGCTCGCAAGTGCCCAAGTTTTGGCAACGGCTATCCTGACTTTGATAATCCCATTAATAATATTTTTTTTACTTCGTAACTTAGGGGTTATAGAAACTGTTCATTTACAAGATGTAAAAGAGCGGAAAGTACCGTTGATGATTCAATGTGCACTACTCTTGCTTATAATCAAAATGGTTTACGATCCTTATGACAATCCCGAACTCTATTACTTTTTTGTAGCGGTATTATTTTCTACACTAACAGCACTCATTTTAAGTATGTTGAAATTTAAGGCTAGTTTGCATCAGTTAGGAATTTCAGGCATTACAATATTTATTGTGGCTCTGAGCATACACTTTCAAATAAATATGCTTTGGGCGATTGCAATCCTTTTGTTTATAAACGGTTGGGTTGCAAGTTCACGCTTGCATAGCAAAGCACACAGTCTAACTGAGATCACGGTTGGCTTGTTTGTGGGTATTGTCCCCCAAATTATAGTATTGCCATTTTGGCTTTAAAATTAGTTAACTACAGTTAAATTTTAGTGGTGCTAAACTTAAGAAAGATTACATATTCTTATTAAATACATAATCTGTATTTCTATCTTTTGAAAAATTACCATAATGCAAAAGACTATAAGAAATGCGTGTGTACAGCAAAAGATTATACATAATTATTTAGCGAAGGATATAATAAATGTTAAGGGGTTTTTTGGAAAGTTTTGGGCAGTACTGCTTCCTTTATAATATATAAAAGATAAGTCCTAATTTAACAGATTTAAAATCTATTGTTTCTCCATTAATCGTTGTGGCATCTTTATAGAACGGGTTTATGCTATAAGAGCCAAAGAAGTTTATCTTGCTATTACCAAAGCTCAAAGTTGCTCTTAAACGTACAGGATCAAACTCAGGGATATCTGTTTGGTTAACGTTATTATCGGTCTGTATCAAGGTTGCTTTGTAGTAATAAGCATAACCAATTCTAAAACCACCATAAATTCGCCAGAACCTATAACTTTCGGGAGTTGAGGTTCTCCAACGAAATTCAATGGGTAGCTCAATTGTGGCTGTAGTAAAGCGGTTACGATCATAGGTGTATTCTGTGTCGTTCAAAATTGTGAAAATGGTGTTTTCTGAAGAGTCTTCACCTACAAAGAGATTTTGACCATATTGATCAAAAGAAAAACCTGCACCAATAGCAATAGCGACATTCCTTCTCTTGTTTATTGGCATATCACGTAAATATCCAAATTGAATACCACCGGAAAGACCACTTGTAGAAACGTTCTTCGGTACAGAAGTAACGACGTTATAATTGATGCCAATATAAAACTGATCCTCTCGATAAAGAGAATCCATTACAGGTTTTGGAATACTATCCTGTGCCAAAAGTGTCCCTACAAAAAGTAGAAAACAAATTAACGTTAAATGATTTTTTAAAAACACTGTAGTTCTTTATTAGACAATCGGGATTATTAGATACAAAAACGCCTTGAAACACATACATATTTCAAGGCGTATACTATATTTTGATATTATTTAATAGTCAACTTGGTTACCAGGTGAAGTAATGTAAATAATCTTAAGCATATTCAGTTCCCTGAGTTCCTGCTTAATATCTGTTACAAGACCAGAATTGGTTTCTTCATCCACTTTTAGAGCTACCATTATCTTATCTTGCAATTCAGGACGTAATTTTGCTTTTGCTTCGGTTAGCGCATATTTGACGTTTTTTACATCTGTATATTTATCGCCTATCTGAACTTTTGCTTCTTTACCTACTTTTTCTATGTACCGAGCACTAGGCTTGCCTGCATAAATATATACGGACCTATCCTTTTTAAGCTTTTCAACTTGATCCGCCTTTGGAAGTGTGTTTTGTACCAAAAGATCATTGTCCCTTAACACAGTTACAACCATAAAGAAAAACAACAACATAAATACGATATCCGGTAAGGATGCCGTATTTACTGGTGGTAATTCATTACTTTTTTTATTTGTGAACTTTGACATATTCTAAATTTTATTTGGCACCTTTTTTAGGATCCGCTTCTGAAAGCTTGAGAGGAAATAATTCCTGGATAGCTTTCAACTTATCTAAAGCCGCCTCTTCGTTACCTTTGAAGCTACCTTCATTTATTGCCTTATCAACATCGGTATAATTCCAACCATACAGTCGCTGTGATTCTCTATTTCTTAAGAAATTGTATGCCGCAACCAATTCATTTTGAACGGCGATATACATTTTATAAGAGGTTAAACGATCATTTTTAACCGTTATAACCGCTTTTACAGGATTATCTGCTGAATCTGGATTTCGTTGACCTTGGCAATAATCGCAATAATCCGCGGCATCACCTCGAGTCGCGCCACCATTGTCTAAGAAATCAATCGTTGCTTGACGTAGATCTTTGAGCTCCATTAACTTGTCCTCGACCAACAATTGATCGTCCTTGTTAACAATAACAACCAATAGATTCTTTTGCTTGATAACTGGTGGTTCTTCAACGGGTGGTTCATCTGGCGGTAACTGCCTCGCAATTCCCTTATCTTTTTCAATGGTAGTTGTTACCAAGAAAAATATAAGCAAAAGAAAGGCTATGTCTGCCATAGAACCGGCGTTTACTTCCGGTGTTGCTCTTCTTGCCATAATTTATCTGTTCTTTACTTTTACAACCCCGCTAAAAACCATTGATGCTATTGCTAGCACTGAAAGTATATAGAATACATATAGACCTGTAGAAACCCATTTAGAGCCACTTTCAGACAATGTATTACCATCTTTCATTATAGTTTCGGTTCCATCTGCCAATACGTAGGAAATTACTACGATCAACACAAAAGCACCTACGGATAATAATGTTTTCTTAATATCACCAGAAAGCAAACCTTTAATAACGAATATCACTACCGATACTAATACGACCAGAAGTGTTATATACGCTACATATAAGAAGCCATCTACACCTTCACCAGTTGCAGTTACTTGATCACCACCTTTAGAAAGAATGATTCCAAGAAAAACGATACCGGCAAGACTGAGTATAAGCGCTACTATTTTTAAAATTTTATGTAAAGCCATTCTTAGGGTATGTTTAAAAATTTATCTTTTGTTTTTGTAATCTACCAACATATCGATCAATGTGATAGACGCATCTTCCATACTATTTACAATACTATCGATCTTAGCGATAATGTAATTATAAAAAATCTGAAGGATAATAGCTACGATCAAACCGAATACGGTTGTTAAAAGTGCCACTTTAATACCACCTGCTACAAGAGAAGGATTCATATCACCGGCAGCTTCGATCTTATCAAAAGCCAAGATCATACCAATTACCGTACCCATAAAACCAAGCATCGGTGCAACTGCGATAAACAATGACAACCAAGAAACATTCTTCTCTAATTGACCCATTTGTACACCACCGTAAGCAACAACTGCTTTTTCAGCAGCTTCAATACTTTCGTCTGCACGATCGAGACCTTGGTAATAGATAGATGCAACTGGACCTTTTGTATTTCTACAAACTTCTTTAGCCGCTTCGATACCACCACTGTTCAATGCTTCTTCAACATCTTCAGCCAATTTCTGGGTGTTTGTTGTAGAAAGGTTTAGGTAAATAATCCTTTCAATAGCAATTGCCAATCCTAAAATAAGACATAAAAGTACAATCCCCATAAATTCTGGACCACCTTCAATAAAACGTTGTTTTAATGTTTGGTGCCATCCCAGGCTTTCCTCTTGAACTGCTGGCGAACCATCTTCGTCCTGTATAAACGTTACTGTAGCTGCAGTTACTAATGCTTGTGCGTTGGTTGGCGTGTTAACTGCTGCTGCGTTTGCGTTAAATGATCCCGCAAAAACCATTGCGGCAATTGCCATAATAGAAAATAATTTTTTCATTGCTATCGACTTAAAGTTTGATTTAGTTAAAGGTTTAAAGATATAAAATAATTTAGTTAAATTCCAATTAATTAATTTGCGGAGATGCGTATTTACTGTTATTGAGGTGTTTATAGCATTTTATCTACTATTTAAGTTATTTACCCTCAAAATCTAAGAACGCAATTACAAATTTGTTTTCAAATTTTCAAAATGGATATTAGAAAATTGTCTATCCCCAGTTTTCCATATTTCAACGGTGCTAAAATATAAAAATATTGTGACTGTATATTATTAACGTTGTTTTAATTTAAAAATATTTGATATATAGCTGTTTATGAAACAATTAGTCTTAAAATTTTAATTCTGGGTAATGATTAAAATACGATTGTCTAAGATTAATGTGTTCATATTGAATATAAAGTAAAGGATCCAGCCCAATTAGTTGAATTTTTGACTCTATATTTTGCTGGCTTTGTAAATTCGTTTCACGAAAATCTTTAAAACTTTGAAGTATAACTAAGAAAAATTCAGGATAATTCATAAAAAACTCCACGTAAGACTAAAGGATAATCTTTTAACTAATCAATTATAATTTAACTATAGTATTAATTATTCTTTCAATTTTAGGTTTCCGCATCTCTCCTAAAGATCTTTATTAGATTAAAAATCATAATACAGAAAACAACCCATATAAATCCTGCAATATATCCACCTGCAACATCAGACGGAAAATGCACACCAAGATAAACACGACTAATACCAATACTTAAAATAAGTAAAACCAAAAATACCATCAATGCAAATTTCAAAACTTTATTGATTTTAAATTGATATACGAGATAAACCAGAAATCCATAAAATGCCATTGCAATCATTGCATGGCCACTAGGGTAACTTAAGGTTTCGACCGTCACCAAGTGTTCGGCATCTGGTCGCGCCCTATTTATTAGTTGTTTGAGAAATAAATTAGAACTCATTGCTAATACCATAACCATCGCAATCTGGGCAACGTATTTCCAACTTTTGAAAATTAGATAAAATAGAGCTACACATAAACTAAAAACAACCAAATATCCCCAAACATCACCAACATCTGTAGCTGTTACAAAATATTTAGTCAATGCAGGTGTTCTATAATCAACTAAGACTTTGGTGATTTGCATATCATAATTAGAGAGTAAATCTGTTTTTAGAGAATCGGTCAATTCTATAAAAATCTTGATACCCCCAACAAAAATTATCAATGCAATAATTGTAGCTATAATATAAGGAAGCTTATTATTGTATTTTTCTAAATTTGAACTTAGAAAAGCCTTCAAACTTTTTAGATATTCGAGAAGCTGTTTTTGCATTATATGTATATTAAATAATAATTTTGCAATTTACAAAGCTATTCTTAAGTAAAACTGAAGAAAACAGATTAATCTGTCCTAATCAATCAAAATATAAATAAAATTTCACGTTCAATATTAATAAGCACTGGCAAGATAAGTATTGAGACAGTTACATTTTATTTTAAATCCAGAATCCCTGTAGCACTTCATTCAAATTATAAATGTTTGAAAAAAATACGCAGCTACCAAAAGTATAAACTTAGACCTTGCAGCGCGAAAATTTTTTAAGGTATTATTGAAATTCAGTAGATTAAGACTTTATTGTCTAAAGCAATATTGAAAGCCATAAGCCGGGAAATCCATTTATTTTTAGAAAAACATTAGCCAATTTGCTGACTTGAAAATCAATCAATTCAAATTATTTTAGACTCAAAATAGCTTTTTGAAAAAACCTGAGTGTATTTCAGATAATAATTACAGAGGAAAGATCTTCAACAATATAAGTTTTCATCGAAATTATAAAAATTTTGAATCTAATTTAAATAAATTCAGAATTTAACACTGTTTAGTGGTCTGAACAATTGAAAGTCCAATCGCTTATAATTTCACTATATTGCCCTGCATAAAAATTTT
>Ga0115567_10002801_pt1 | contig 17298 bp, 14 predicted proteins | sample COGITO_mtgs_1204_2_FD_88679 | JGI IMG/M metagenome (GOLD analysis project Ga0115567, IMG submission 88679) | Pelagic marine microbial communities from North Sea - COGITO_mtgs_120412 | ecosystem: Environmental > Aquatic > Marine > Epipelagic | place: Germany:Helgoland, sampling site Kabeltonne... | reverse complement strand
AGGCGACACCGCTGGTGGTTGATGGAGTTATTTACAGTACCGCTTCCTGGAGCATGGTGTTTGCACACGATGCGGCAAGCGGTGACTTGCTGTGGTTCTATGATCCAACAGTGCCGCGCGATTGGGCGGTACACCTGTGCTGCGATGTGGTAAACCGCGGCGTCGCAATCGACTCTGGGAAGGTGGTGTTTGGCACTCTTGATGGCCGCCTGATCGCACTGGATATCACTACCGGCAAGCCGCTGTGGTCGGTGCAAACCACGGACCCCACACGGCCCTATTCGATTACCGGCGCACCGCGGATTGTCAAAGACAAGGTGATCATAGGCAACGGTGGCAGTGAGCTGGGTGTGCGAGGTTATGTCTCAGCCTACGCCCTTGGCGATGGTGAACTGGCCTGGCGGTTCTATACGGTGCCGGGCAACCCCGCAGAGGGTTTGGAATCAGTCGCCATGGAGCGCGCCGCCAAAACCTGGGGCGGAGGGCCCTGGTGGGAGATTGGTGGTGGCGGAACGGTGTGGGATTCGCTGGCGTATGATCCGGAGTTGAATCTGTTGTACGTCGGGGTTGGCAATGGGGCGCCCTGGAACCGGCAACTGCGATCCCCTGATGGCGGTGATAACCTTTATCTGTCTTCCATTGTGGCGCTAAACCCCGATGACGGCAGTTATGTTTGGCACTACCAGACCACTCCCGGGGAAACCTGGGACTACACGGCAACACAGCATATGATCCTGGCGGATCTGCCGGTCGAAGGCGAGACGCGTAAAGTCATAATGCAGGCACCCAAGAATGGCTTTTTTTACGTGCTGGATCGCAGGACAGGTGAGCTGTTATCAGCAGAACCCTACGCAACCGTTACCTGGGCAACTCATATCGACATGAAAACCGGGCGGCCGGTGGAAAATCCCGCTGCCCGGTATACGCAGGGGAATTCAGGCCTGCAGTTGCCCGGGCCAATCGGTGGCCACAACTGGCACCCCATGAGTTACAGTCCACAGACCGGGCTCGTCTATATACCCAAGCAGGATGTGCCCTGGGTATTTGCGGCGGATGACAATTTCCGTGTTCGTAAGGGCTATTGGAATACCGGTACCGACAATATGGTGGCCAGCCTGCCCGATGATCCGGCGGTGCGGGAGGCCGTACTGGCAGCGGTGAATGGCAGTATTGTGGCCTGGGACCCAGTGGCGGGTGAGGCGCGTTGGGAGAAGCCGCATGCAGGCCCCTGGAATGGTGGCATGCTATCCACGGCGGGCAATTTGCTGTTTCAGGGCAACGCAGCAGGCGAGCTTGTCGCTTATCGCGCTGACACTGGTGAAGAGCTGTGGGCCTTCGACGCACAGACCGGTATCGTCGCTCCCCCTGTTACCTTCCGCCTGGATGGCAAACAATATGTGGCGGTGGCAGCCGGATGGGGCGGGGCACTGGCGCTGGTAGGTGGCGAAGCCCTGACCGCAGGCCCTATCCCCAATCGCAGCCGATTGCTGGTGTTCAGTCTGACAGGTGATGCCGTGTTGCCGCCAGTCGAAAATGAAGCACTGGTGTTCGACCCTCCACCACTCACCGCAAACCTCGATCAGATTGCCCAGGGCAAGACTCTGTATTTGCAGTACTGCGTGTTCTGTCATGGCGATGCGGTGGTCAGCGGTGGAGCGACGCCGGATTTGCGAGCTCTTTCGGCCGAGCAGTTCGAGCGCTGGGACGCTGTCGTACGCGGTGGCGCGCACTGGCAAAACGGCATGGTGGGTTTCGGCGCGGAACTGGATCAGCCGCAATCCCAGGCCATTAAGGACTACGTGATCGAGCGATCACACCGTGCCGCTGCGGGCACTCCCGGGCCCCGGTGAACGTGGTCCGCCTCGCGGCAGGCATCGGTGGAAGTAGAATTCCGAGGGGGTGACTGCTTTACCTGATCCGGTTGCCGTGGCAATCTGGACGCTTTCAGATCGACCAATCGGTAAGCGTCTCGCCCAATAAATAACGATAAATCCTCCAGGCCGGGAATAAACAATGGAAGCAACTCAAAGTACAGCGCCAGTGGGTTATCACACTGGCCAGGGCTATGGCACGCCCGCCTATCGCAATTTTGTCCTGTACACGCTGACCCTCGTCTACACCCTGAACTTTATCGACCGGGTGCTTATCGGGGTTGTCGCACAGCCAATCATCGAAGAGTTCCGCCTGCAGGACTGGCAATTTGGTCTGCTCTCCGGCTTTGGCTTTGCGCTGATGTACACCCTTATGGGCATCCCGATAGCGCGGCTTTCAGAGCAGTACAATCGGGTCAGAATTATTGCTGCTAGCGTCATTCTGTGGTCGGCAATGACGGCGCTTTGTGGCGTGGCCGGCAGTTTTCTCGGTTTATTGGTGTTCCGGATTGGCGTGGGCATTGGCGAGGCGGGCTGCACCCCCCCGGCCAACTCCCTGATTGCCGATTACTTCCCCCCCCGCAGTCGTGCCCGGGCACTGGCCACTTACTCATTGGGCATCACCATCGGTGGCGTATTGGCCAACGCCTTTGGCGGACCAATCGCTGGCATGTTTTCATGGCGCGAGGCGTTTCTGGTACTCGGAATCCCCGGGGTAGTGATTGGCATCGCGGTTCTGTTCATCGTCAAAGAGCCGCCTCGGGGCTACGCGGACCCTCCTGGAACCCCGGTCGTTGAAAAGCTCGGGTTTCGGCAATCCCTCAGCGAGCTCGCTTCCAAGCATACCTTCTGGGTCAATGCCATTGCCGCTTCCGCTGTTGCGTTCGTAGGTTATGGCATGATCAATTTCCAGGCGGCGTTTTTTCAGCGTAGCCATGGAATGAGCGTGGCCGAGGTGGCAACCCAGGTTGCTGTACCCCTGGGGCTGACTGCTTCGTTGGGAGCCTTCGGCGCCGGCTTCCTTACCGAACGAATCAGCGAGCGCTTTCCCAACGCGGTGGCATGGATTCCCGGTTTCGGTCTGCTGTTGGCCGTGCCACTGTACGTGCTCGGGTTTACCGCAGACAGCGCTTCTTCAGCGCTGGCATTTTTGCTGGTAGGCAGTGTGCTGCACTATTCCCACCTCGGCGCCCAGTACACCATCTGTCAGGGCGTTGTGAGCATGCGCTGCCGGGCTACGGCAGTGGCCCTGTTTCTGTTTGTGGTCAACCTGATCGGCTACGGGCTGGGGCCGCTGGGGGTTGGGATTCTGAGCGACATTCTCATGAGCTCGCAGTTGGCCGCTTCGCCCTTTGCAGGGGAGCTCAGCCTGGAGGCGTGCAAAGGCGGTGAGGCAGTACTGCTGACTTCCCTCGGGCAGATCAAGGCGCAGACCTGCCTTGCGGCCAGTGCCGGAGGTTTGCGTGAATCGCTGACGCTGGTGGTGTTTATACTGGGACTGGCCGGCGGGTTATATCTTTACGCCTGCCGGCATTTACAGCGTGACCTGGTTGCCAAGATGCACTGAGCAGTGGCTGCCTAGAGCACCATTTCCCTGACATCGTCGGGTATCTCAAGCTCGCCAGCAGTGAGGCTGGCGATTTCCTCAACACTGACTCCAGGAGCCCGTTCGCGCAATATAAAACGTCCCTCATCAATCTCCAGCAGAGCCAGATCGGTGAGTACGCGTTTGATGCAGTGCTTGCCGGTCAGGGGCAGCGTGCATTCCGCCAGTAGCTTGGAGGCGCCGTGTTTGGAGGCGTGGGTCATGACAACAATGATGTTGTCGGCGCCGGCCACCAGATCCATCGCACCGCCCATGCCCTTGATCAATTTGCCGGGAATCATGTAAGAGGCGATATTGCCGTGGCAGTCGACTTCGAACGCGCCGAGCACCGTCAGGTCGACATGTCCGCCCCGTATCATGCCGAACGAGTCGGCCGAGTTGAAAATGGAAGCGCCGGGTAGCATGGTGACCGTCTGCTTGCCGGCATTGATCAGGTCGGCATCCACTTCGTCTTCATAGGGGAAAGGGCCGGTACCGAGCAGGCCATTTTCAGATTGCAGCATGACTTGTATGTCATCCGGGATGTAGTTGGCAGCCAATGTGGGAATTCCGATACCGAGGTTGACGTAGTAGCCGTCGCGAAACTCCTGCGCCACGCGCTGTGCCAATTGCTCTCTTGTTAAAGCCATTTGCCTTCTCCCTAGCGCGCACGAACGGTGCGTTGTTCAATATTTTTCTCGAAATTGCCCTGAATCAGTCGATTGACGTAAATTCCGGGCAGATGAATGTCGTCAGGATCCAGTTCTCCGACATCGACTATCTCCTCAACTTCAACCACCGCAATTTTGCCGGCTGTAATGGCCATGGGATTGAAGTTTCGAGCAGTCCTGCGGAACACCAGATTGCCATAGCGATCAGCCTTCCAGGCCTTGCCTATGGCGAAATCACCCTGGATGGCTTGCTCAAGAATATAGGGTCGACCGTTGAATTCGCGCACTTCCTTGCCTTCGCCAACAGGGGTGCCGTAGCCGGTCGCGGTGTAGAAGGCGGGGATGCCGGCGCCGCCGGCGCGCATTTTTTCGGCGAGGGTGCCCTGGGGCGTGAGTTCGACTTCCAGTTCGCCGTTCATCATCTGTTGTTCAAAGCGCTTGTTTTCACCCACATAAGAGGCGACGATTTTCTTGATCTGGCGATCCACCAGGAGCACTCCCAGACCGTAATCGTCGGTACCACAATTGTTGGAAACCACAGTGAGGCCCGTGGTGCCTTTGCGTTTGATTTCATTGATCAGGTTTTCGGGGATCCCGCACAGACCAAAACCTCCGGCAATCAAGGTCATATTGTCTTTGAGGCCCGCCATGGCCTCTTCGTAACTGCCGACCACTTTATCCAGCCCGGACATGCCTGTTCTCCACAGTTGGGTGTAGCGCAATGTATTTACCTTGGCTCACTATGGAAGCTGGACTAAAATTTGTCCAATTGAAATAAAAGTGTAATTAATAAGGTTTGTAAATGAATGTTACCATGCGCCAACTGCAGTGCTTCGTGGCAGTGGCCAGGACTCGCAGCTATATCGAGGCCTGCGCTATTGTGAACCTGTCCCAGCCGGCATTGAGTATTGCGATCAAGAACCTCGAAGAGGCGCTGGGTGGCGAATTACTGGCCAGGACGACGCGCTCAGTTGAGTTGACGCCGGAAGGCCTTGAGTTTCTGCCCGCCGCGACGCAATTGCTATCGGACTGGGAGCGCTCTCTGGACGATGTCAGTAATCTGTTTTCATTGCGCCGCGGACGCTTGATTATTGCCGCCATGCCTACCTTTGCCGGGACGCTCCTGCCCAAAGTGTTGGCGCGCTTTCACCAGCTGTATCCAGCAGTGAATGTAACGGTACATGACGTGGTGGCTGAAGGGGCGCTCGAGATGGTACGCAGCGGGCGCGTAGAAGTTGGAATTACCTTCGACCCGGGAGCCGTAGACGACATCAATTTTGAACCGCTGTTTCAGGACCGGTTTGTGACGGCTTTACCGCCGGGCCATAGTCTGCTGCAACGCAAACGCCTGCGCTGGACAGACTTGCGTAAACAAACCCTGATCAGCCTGCAAAAACCCTCGAGTATTAGACAGCAGGTGGAAGCATCCCTGCTGCAATCGGGTGTCTTGCTGGCGCCCGTCTTCGAGGCGCATCAATTGGTGGTCGTGGGCCGGATGGTAGCCGAGGGGCTCGGGGTGAGTGTCGTCCCGGAAATCAGCGCCAACCAGTTGCTGGAGATGGGTGTGCAGTGCCGAGAGATCGGCCCTCAGATCAGCCGTAACGTCGGTGTTATTACTCACACGCGTCGCTCGCGATCGGTAGTGACCGATGCCATGATCCAGGTGATCCATGACTGGGCGGAGCAGCGCTGAACGATGGTGTTCCCGGGTTCACAAAATGATCTTCATTGGGGAAACTCGCCGTGCCGTCCAGCGCCGGCAGCGAAACGGCCAGCACCCTCAATGGCTTCTGCAAACACGATGGGGTAGCCGCGGGCGCCCTCGTTGGCAAGAGCCTCGCTCAAGCTGGTATCCCACTGCTGATACGCTGAGGCGCGGTCTGCCCGGAGGCATTGCTGGGGAAAGGCTGCTATCTGTGCCGCCAGAGCCTGAGCGCTCTGTAATGCCTCTCCCAATGGCACGAGGCGGTTGGCCAGACCCATGCGCAGTGCCTCTTCCGCAGCCACCGGCCGCCCGGTGAGGATCATGTCCATGGCGTGACCCTGGCCCACAATACGAGGCAACCTGACTGTGCCACCATCGATCAGTGGTACGCCCCAGCGACGACAGAACACCCCAAAGACCGCGGAGACATCCGCCACTCTCAGGTCGCACATCAGGGCCAGTTCCAGTCCCCCGGCCACAGCGTAGCCACTGATCGCCGCAATAAGCGGCTTGTTCAGTATCATACGGCTTGGCCCCATCGGGCCGGGACCGGTTCCAGTCGATTCCACCTCATTGCGTCGCTCCTCATCGCCCATCGCCGCGAGATCGGCGCCGGCACAGAAGTTGCCTCCACTGCCAGTAAGCACCGCAACCTTCAGTTGCTCATCCTGTTCAAATTCAGTGAATGCGTCTCTCAAAGCCCCGGCTGTCGGCCCGTCTACCGCGTTGCGTTTATCCGGACGGTTGAGGGTGATGGTTGCCACAGCGCCGGCGCGCCTAAAAGTGATCAGTGAGTGAGTCATAGCGGACTGTCCTTGTAATCTCATGTGCCAGTATTATTTTCGAATTGTTGGGTAACGATAAACCGGCCTGCTGCAATCACTGCGGTTCGCGGTTTTTAACCTGCCAGTTGATATGGTCATCAATCAGATGGCGAAGTGTGGAAGACTGGCTATTATTCGGGCTGTTTTTTGCCAGTTCTATCAGGCTGTCGTGAATTTCTTTGTCAAGTTTGATCGCCAAGGCAGTCCAGCCCGGGTCTCTGACCAGAACGGTTCGATTGGGTTGAATCCTGTCGAGACTGTTGCTGGTTGCGCTCGCTGATGGGTCGGCTGCCGCGAGCTTGATCACTTCGGTGCAGATCATGTCGAGAGTCCAGCCCAGTGTGTCCGCCGCCTGTTGCAGGAACAGTGCTTGATACTGGTGCAAATTCAATATCAGATCTTCTCGCCCGGGAGCGTCTACAGGTGCGGCTCCGATTGGAGCTCTGCGAGCGCCATTGGTGCCGTGTGCCAGTTGCTCGGTATCGGCCCGCTGGCTGCCTGCTGCCCGTATTCGTTCATACCAGCGAAACGTTATGCCAATGGCCAGTGCCAGAAGGGGATCGGTAATCTCTGGTGTTGGTCCGTTAAAGAATACTTGCAGTAGTTCACTCGCAAATAATACGACAGCAACCAGAGCCGTCGCAGTGCGCAACTGTAATCCGGTTTCAATCAGTAAGCAGATCAGTGCGCCGTAAACAATGAGCTTATTGAATATCGACATGACGTTCAGCATAAGGTTTCCTTCCAGAGCGCCAGAGAAGGGCACCCACTGAAATGAACTTATCTGATTGCGCGCTTCAAAGGGTGTGAAAGTGGTCGCGAGAACCGCAAACCCCAGAAACAGTGTGAGCCACAGTGAACGTGCCCGATGGTGGATCAGGAACCAGAGTGGAATCGAGATCAGCCCGCCGGCTATATGCTCTATAGAGGTACGATGCCCCACTATGAACAAGCCGCCGAATAGTGTCACCAGCACGATTACAGGAAACAGTGTGTCCCTGACCAAACGGCTTGGCCCTGTGCGTAGAAAATGAAATATGACCAACCACATGACGACTTTTCTCAGCAGCCACAGGGTGTCCATGTCTGAAGAAATAATGACTTTAATGTGGTTTTTCAATAACTGAAGATCTAGCGATGGCACGAACGGTGCCCAGTTATAAAGCAGCCAGAGTAATCCCAGCACCAGCGCAACAGGAGGTAACTCTTCGGGACCTGTAAAGTGGTGTCGATACTTTGCCGTCGGCAGGTTGGCGAGCGCACAACCGGCAGCGCAACCCAGGACATTCCACAGTGCGTCGCTGCCGCTCGGCGTCCGCCCCGGCACAATGAGCTGCGCTACCTGTATCAGGTAGGCCAGAACAAAAGCGCCGATCAGAATGTTGACAACGCGGGGTACTGGTTTGCTGCCCGAATAACAGTGAAAGGCCAGGAAGCCGAAGGGGACAAATAGCAGTAGATTTGACACCAGGTCGCCGCGGCGTGAGTTGCCCATGCGAAAGTCCAGTAGTGGCGATCGGAGTGCCTCCTCGAGCGTGGTGGATTCGAACGCAAATGGATAGAGCGACCCATAGGTAATCAGGAAAATGAACGTATAGAGCAGGGCGCGCATAGTGGACCTTCAAACGAGCAGTGTCCCGGGATATTAGCAGTAAACGAATGAGTTCAAACAGGTGTATTGCAGACGCGGGTGCTCCTTTTTTGGTATCTGCGATACACGGGCAATGCCACTCATCCCCTCATTCCATGCAGATTCTCGCACATTTCCATATTCAAATATCTTTCACGATCGTGCATTAATTCTAATAATATACATTTCACTATAAATGTATTAGAGTGAACAAATGGTTTCTTGTGGCAATGGTCATGGCGCTTTTGATATTCGAAAAAGTCCAATAAATCGGTATATATATGGCATGTATTATACATATGTCTCCACAATTCCAATTGATAAAACATAATAAACGATATGTTAAAGTATTCTGAATGTTGTGTTTCAGACAGCGGCTCAATCGCTGGTATTTTCTTCAATAACCATAATTTGCTCGATACGTGTTGTCACTCGAGGTCATTGTCATGCAATGCAACTTGCTAAAAAACTCAATATTCGCCGCGGCTGTCTTCCCAGTCTGTTTGCCGGGATCGGTTATGTCCCAGAATGAACGAATGGCGCTGGAAGAAGTGATAGTCTCGGCGCAGAGGCGTCAGCAAAGCCTGCAGGATGTACCTATCTCAATTTCTGCATTTGACAGCAGGGATATCAACACCTATCGAATCAGTAATCTTGTGGACTTGAATACGCTGGTGCCCAATCTATCGGCAGTGGAGGGCGCGGGAGGTTCACGTAGCGTTCTATTCCAGATACGCGGGCTCTATGCGTCTGGAACGGCGCTAGCGGCGGATAGCGGGGTGGCAATCTACCAGGATGGCGTCTATCTTCGAGGTGGCTCCGGGTCACTGACAAACTATGCAGAACTGGAGCGGATTGAGGTATTGCGTGGGCCGCAGGGGACACTTTTTGGGCGCAATACTTCCGGTGGCGCCATTCACTTTATTACCAAAGATCCGGTTGGCGAGTTTGGCTTCAAGCAAACACTGACCACCGGCAACCTGAATCTATTTGAGTCCAGGACCCGGGTTGATAGCCCCCAGTGGGGTCCGCTCAGTGCGAGTATTGATTACACAATGCGTGAAAGGGACGGCGCAGTAAAAAACAGCGGTGCTGGGTTTGTCGCAGACTTTGCCCGCCAGGGAGCGGGGTCTTATACATCCCCTGAACGCCTGGGTGATGAGGATACCCACGCGCTACTGCTCGGCGTTGAGCTGGATCTTGTTGATAATCTTGATCTGATCTACAAGTTTGACTATGCGGACACTAAAAGCACGCCATTGGCCGCCGGTGTGTTGGCGGCCGATCCATCCTTGGCGCCGTTAATTGGTCCATCGTTGGGCACAACCCGGCCCGTTTCGGTCAATAATGCTTTCCACCTCCCCTCGAATCAGATAAGCCAGGGACACAACCTGACTGTCGACTATGCGATCAGCAATACGCTGTCATTTCGCAATATTCTTTCATACCGGGAATCGAGCATTGACGCGCGAGGCTATACGCTGGATGGCTTGGGTCAGTTCGCGCCTGTTGTTGTGATATTCACAGCTACCAGTGGCCAGGATTCCGAGCAGGTGAGTGAAGAGATGCAACTTATCTGGGATACAGACAGCTACACACTGACCACCGGATTCCTTTATTACGGGTTGGACCAGTCTGCCGGGGGCTATGCCCACACCCCCAATGCCTACTACGGCGCTTCGCCGCCGACGCTGACCGTGTTCCCAGGAACAGACAGTGATCTGCAATCCACGGCTGAAACTGCATCCTATGCCGTGTATAGCCAGTGGGAATATCGGTTTAACCAGCAGTGGGAGCTTGTCCTTGGCGGACGGGTCACTAATGATCAAAAGGACTATATTGATCGCACCCTGCTAAGCGGTGAGGTTCTGGATGTATCGTACGACGAGACCGAACCGACGTTTCTCGCGGGAGTAAACTACCAGCCCGCCGATAACGTGCTACTTTTTACCAAGGCATCAAACGGATATATATCCGGCGGCGTTGTCTCGGGCCTCGAGTACCAGCCGGAGAAAGCGGAATCCCTGGAAGTCGGTCTCAAAGCCGATTGGTTTGATCGCACGTTGCAGACCAACCTGTCTGTCTTTTCAGTAGACTATCAGGATCAGCAGTTTGTTACCTCGGGAAATCAAGTGGAGCCACCGGTACCGGCGGCTCAGGCGATCGTCAATGCCGGCGATACCAGCGCCAAAGGGTTCGAACTGGAAGCAACGTGGCTGCCATATAACAGCCTCACACTGGGTTTGAACCTCGGTTATCTGGATTTCAAGTTCGAAACTCTGGATCTTGATGTACTGGGTGCGCCGCCTTCGCCACATCTGCGTCCAGATTGGACGACGACGCTACGGATAGACTACTTGTCGGAGTCGGTGCTGGGTGATGTGGATTTTCGCTTCCATTTTGATGCGTCTTATCGTTCGGAGGAATGGGCAGCCACGCGGGAGGTGGATTACACAGATAAAGAAATCAATGATTCTGTCTGGAGGCTGAATGCACAAGTCTCGCTTGACGGGATCAAGATTGGACCCGGCAACTTCAGCGTGTCGGTTTGGGGCCGCAACCTCACCGATAGTGACCTGCCGGCCAACATGAATGTTCTCGGCCCAGTCATCGCGGGTACCTATGAGCCGCCGCGAACCTATGGCATTGATCTGACGTACGAGTACTAGCCGTCGCAAGACTGACGATAGGTGACGTGACGTTCCTCTGCGATCGAAAAATCATGATCTGCAATGGCGTCCATTTGTTTGAGAAAGACAGTGCCAATAAAACGATTGTCTTTTTACTCACAGTCGAGAAAATTCATCTCTAGCCCGGTTTTGGGATGCTGCCCGGCGCAATTTGGTAGCTGTAATGAACCTGATTCTAAATTTCTTCGAGTGTTTCAACATAAAATTGTCGGGCCCATTTTCGATATTTTGCGATTGGGCCATCGCCATCGCACAAATTGGGCTGGGGACGGTAGATCTTGTTTTCCCACATGGGAATGTCGTCGGTAAGCTGACGGTTGACTTCCTTGTTGAAGGCGGCACCCATCCGGTCTATTTTTTCATCCCGTTCGGGGTTTCTGTAGCTCACGTGAAAGTACTGCACCACGTGTTCCTCATCGATCGGTACGTTGGTGGTGAGCATGCACACTTGAACCAGCGTTTTGTAATCCACCACCGCCCAGCCGAAGCCGGTATTGCTGGAATTCAGATAGCCTTCGATGGGGCCGCCCGAACTGGGAAACGTTTGGCGGCTTTCCATAATGATGCGGGGACCGTCGAATTCGAAACGGTCATACTCGGCGGGCCCGGGGTGCTGGTGGACGCTAACAAAGTGCGCACTGTCAGCAGTGTTTTCACCCATTTCCTGCAGACAGGTGCTGATTTCATGGCGGGTGACAATCGGCGTCACGAACGCCGGATCCTCAAATTGTGGTACATCCGAGACCTCAAAGGAGGGCGCATCGCCATTGGGGTGGTACCAGGCAATGACCAGCCCGTATTTAATTTGAATCGGGTAGGTGCGCACGCAGGCGCTGGTGTTTTTGCGTTTGGCATAGGGGATTTCCGCGACATTGCCATCGCCATCGAATTGCCAGTGGTGAAACGGACACTGAATGTTCTCCCCGATAACCTTCCCAAGCACTCCAAAGTTGGCGCCTAAATGAGGGCAATAGGCATCCTGTAGGTGGAGTTCTCCGGAATCGCTGCGCCACATTACCAGATCGCGACCGAAGTACCGCAGGGGTCGGATTTCGCCATTGCGCAGCTCGTCTTCAAAGGCGACGTGATACCAGCCGAATGGGATTGGAAATGGGAACCGTTTCTTGTTCATCATGAATCACTCCGGATGCTCGCTGACACAATAGTCAGTGAAGGTAGCTTTCGCTGACACTACTGTCAACTCAATCTGAGGTAAGATGTCCGCCGTGGTGCATGAACGAAATTGAGGTGCCAGTGGCTGGAGCCAGACAACAACAATATGCCAAAACCCGCGCTGATATCCTCGATGCCGCGATTCGAGTGTTTGCACAGGCTGGGTATGACGGCGGGAATTTTCGCGAGATTACCGCAATATGTGGTGCCCAGAGGTCGCTGATTCTCTATCACTTTCAGACTAAGGACGCGCTGTGGAAGCTGGCTGCAGAAGAAGTAGAGCGACGTTTTACTGCGGTGTTCGACCGTGGATTTGCGACTGGCGCTGGAATGGATGATCGCGAGAAGGTCAGGCACGGTCTATCATGTTTTATTGATGCATTGTGCGAGGTGCCTGAGTACGGGCAGATCTATCTGCGTGAAGGCGTCACCAGCGGCCCGCGAATGGAGTGGTTGGCGCACAACTTCGTGCCGCGCAGCACGTTGTCCGTCAAGTATGACGATCCTACTATCGGGGAACGCCTGCGCTCTACGATTCTTCGCGATATTGTCGCCAGTACCCTGGTGACATTCGTGACCCTGAGGCCCTTATTGGACCGTTCTCGTGCAGTGGTTACCCAGCAAACTGTAACAGGCGGCAAGGCCTTAAGCAGTGAAATGCGCGAAGAACTGATCGACCACCTTGTTAAGCTGATTTTTTAATAATACTCAACGGCTCCCGGAACGTGTTGTGGCTCTGGGGTTTGCACGCGTGCGGGCCGAATCCTCTCGAATGGTCTGGATGTAGCTCGTTGACAGGCTCCCGGGCAGGCTCTAGCATGTTGTTGACACATATGTCAGTGAGTCGTTGGTGCGAGCGGCGCATCCCGATGACTGGCAACAACAGGAGCCTGGTGTGGCACAGAGTATTCGACAGCTGAAATCTCGAGTGGGCCGCTTCGACTGGGGACATTCGGTCGAAATGGATGACGTAAACAGCGAGATTGCCATCATCGGCATCGGAGAGACGAGCTATACCGGGCCCTCAGATCGGGCTGCCAAAGCAATGGCTTTGGAGGCCGTGGAAAATGCGATTGAGGATGCCGGATTAAAACCCCGGGATATCGATGGCTTGATGGTAAGTGCGGGGATAGCAGAGCAGCTGTGCCCCGATGATTTTCGGGCTTATTTCGGCACTGAGAATGACATCTGGTTCAGCCGGGAAGGCGGCGCGATGATCTGGGGTGCCACCTGTACCCATACGGCGTCGCTGGCCATACGTGCCGGGCTGGCTCGCAATATTGTGAATGTATTTGCGGTTGACTGGGCCTCGGCGAGAAAATCAGGCAGGGGAACTCCCGGCGACTGGCACGCCAATGAACCGATGAAGGCAGGCTATGAAGTACCTTATGGCTGGTTCCCCCAGCCGCTGTATTTCGCAACATTTGCCCATCGCCATATGCATGAATTCGGAACGACAGCTGAGCAGTTGGCTGAGGTGCCGCTGACATTCAGGCGGCATGCCAATACCCATTCCGGCGCGGTGATGCGCGACAAAATTATGACGATGGAATCGTATCTGGAGCGGCCGATGCTGACGGATCCGTTTCGAGTGGAGGATTGTTGTTTGATTTCCGATGGCGCCGGTGCCTTTGTTATGTGCAACGCCGAACAAGCGCAAGACCGCCCGCATGTGCCCGTGATAGTCGAGGGCGTCGGACGGGGGTGTATTGAAGGTTCTCCCTACATTAGCCAACAAAAGCGGGTCACCGCTACCCCCCAGACTTTTTCTGCGCCCTGGGCTCTGGCAATGGCCGATCGCGAGGTTCAGGACATAGATGTGCTGGCAGTGTACGATTGCTTCTCGATGACCGCGTTGATGCAAATAGAGGATATGGGTTTTTGTGACAAGGGGCAGGGTGGAGAGTTTGTGCAAAACGATCGGCTCTACTATAAACGCACGCGTCGCGACGGCGGAATCCCCTGCAATACTCACGGTGGCCTGCTCTCCCATGCTTACGTGCTTGGCATAGCGCACATCATAGAGCTCGTGCGACAGTTGCGTGGCGATGCACAGAATCAGGTGGCCGATGCCCGCGTGGCAGCTTACGCAGGCTTCACTGCGGACGAGGCGGCAACGTTGATACTAAGGAGAGGGCTTTAGTATGGACGCTCTGAACAACGAGACCCTGATCAGACCATTTTGGGAGGGCGCTGCGCGGGGCCAGTTGCTGACCTGCTTTTGTACCCTCTGTCGCACGGATATCTGGTACCCCAAAGAGCATTGCCCAGTGTGTGCGGGAGCCATCAGTTGGCGGCCATTGAACGGGCGAGCGAGCTTGTTGTCCTGGACTGTGGTCCGCAGGCAGATTAACGGGCAATTTGATGTGCCCTATATGCCAGCTATTGTCATTCCCGAGGATGCCCCCGAAGTGCATCTGGTGACTTGCCTGAGCCTGCCAGAGGGAGTCTCCCCCTATTGTGACATGCCCCTGAACGTGAGGTTTTCCGAACTCACTCCCCTGCAAGGCAAACCATTTGTGGCACCGGTATTTACCGCGTGACGCAGGCATATTTCGCCCCGGCGACAGCCATGTTTTTAAATTGAGACGGCACATTCAAACGGGTGATAGACCGGTCTGGTGCACTGCGTTCGAACGACTTCCGGAAAGCTCCAGGGGTTAATCAGCCTCCCAGCTCCAGTACAGCACTGGCCTTCACATGCATGCCCCACTGGCTGTTCTGTCCCACAACTTCTACTTCAATAGTGCTGCCCTCGGTGGACTTCACCTCGCCAGTCATGGTCATGGTGGTGCCGGGGATGTTGGGGGCGCCCAGTTTTATACTGAGCGTCTTAAGTATGGCATCCGGGCCCATCCAGTTGCGTAAGTAGGTTTCCGTCAGACCTTGCGTGGTCAGAATGTTCATGTACACATCGGGCATGCCGCTCGATTGCGCAAAGTCCTTGTCGTGATGCACTTTTTCGAAATCCCGTGTGGCCAGTGCGCCGCAGGTCACCAGTGATGTGGTAACGGGGATGTCGTGTTCCGGCAGGGTCTGGCCGACACTGACGTCACTACTTTTCAGAGTCTTGTTCATGGTTTTTATTTCCTCGTTCGCGCAGCTCAATTCTGATCGGGATTGGCGGGCTGGAATTTCAGCACCCTGAAGGACTGGCGGCCCACCGGCTCACCATTCTGGTCAGTGAATTCGGTGACGGTTTCATAGAAGTAGCCCTCCCCCAGCCCGGTGGTTTTGCGCGGGGAGATGTTGTCGATCACCGTGCGCATGGAAATCACATCGCCGAGATGCAGCTCCCGGTAGTACTCCTGATTCGTGTCGGTAGCGACGATCCCCTTATAGCCGTGGTCGTCAAGCAGGTCCACCAGCTCCACTTGGGGATCTTTGGCGCGCCCGGTGCTGGCGACCTGGTAACCAGCCTGATTCCACACGAACAGCATGGAGGCCGGTGCCACCAGCTCGCCGCGACTGGTTTTTGCTGCGGCATCCTCATCGAGATGGTTGGCGTTGGTATTGCCCATCACTTCGCACCAGTGACGAATCATAGCCTTGTTCACGGCGTCCTCGGCGGTGGATGCGCCGCAGTCGCGGCCCACGTAGGCATACATTTCTTGTTCAAGCGCGGCAATGTCCTCGGTACGCATTGCGGAATCTCCGGTTGGTTATTCAGGCCAGCATTGACCTTGTGCCCAAACATAATTGAAAATGAATTCAGCTTCAATTATGTTTGGGTACAGAGTTCCGGACAGCGCGCCCGGTATGACATACAACACTGATAAGAGAGATTGAACATGACACCATCGTTTCGCATGAAACCCCCCATGGGGGAAGATAACGGTTGGTGGTGGCAGGAGGCCGCCGAGGGACGTCTTGCTATCCAGCGCTGCTCTGACTGTCAGGTCCTGCGTCATCCGCCGCGGCCCATGTGCGGTGCGTGCCACTGTCTGGAATGGGATCATGTGACCGCGTCCGGCAAGGGGGTGCTGAGCAGTTACACAGTGCTGCACCATCCGCAGTTTCCGGGGTTCGAGTATCCTCTGATCATTATTCTCGTGGAACTCGAAGAGGGCACCCGCCTGACGTCGCAACTGATCAACTGTGCGCCGCAAGAAGTGGCTTTTGACATGCCGGTGGAGATGGTGATGCACGAAGACCCCGACGGCTTCCGGCTTCCGATGTTCCAGCCAGCCAAAGGAGCGGCCGCATGAGTCACTTTCTGCAAGACAAAGCCGCTATCGCCGGTATTGGACTGACGGAGTTTTCCAAAAAGTCCGGTGTATCTGAACTGTCCCTTGCTGCCCAGGCCAGCCTCGCCGCCTGTGAAGATGCCGGACTGTCGCCCGCCGAGGTCGACGGTTTTGTGAGCTACACGCTGGATTCCACCGATGAAATCGAATTGGCGCGCACTCTCGGCGCCAACGACCTTAAACTGTTTACCAAAGTCAATTATGGCGGCGGCGCCGCGGTGGGCACCATTTTGCATGCCGTTATGGCTGTTGCCACTGGCGTGGCCGACAATGTGATCTGCTATCGCGCTATGAACGGCCGTTCGGGCCAACGTATGGGGCAGGGCATCTCCGGCCAGATCCTGAGTTCCGATCTGGTCCACTGGTCCTGGTATATGCCCTACGGAATGCTTACGCCCGGATCGTGGATAGCCATGATCGCCCATAAATATATGCACCATTACGGCGTCACGGCCGAGGATCTTGGACGGGTGGCCATTTCCCAGCGCAATTACGCCCAGACCAATCCGCGCGCATTTTTCCATGGCAAGCCGCTATCCATGGAAGACTATCTGGCATCGAAAATGATCGCCGAGCCGCTGCGTCTGTTCGACTTCTGCCAGGAAACTGACGGCGGCTGCGCCATTTTGGTGACCAGTGCGGAGCGCGCCCGGGATCTGCAGCAAAAGCCTGCAATAATCCGTGGTGTGGTGCAGGCTTCGACACGCGGCCAGGAACAGATGACAAGCTACTACCGCGATCAACTGGACAGCCTGCCCGAGATGGAAATGGCTGCGCGCCTGGTTTATGAACAGAGTGGCCTGGGCCCGGACGACATCAACGCCGCCTGCCTGTATGACGCCTTCACATCGGAGGTGATCATGCAACTGGAGAGTTTTGGCTTTTGTGGTCGCGGAGAAGGT
>Ga0115567_10002800_pt1 | contig 17300 bp, 12 predicted proteins | sample COGITO_mtgs_1204_2_FD_88679 | JGI IMG/M metagenome (GOLD analysis project Ga0115567, IMG submission 88679) | Pelagic marine microbial communities from North Sea - COGITO_mtgs_120412 | ecosystem: Environmental > Aquatic > Marine > Epipelagic | place: Germany:Helgoland, sampling site Kabeltonne... | reverse complement strand
CGGCGGGTCGATGGGCGGCACCGTCCTGGGTCTGTCGATGGCGGCTGTCGGACGGTTCGCCGGCGGCGTCATCGGACGCTCGATCGATCAGCGTCTGCTGGGCCAAGGCTCGGACATCGTCGAAACTGGCCGCGCCAGCAGGTTGCGCCTTACCGGGTCGGGCGAGGGTGACGCAATCGCGCAGATCTACGGACGGATGCGGGTTGCCGGTCAGGTCATCTGGGCGACCGAGTTTCGCGAAGAAGTCAGCGTGTCCGGCGGCGGCGGCAAAGGCGCGCCCAGCGCGCCGAAAGTGCGACAGTTCAGCTATTCGGCCAGCGTCGCGTTGGCACTGTGCGAGGGCGAGATCAGCCATGTCGGCCGCATATGGGCGGACGGTGGCGAAATCGCGCGCGATTCCGTCACGATGCGCGTCTACACCGGGTCGCGCGACCAGTTGCCCGATCCCAAGATCGAAGCGGTCGAAGGCGCAGGCACCGTGCCGGCCTATCGCGGCACGGCCTATGTGGTGATCGAGGATCTGGATTTGGGCCAGTTCGGCAATCGGGTGCCGCAGTTCACGTTTGAAGTGACACGGCCCTCGCAAAGTAGCGAAGAGGGAGCGGATCTGGACCCGGTGCGCGGCGTCAGGGCAGTCGCCATGCTGCCTGGCAGTGGAGAATACTCTTTGGCTACATCGCCGGTCACGATGAACTATGGACCCGGCGCGTCGGCGCTTGCCAACGTGAACACGCCATCGGGAAAATCGGATTTCCTGACGTCGCTTGATGCGCTGACGGGCGAGCTTCCAAACTGCGCGAGCACGTCACTGGTGGTGAGTTGGTTCGGCGATGACCTGCGGTGCGGTGAATGCAACCTGCGGCCCAAGGTCGAGCAGAAACTGCACGACGCGCGCAACATGCCGTGGGCGGTCGCCGGACTGACACGGCAGACCGCGCGGGACGTTCCGCAAAGCGCCAATGGCACTCCGATTTATGGCGGCACCCCGTCGGACGATTCCGTGCTTGAAGCGATTGATGCGCTCAAAGCCGCAGGTCAGGACGTCATGTTCTATCCATTCATCTTGATGGACCAGATGGCAGGCAATGCCCTGGCCGACCCCTACAGCGACAACTTTGGCCAACCCGCCTTGCCTTGGCGCGGGCGTATCACGCTGTCCAAAGCGCCCGGCGTCGCGGAAAGCCCGGACATGACGGCGGCGGCTGACGCTGAAGTTGCCGCCTTCTTTGGCACCGCGCGCGCGGCGCATTTCAGCCTGAAGGCGCCCGCGCCGGAAGGTCTGCCGTCCCGGCGCGAGTCGCGGGAGAACGAATATTTCGACCTCCTCTATTTGGCCAATCCCGGGGTCAAACAGCGTGTCTTCTACACCGGGCCCGATGAATGGAGCTATCGCCGCTTCGTGCTGCACAATGCTGCGCTCTGCGCCAAGGCCGGGGGCGTCGAAAGCTTCTGCATCGGATCTGAAATGCGGGGGCTGACGCAGGTGCGTGGAGCAGGCGGCCGATTCCCGGCTGTTGACGCTTTGATTGATCTGGCGCGCGAAGTGCGCCTGCTGCTCGGCCCGGACGTGAAGATTGGCTATGCCGCAGACTGGTCCGAATATTTCGGATATCAGCCACAGGACGGTAGCGGTGACCGGTTGTTTCACCTCGATCCGCTATGGGCGGATGCGAACATCGATTTCATCGGGATCGACAACTACATGCCACTGTCCGACTGGCGGGACGGGCAGGATCACGCCGATGCCTCATGGGGTTCGATCTATAATCTTGACTATCTCAAGGCCAATATCGAGGGCGGCGAGGGCTATGACTGGTACTACCACTCCGCGGAGGCGACAGACGCGCAGATCCGCACACCGATCACCGATGACACCTATGGAGAGCCTTGGGTCTGGCGCTATAAGGACATCAGACACTGGTGGCAAAATGCGCATCATGACCGGATCAAGGGCGTGCGCGCAGCAGAGCCGAGCGCTTGGGTGCCCGCGTCAAAGCCGATCCGCTTTACCGAGATCGGGTGCGCCGCGATTGACAAAGGCACGAATGAGCCAAACAAATTTGTCGACGCGAAATCGTCCGAGTCGTCTTTGCCCAAGTTTTCGGATGGCCAGCGCGACGACCTGATACAGCGCCAGTATCTGCGGGCGATGCGGAGCTATTGGACGGATCCTGACCGCAATCCGGTATCGCCGGAATATGACGCACCGATGATCGATATCGACCGCGCGTATGTTTGGGCCTGGGATGCGCGCCCATATCCTTTCTTTCCAAACAACCGCGCCCAATGGGCGGACGGGCAGAACTACATGCGGGGGCATTGGATCACAGGCCGGACGGCGGGTCGGTCCTTGGCATCCATTGTGCAGGAGATCACTGCGCAGGCCGGGCTTGTCCATGTCGATACGTCGCAGCTTTTCGGGTATGTCAGCGGTTACTCTGTGGATCAGGTCAGCGAGGCGCGTTCCGCGCTGCAGCCGCTTATGCTGCGTTATGGGTTTGACGCAATAGAACGCGACGGCGTGCTGAAATTTCGGATGCGGGATGGTTTGGCAGATGCGCAGATCGGCATGGATCACCTTGTGCGCGACGCGGAAAGCGGCACGCGCCTTGAGGAGACGCGCGCCGGCGCAGCCGAAATCGCAGGCCGCGTGCGCCTGCGGTTCATCGAGGCTGACGGCGATTTCAACGTGGTGGCCGAAGAGGCAGTATTGCCGGACAACGCCACGCATGCTGTATCGACTTCGGAAATCCCGTTGGCAATGACCCGGTCCGAAGGGCGCGCGGTGACCGAGCGCTGGCTGTCCGAGGCAAGGGTCTCAATCGACACGGTGCGCCTCGTTTTGCCGCCCTCACAGCTTGCTCTGGGGGCGGGCGATGTCATCGGCTTGACCGAGGCGGGCGGCAAGGGCCTGTTCCGGATCGACCGGGTCGAGCAGATGGGCAACGCGCAGCGCATCGACGGTGTCCGGATCGAGCCAGAGAGCTACCGCACCATCGATATCGCGGAGACGCCACCATCGGTGCGTCCGTTCGTGCCGCCCGTGCCGGTTCTGCCGCTGTTCTTGGACCTGCCCCTGATGACCGGGCAGGAAGATCCAAACGCGCCACATCTGGCCGTGACTGCACGGCCATGGCCGGGGACATCTGCTCTCTACTCCTCCGGCAGCGACTCGAATTACCGCGTCAATCGCCTGATTGAGACGCGTTCGACCATTGGTGTGTTGCAGGAGGCGTTGATGCCGGGAAATCATGGCCTGATCGACCGCGGCGCCGGTGTGACCGTTCGCATGCTATCTGGCAGGCTGGAAAGCGTTGACGACGATGCCCTGATGTCCGGGGCCAATCTGTGCGCGATCGGAGATGGAACGCCCGATGGATGGGAGATGGTGCAATTCCGCGATGCAACGCTGATTGGAAAGGATACGTATCTTCTCGGTCACCGCCTGCGCGGTCAATTGGGAAGTGAAGGAAATGCAGCTGCCGGATGGCCGGAAGGGAGTTATCTGGTCATGATGGACGGCATCCCCGGCCAGATCGACCTGGCCGGACCTCTCAGGCGCCGCGCGCAGCACTATCGGATCGGCCCTGCGGGACGGCCATTTGATGATCCGTCCTATCAGCACGCAATTCTTGCCTTTGAGGGTATCGGCCTGCGCCCCTACAGCCCTGCACATCTGGGCGTGGTGGACGATTCGCAAGGCCATACAACTGTCCGCTGGATTCGGCGCACGCGCATAGACGGGGATAGATGGGATACACCGGACGTCCCGCTGGGCGAGGAAGCCGAAGCCTATTTGCTAAGGGTCGTGCAAGACGGCGCCGTGTTGCGCGAAGTGGCCGTATCGACACCATCGTGGCGCTATTCCGCTGAAAGCAAGGCAGAAGATAGTCTGTCTGGCCCCTACGAGGTGCATGTCGCTCAGGTATCGGCGAAGTTTGGACCGGGCGTCTTTGCGACGCTTGGGCTAAAAGGATAAAAAATGCCCACAGTGTCGAGGGGGGCACGGGTGCCGTCGGGTCGTCCGTGCCCCTGGCTTGCGTCGTTGATGGCGGTCATCACTGGTTTGCATTTTGCCATTGCCTCCTATGTGATATAAAGGCGTCTTAAAGAAGGAGTAACGGCCGTGGGCAAGTCTCAAGTACAGGTTACAAAATGCGATCCGGTATGGGACCAGATCACTACCGAGGCCGAGGACGCGGTCAAGAATGAGCCGTTGATGGGCGGGCTGGTTCACTCCAGTATCCTGCACCATAAATCCTTGGAATCCTCGCTGGCCTATCGCACCTCGATGAAGCTTGCCTCGAATGAGATGCCCGAGCAGATCCTGCGGGAAATCTGCGATTGGGCATATCGGCACGATCCGAGGACCGGCATCGCCGCGCGCGCCGATATCGTGGCGGTTTATGACCGTGACCCCGCCTGCGATCGTTACATCCTGCCGCTTTTGTTCTTCAAAGGATTTCAGGCGGTTCAAGCCTATCGCATCGCGCATCTGCTATGGTGCGAGGGACGGCGCGACATGGCGCGCTTTTTCCAGATGCGCGTATCGGAGGTGTTCGGCGTCGATATCCACCCCGCAGCGCGGATCGGCAAGGGCATCATGATCGACCACGCTCATAGTATCGTGATCGGCGAGACCGCGGTGGTTGGGGACAACGTGTCGATGCTCCATTCGGTGACGCTTGGCGGCACCGGCAAGGAAGAGGAAGACCGCCATCCCAAGATCGCGGACGGTGTTCTGATCGGTGCAGGCGCCAAAGTGCTGGGCAATATCAAGGTCGGACATTGCAGCCGTATCGCGGCAGGGTCAGTCGTGCTGGAAGAAGTGCCGCCTTGCAAGACCGTCGCCGGGGTTCCGGCCCGCATCGTGGGCGAGGCGGGTTGCGATCAGCCGTCGGTGCGTATGGACCAGCTGCTGGGTGTTCGCTGAAAGCCCGGCTTTCTGGCCGAAGCAATATAGGCGCCGGGCCGATGGGTCCGGCGCCATTTTCGTGTCCGGCTTGAGTGATCTCAGAACACGTTGTCCGACAGTGTCGATATCGCATTGTGACGCGGAGACATGATGCTGTCCGCCAGGCTGTTGAGCGGCGCGCTGGTGGCGCGATTGCCCAGCGGCATCGTAAAGCCCAGGCGTATTGTATCGACATTCGCGTCGCCAAATCCGGCGGCATCGAGGTTTGTCCGCGCCAGTTCCAGCGAGATCTGTCCAGGCAGGTTCGAGACCTGCTGCAGATCGTATCCCACACCCAGCCCGTAAGACGTGGCGTCAATATCGAACGCGTCATAATCGACACGGGTGATGCCCGCGAAGCCAAGGAAGCCAGCGCCAAAATCATGGCTGGCGCCTATACCGATGCTAGAAAGGTTCGTGCTGCCGAACGCCGTGTCGAGGTCGCTCAATTGCCAATGGCCGGCAATCTTGGTTCTCTCGGTGGGCGTGTAGGCGATATTGACCCCATAATCCATCCAATTGCCGGTTGAGCCGAGCCCTGAGACCGATGCGTCTGTCCAGCCAAGATTGACCTCCATCTGAAGCGTCCGGCCGTTATATCCTCCGGTCAGACCATAGGAAGTCGCATCTGCATCGCCGCCAAACTGACCGCTGCCGTCCAGATCGATATAGTCGAGATATCCGCCAAATACCGCTCCCGAATAGAGCTGATACTGAAGCTTGGCACCGATATCGACTGCCCCATTATCACCGGGCCCATCAGGATCGGAATAAACGAGCGAGCCATCAAGCCCGATGCTAAAGCCATTCCGGAGATCGAAAGCGCCTCTGCCGTCCAGCGTATAGCTGTTGGCATCGCCCCCACCATTGGAAATCGACGAATGGCCGTAACCCAGTGTCGCCGCGCCAGAAAAGTCTTGCGCACTGCCGACGGCAGGTATTGCCATCAGCGCACAAGCCGACAGCGTTTTGATTTGAAAAGACATGGTGCCCACCTCATTTTTTTTGTTTTTCTAAGCTGCTTGAATCATGATTGTATTAACGCTGGCAAGAATGATCTGGACATATTGAGACTTCTTGCCGCCACGACGGACTATCGGCATGCGGACGCCGAGGCAAAGCCAAGAAAAAACGCGCCTCTCGGCGCGCTTTTGATAGGATCAACACTGCTGATCGACAGTTCGCGGGATCAGGCCAGCATTACCATCGGATTTTCCAGATTTTCGACGATATGCTTGAGCAGATCGGCACCCATCGCGCCGTCGATTACCCTGTGATCGACGCTGAGCGTGACGGACATGACCGTCGCAATCGCCAGCTCTCCATCCTTGCCGACGACAGGTTTTTTGACGCCCGCGCCAACGGCAAGGATCGCACCATGCGGCGGATTGATCACCGCGTCGAAATTGTCGATGCCGAACATGCCGAGGTTAGAGATGGCAAAGCTGCCACCCTGATACTCGTGCGGCGCCAGCTTGCGGTCGCGGGCGCGGGATGCCAGATCCTTCATCTCGGCCGACAGGGACGACAGCGACTTCATGTCCGCGTCTTTCAGAACCGGCGTGAACAATCCGCCTTCTATGGCTACGGCCACTGCCACATCAGACGGCTTGAGCTGCAAGACGCGATCCCCCGCCCAGACAGCGTTTGCCGCCGGCACCGATTGCAGGGCCAGCGCGCAGGCCTTGATGATGAAATCATTCACACTCAGCTTGACGCCGCGCGCCTCGAGCTGCTTGTTCAGATCACTCCGGAATTTCAGCAGCGCATCCAGACGAATGTCGCGGCGCAGGTAGAAATGCGGCACGGTCTGCTTGGCCTCGGTCAGGCGGGCCGCAATGGTCTTGCGCATCCCGTCCAGCTTGACCTCTGTGAACTCGCGGCCCTCGTATATCTTGGCGACGGCATCGGCGGACTGGCCGACGGATGCAGGTTTGGTCGCCGCCGGGGCGCCGACTGCATCGGCCTCGGCGACATCTGACTTTTTGGCTGGCTGGTCGGTGGCATTCTCGACATCGGCCTTGACGATACGGCCATGCGGACCCGAGCCGTCTATCTGTGAAAGGTCCAGGCCTTTATCGGCCGCGATGCGGCGCGCGAGGGGCGAGGCAAAGATGCGCTTGCCATCTGCGTTTTGAGGCGCGGCAGGTGCCTCGGACGCGCCCGCAGAATCGCTATCGTCGGCTTTTGGCGCAGGCGCAGGCTCCTTGGTTTCTTCCTTGGTCTCTTCCTTGGACGGAGCGGGACTGGAAGTCTCCTGAATGTCGTCAGCGCTTTCGCCCTCTTCCAGGAGCACGGCAATGGCGGTGTTTACCTTGACCCCTTCGGTTCCGGCGTCGATCAGGATCTTGCCGATCGTGCCCTCATCGACGGCCTCGAATTCCATCGTGGCCTTGTCGGTCTCAATCTCGGCCAGCAGATCGCCGGAGGATACGGTATCGCCCTCCTTGACCAGCCATTTTGCCAAAGTGCCTTCCTCCATCGTGGGAGAAAGCGCGGGCATCAGAATTTCAATGGGCATCAATCAATCTCCTCGACAAGAATACGGCTCCAGGGATCCTTGGCCCAGCCGCCTTCGGTGCGGGCCGAATACGCGGACAGAATTTGCGGCAGATGACGGCGCAGCCAAGCGAGTCGATCCTCTTCGCTGGCGTCGTCTCCGGCTTCGTCGTCCACGAACTCGCGCGGCACCACGATCCGATAGCGCGTTTCCCCTTCGGGCCCATCAAGCATATAGGCCTGCCGGGTGCGGTTGAAATGGAACGGTTCGCTCATCGGTAGGTCACCTTGTGCACCGCTTCCAAAACCTCTTTGGTCGAGGTCAGAGCGAGCTTTTCGAGATTTGCCGCATACGGCATCGGCACGTCCTTGCCGAGACAGTTGATGACCGGCGCGTCGAGATAATCGAACGCGCGCTCCATGATGACTGCTGTCAGGTGGTTGCCGATGGACGCCACGGGGAAGCCCTCTTCGACGGTCACGCAGCGGTTGGTCTTTTGAACCGAGGCGATGACGGTGTCGTAATCGATGGGGCGCAGGGTGCGCAGATCGATGACTTCGGCGCTGATCCCGTCCTCGGCCAGCTTGCCTGCGGCCTCCATCGCGTAGGTCATGCCAATGCCGAAGCTGACGATGGTCACATCGGTGCCCTCGCGCCAGATGCGCGCCTTGCCGAACGGTACGGTGTAATCCTCAACCACCGGCACGTCGAAGGACTTGCCGTAGAGGATCTCGTTTTCCAGAAAGATGACCGGGTTGGGATCGCGGATGGCGGTTTTCAGCAGGCCCTTGGCGTCGGACGCCGAATAGGGCTGCACCACTTTGAGACCCGGAATATGTGCATACCACGCGGCATAGTCCTGAGAATGCTGCGCACCCACGCGGGCGGCGGCCCCGTTCGGGCCGCGAAACACGATGGGACACCCCATCTGGCCGCCCGACATATAGAGCGTCTTGGCCGCCGAGTTGATGATCTGGTCAATCGCCTGCATGGCGAAGTTCCACGTCATGAATTCGACGATAGGCTTGAGGCCACCCATCGCGGCGCCGACACCGATCCCGGCAAAGCCATGTTCGGTGATCGGAGTGTCGATCACACGCCTGGCGCCGAATTCCTGCAAGAGGTTCTGGGTGATCTTGTAGGCGCCCTGATATTCGGCGACCTCCTCGCCCATGATAAAGACCTCCTTGTCGCGGCGCATCTCCTCGGCCATGGCCTCGTTCAACGCCTCGCGGACGGTCTGCTTCTTGGTCTCGGTGCCTTCCGGCCAGTCGGGCGTGCGGTCCGGCTGGGGCGCCTTGGCCTGTGCTGGCACGGCTTTGGATGCATCCGATTTCGGCGCGGATTCTGGCTCTTCCTTGGGCTCCTCCTTGGGCGCCTCGGCCTTGGTGTCAATGTCATCGGCGCTTTCGCCCTCTTCCAGGAGCACGGCAATCGCGGTGTTCACCTTGACGCCTTCGGTCCCGGCGTCGATCAGGATCTTGCCGATCGTGCCCTCATCGACGGCTTCGAACTCCATCGTGGCCTTGTCGGTCTCGATCTCGGCAAGGATATCGCCGGAGGCAACGGTGTCGCCTTCCTTAACCAGCCATTTGGCCAGCGTGCCCTCTTCCATCGTGGGGCTGAGCGCGGGCATGAGTATTTCTATCGGCATATGCGTGGCTCCTCAGGCTTTCTGCGGGATTTCGGCGGCGTAGATGTCGGTCCACAGCTCGGCCTCATCCGGCTCAGGGCTTTCCTTGGCGAACTCGGCCGAGGCGTTGACGACCTTCTTGATCTCCTTGTCGATGGATTTCAGGTCTTCCTCGGTCGCGTGCTTGCCGGTCAGCAGCAGGTCGCGGACATGCTCGATGCAGTCTTTTTCATCGCGCATCTTGTTCACCTCGTCGCGGGTCCGGTACTTGGCCGGGTCCGACATCGAGTGTCCGCGGTAGCGATATGTCTTGATCTCCAGGATGTAGGGCCCCTTGCCCGAACGGCAGTGCGCGACGGCCTTTTCGCCCGCTTCCTTGACGGCCAGCACATCCATGCCATCGACCGCCTCGCCGGGGATGCCAAACGCCTCGCCCCGCTTGTAAAGCTCGGGCGACGAGGTCGAACGTTTCTGCGCCGTGCCCATGGCATATTGATTGTTCTCGATGACAAAGATCACCGGAAGCTCCCAGAGGGCGGCCATATTGAATGTCTCGTAGACCTGACCCTGGTTGGCAGCGCCATCGCCGAAATAAGTAAACGTCACGCGGTCGTTCTCGCGATATTTATCCGAAAACGCGAGGCCCGCACCGAGGGGCACGTTCGCGCCCACAATGCCATGGCCGCCGTAGAAATGCTTGTCCTTGGAGAACATGTGCATCGAGCCGCCCTTACCACGGCTGTAGCCGCCCTCGCGGCCCGTCAACTCGGCCATGACGCCGTTCGGGTCCATTCCACAAGCCAGCATGTGACCGTGATCGCGGTAAGTCGTGATGCGCTTGTCGCCCTCTTCCGCTGCGGCCTCAAGGCCGACGACGACGGCCTCCTGACCGATATAGAGGTGACAAAAGCCACCGATCAGGCCCATCCCATAGAGCTGGCCCGCCTTTTCCTCGAATCGACGGATCAGCAGCATGTCGTGGTAGTAGGCTTTCAGCTCCTCTGCCGAAGCGTTTGATTTGCTTGCTTTCTTTTGGGCAGCCATTGGCAGGTATCCCCTTGGTTGGCACATGTCTTTTGGATAGTTTAGCTTTAAACTATCCACGGCACAAACAGTTGCGCGTCTGCCTGACGATATGCGGGGCGCGGCCCCGGTGGCAACCCGGATTAACGAATGACGATTTCGTCGCTGCGCAGCAGGCCAACCACAGCGCGGGCCTGCTCGTCCAGCAGATCGAGATCCAGATAGGTGTCGGACAGGCGGTGGGTCAGATTTTCCATCACCGCGATCTGCCCGTTCAGCGATTCCAGCTGAGCTTGCAGCTCGCTCGCCTCGGCCTCGATCGTGGCGCGGCTGAAAAGGCCGAAATCCCCCTGCACGGCGGCAAAGGTGAAATACGTGCCCAGAGCGAACGCGATCATGAAGTAGATGAACACACCTACGGGGGGCTTCTTGCGATGGATCAACGGACTTGCCTCATTGCCGGGCCTCTGAAACGGGCTTTGGGGCACCCTGCCACAGTGCGGCGACCTTTGGAATCATAATTCCATCGCGGGTCCGGACTGTGCGGTGGGCGTTGCAATCATGTGGCAGGCGCGCCTAAATGCGCTCGCTAAAGGAGAGCGCTAGATGCCCGATACCCGTCATGAAACGTCCGGCCCATATGTCCTGACCCAGAGCCATTCCGCGACAGACCGGCCCGGCGCGCGCGGGGATCTGGACCTGTGGGAGGGCGATGTCGCCCTGCGCGAACACGGCTTCGGCGCCGACAGCGCTCATCTGGCGCTCTATGGCAGCAAGATGGGCCGCCAACAGATGCGGGATGCCGGGCGGAATGCCAGCCTCCACCTGCCCGCGGCGCGCCTTTCGGGACCGGACGAACGCAGACTGAGCGAGATAACCTATCATCCGTCCTATCAGACATTGATGGACGCAGGATTGAGCAGCGGCTACGCCGCGCTTCCGTGGGAGGGGGCGCCGGGCGGTCATTCGACCCATGCCGCGATGGTCTATATCACCGCGCAAATCAATGCAGGCGTATGCATCCCCATGAGCATGACACACGCGTCGGTTCCCGCCCTGCGCACGGCCCCCGCACTTCTTGATCGGTGGGTGCCCAAGCTGACTGCGCGCCTGTACGATCCGGCGCTGCTTCCCCTGACGCAGAAAACCGGCGCAACCATAGGCGTCGCCATAGCCGAAAGTCAGGGCGCGCCGGGCTCCGAGAAACCCACGATTCAGGCCGTGCGCGATGGCGACGCATACCGGCTGAGCGGGCATACGTCGCTTTGCCCAGCGCCGATGTCGGACGGGCTGATTGTTCTGGCACAGGCGCCCGGCGGTCTGACCGCGTTTCTGGTGCCCCGGTGGCTGGAAGGCGCGCCCAACTCAGTGCAGATCACGCGCCTGGGGGAAGCTCTGGGAACCGCGTCCTGCGCTGCTGCAGACCTTAAATTCGACGATGCCCTCGCGTATCCGTTGGGCGAAGAGGGCGAGGACGCGGAGCCCCTCAGCGGCATGACAAACCACATCCGGCTCGATGCGGGCATCGCATCCGCAGGCGTCATGCGTGCTGCGCTCAGCGCTGCGCACCACTGGTGCACTCATCGCGGCGCCAATGATGCGCGTATGATTGATCAGCCTTTGATGCAAAGCGTCCTGGCCGATCTGGCGCTCGACTGGGAGGGCGCATTGGCGCTCAGCCTGACTGTCGCGCGCGCCCTTGACGAAGGCGGCGAGCAGGGCCGCGCATTCGGCCGTCTGGGCGCGGCGCTCGCCAAATACATGAACAGCCGGCTCTGTCCCCAAATCGTCGCTGAAGCCATGGAATGTCTCGGCGGTATAGGCAGCGTCGAGGAAAGCAGCCTGCTATTGCTGTGCCGCGAGGCACCAAAGGCCGGAATTTGGGGGGAGCCGGGAAATGTCCTCAGCCTCGAAATCCTGCGCATCCTGCGCGAGGTTCCGCTGGCGGGTAATGTCCTGAGTGTCGCGCTGGGAACGGTGACGGGAGGGTACGCCCTTTATGATACCGCGCTCCGTGCGCATATGGACCGGTTCCCACGCCTGCCGAGCGACGGGCAAGCGCGCTGGTATGCAGACAGCATCATCACTCTGCTGACAGCATCCCTGCTTATTCGGCACGCACCGGCGGCGGTCGCCGAGGGATATGTCTCGACCCGCCTGACAGGCGCGCGGGGGCGCACGCCGGGCTCAATCAAAGGGGTTGATTTTGCGGCTATCTTGGCGCGGCTGGGATAAGCGGGAACCAAAAGGCGCGTCGATAGGATCTTTTGCACCAAGCTGGGAAAGCGTTGTTTATCAATTTTTTTGGTTTAGCTATTTTTGGGGCACACCTATATCGCTCTGCCGCTGCAAGCCCTTTGATGGCAGTCGGACGGCGCGAACCAGAAAACAAGGCCCGCTTGCATCCCGTTCAGCTTCGCAGTTCACCGGCTCGGCGAAATAGGCTTCGGCCCTTGGAAATTTCCAAAAGCTGGAGTTTTACCAATGTGTTAGCCGAAGTGATGGTGCCCCCACACGGACTCGAACCGCGGACCTACTGATTACAAATCAGTTGCTCTACCAGCTGAGCTATAGGGGCGCCGGAGTGGCATTTAGCAGGGGGGTGCAGGCTTGGCAAGCGGCGTTGCACGTGCTCAGGGCGTAATCAGCGTCGTGCCGGGAATGCGGCTTATGCGATAGGCGTCCTCATCGTAAAGACCACTCAGTTCGGTGACGATCTGGTCTGTCCAACCCGGCATGTCCAGTTCCTCTTCGATGGCGTCGTCGTCGGCGAATCTGTCGAGAAAGGCCGAGATGACGCGGCGTTTTTGCATCTCGGTCATGTTTCGGTGCCGGTCAAGGTAGCTCTCGAAGCGGGTCATTCCGTCCGGCGTCATAATATCGCGAAGCAGCGCATGCTCGCCGGTCAGAGGCACTCCGGGCTCGATCCCGGCCATGTCGCGCAGGACCTGACCCCAGATCAGGGGCGTATCCTCATTGCACCAGACGGTGATCGGAATATCGGGATTCGCGCTGCGCACCCGCTCGATCATGGCGGACCAGCGCATCTCGCGCGGATCGATCCCGCCAAGATAGACACTCAGATCGTCGAACTTTGTCTGCGCCAGTATTGCGGGCAAAAAGGTGGCAGGATTGCAGATAGCAAAGAACAGTTCGATCTCGTCCTCCGCGAAGATCTGGCGAAATATCTGCGTGCGCCCGGCAGCGGAAGTATAAAAATCCCCGCCCGAGGCAGCCATCTTGGGCGTGCCGAAGAAGCCGGGGTTCGACAGGATCAGGCGCTCCGGCAGCTCGTCAAAGCCCAGCGCATCCATCAGGATCTCGCGCGTATCGGGGGCCAGCCCGCCCTGTGCGGCGGCATGCAGCACATCGCGCATGAGACGCCGGTAATCCTTTGCAAAAGGCACCTGAATGCCATGGTCACCCAGCATCTTCTGGTTGGCCGTCAGGCATTTCAGCAGGCGGTCCTCGTCGGTGACGTGGGCGCCTGCATGAAGAACGAGCTGCATGATGCGGTCTATCCGGTCTGGAGTCAGGGTTGGACATTTGCACTATAGGTCGCATCGCGCCGTGGATAAACCGGTTTCGCTGGCAGTCGCATCGCCCCTGCCGGGTTGAATGGCGTAAAAAAAACATCAAATATGTTCATTGCGCCGCCCCAAGGATACTCCTGTCATGCCCTATGCCCACTCCGACAGCCAGCCCGCCGTTCTGGCCAATCCCGCGCCCGACGTGCGCGAGCGGCTCAAGCTGGAGGGTGGCAAGCACTTCGACCTCGTCAGCGGATTCGAGCCGGCGGGCGATCAGCCCACCGCAATCGCCGAGATCAGCCAGTCGATCCGCGACGGCGACCGCGATCAGGTGCTGCTTGGTGCGACGGGCACGGGCAAGACATACACCATGGCCAAGGTGATCGCCGAGACGCAGCGCCCTGCCATCATCCTGGCCCCGAACAAGACTCTGGCGGCGCAGCTATACGGCGAATTCAAGGGGTTTTTCCCCAACAACGCCGTCGAGTATTTTGTCAGCTACTACGATTATTATCAGCCCGAGGCCTATGTCGCGCGCAGCGATACCTTCATCGAGAAGGAAAGCCAGATCAACGAACAGATTGACCGCATGCGCCACTCGGCCACGCGCGCGCTCTTGGAGCGGGACGATGTGATCATCGTCGCGTCGGTCAGCTGCATCTATGGTATCGGCAGCGTCGAGACCTATGGCGCCATGACGCAGGATCTGAAGGTCGGCACCGATTACGACCAGCGGCAGGTGATGGCCGATCTGGTGGCCCAGCAATACAAGCGCAACGATGCCGCGTTTCAGCGCGGCAGTTTCCGCGTGCGGGGCGACAGTCTGGAAATTTTCCCGGCCCACCTTGAGGACCGTGCATGGCGGCTGAGTTTCTTCGGGAACGAGCTGGAGGCGATTACCGAATTCGACCCGCTGACGGGCGAAAAGACCGGCACGTTCGAGCAGATCCGCGTCTATGCCAACAGCCACTACGTCACGCCCAAGCCGACGATGCAGCAGGCGATCATCGGCATCAAGAAAGAACTGCGCATCCGGCTTGACCAACTGGTCGGCGAGGGCAAGCTGTTGGAGGCGCAGCGTCTGGAGCAGCGCACCAAGTTCGATCTGGAGATGCTGGAGGCCACGGGCGTCTGCAACGGAATCGAGAACTATTCGCGCTACCTGACGGGCCGCGCCCCCGGCGAGCCGCCGCCCACACTGTTTGAATTTATCCCCGACAACGCCATCGTCTTCGCGGACGAGTCCCACGTGAGCGTCCCCCAGATCGGCGCGATGTACAAAGGCGACTATCGCCGCAAGTTCACGCTGGCCGAGCATGGCTTTCGCCTGCCGTCCTGCATGGACAACCGCCCGCTGAAATTCGAGGAGTGGGATGCGATGCGCCCCCAGTCGGTGTTCGTCTCGGCGACTCCCGCCAAGTGGGAGATCGAGCAGACCGGCGGCGTCTTTACCGAGCAGGTCATCCGCCCCACCGGCCTTCTGGATCCCATGGTCGAAATCCGCCCGGTCGAAACGCAGGTCGACGATCTGCTGGACGAGGTGCGCCGCGTGACAGCGGACGGCTTCCGCACGCTGGTCACGACCCTGACCAAGCGCATGTCCGAGGATCTGACCGAATACATGCACGAGCAGGGCATCAAGGTGCGCTACATGCATTCCGAAATCGACACGATCGAGCGGATCGAGATCCTGCGCGATCTGCGCCTTGGGGCTTTCGATGTGCTGATCGGGATCAACCTTCTGCGCGAGGGTCTGGATATCCCCGAATGCGGTTTGGTCGCCATTCTGGACGCCGACAAGGAAGGCTTCCTGCGGTCGGAGACGTCGCTGATCCAGACGATCGGGCGCGCGGCGCGAAATTCCGAGGGCCGCGTCATCATGTATGCCGACCGCATCACAGGCTCGATGGAGCGCGCGATGGGCGAGACGGATCGCCGTCGCGCCAAGCAGATCGCCTATAATGAGGAGCACGGGATCACGCCCGCCACGGTCAAGAAGAACGTCGAGGACATTCTGGCAGGTCTTTACAAGGGCGACGTCGACATGGGCCGCGTCACCGCCAAGATCGACAAGCCGATGCACGGCGCCAATCTTGCGGCGCATCTGGACGGTCTGCGCACCGACATGCGCAAGGCCGCCGAGAACCTGGAATTCGAAGAGGCCGCGCGCCTGCGTGACGAGGTGAAGCGGCTAGAGGCGGTCGATCTGGCAATTTCGGACGATCCGCTGGCGCACCAGTCCGCGGTGGAGGACGCGGTGGCCGCCGGATCATCCATGCGGGGCCGGTCGACTGCGGGCAGGCCGGGGCAGCGCGGCGGAAACGTAAAGCGGCGCAAGAAATAGGACGGGAACCGAAGAGCGCAAGACCACGTTACACCTTCGATCGAATAAAGGAGACGTATCATGGAATATGGTCTGTTCGGAATTATCGTCCTGATCGCGGATATCTATGCGATTTATCAGGTTCTGACTTCGGGCTCCTCGACGGGCGCCAAGATCCTGTGGACTTTGCTTATCCTGATCCTGCCAGTGGTCGGCTTTGTCATCTGGCTGATTGCGGGACCGCGCGGGTCTAAGGCTCAGGTATAAAATCCAAGATTAACACAGAATATGAAAAGAGCGGGCAATGCGCCCGCTCTTTTTCGTTCCGCGCCTCACATGGCTTAGAAATCGAAAAGCTCGCCCAGAATGCTTCCGCGCTTTTTCTTCCGGCGAGAGCGATCATCATACCGGTCGTCGTAGCGGTCATCGTCCCGATACTCACCCCGATCCCGATCCCGATCCCGGCCACGGTCCGAGCCGGATGGCGGAGGTGGCGGAAGCGCGGATTCTGATCGCTCGATGATCTTGTCCAGTTCGCCCCGGTCCAGCCAGACACCACGGCATTGCGGGCAGTAGTCGATCTCGACCCCCGACCGATCCGTCATTATCAGCTCGGCTCCGTCAATCGGACATTTCATCAGCGCTTCCTTTCCCTGTTAATCCTGTTTGCATTGTCTATGTGGGATTGCGCCGGATGCGATGCAACGTGCGCCAAAGTGCCCGCGCGCCATTTCCGGTGAACTTTTGCCGATTGGCGCCCCGGTGCGGCGGCGGTATGGTCAGCGCCATGACACGTCCGAGCCTGATGAAATCGCCGCGGTGCGCGCCTTGACCCTTCTGCTTCTTGCCGGAACCGGCGAGGCGCGGGATATCGCACAAGGGCTAGCCTTGCGCGGCGTGCCGTTCGTATCCTGGCTGCCGCAAGGCGCGCGCATGGGCCGCGACTGGCCAGCTCCCGATCATCAGGGACCGCTGGCCGAGTGTCTAGCCAAAGCGCGGCCAATTGCGGTGCTGGACGCGAGCCATCCCTTTGCGTCGGACGTCTCGGAAACTGCCGCGGAGTTTTCTGCCGCAAACCAGATCGCTTATTGCCTCTTGAGGCGCCCGGAGTGGCGCGCGCAGGAGGGTGATCTGTGGACCTGTGTCGCCAGCGATGCCGAGGCCGTGCAGCACATCGCGCCGGGCAGCACCGTTCTGGTCGCCTCGGGGCGCGAGGGGCTGGACGCCTATGCCGCGCTGAGCGATTGCCACATCTATTGCCGCCAGATCGGTGATCCGGGCATCGCCTGCCCTCTCCCGAATGGCGAATGGCTGGTTCAGCAGCCGCCATTTCCGGT
>Ga0115567_10002797_pt1 | contig 17305 bp, 7 predicted proteins | sample COGITO_mtgs_1204_2_FD_88679 | JGI IMG/M metagenome (GOLD analysis project Ga0115567, IMG submission 88679) | Pelagic marine microbial communities from North Sea - COGITO_mtgs_120412 | ecosystem: Environmental > Aquatic > Marine > Epipelagic | place: Germany:Helgoland, sampling site Kabeltonne... | reverse complement strand
TTCATTTTGTCTGTTTGTGGTGATTCGCAGGCGGCACACGAGGTGCTTTAATCGTAAGGGGCTTGCGATGCGTCTCGAGGAAGGGCTGCAGGGAAAGGCTCGGTCCTCTCTTTACGGTCCGCCGGTTCATTTTTTAAGTCCACACCGGTTGCTCTGAAAAAACAAACTGACCGACCGCCATACGAGTTTTAGCGTAATTAGGGTAACCGGGGAATTCTATTCAACGATCTCTGACTGACCGTCATACATATGAAAATTTGCCTCTTGTTGATGAAACACATACTTCCAAACACACGATCACCGGGGCGCCTCACTTGAGAAGGGCGCTTGCGTAGAACGAGTCGTCCCAGTCGCCATGTCTTGGTTTTACGTGGCCATGCAGCGCGAGCCGGTGGTGATGTGGAGCTGCTTCATCGGTTTCACGGGTGCGTCCCCGCCGAACCCCGCGTCCGTCGTGTCCCTCCATTCAGAGACGTTGCCCATACGGAAGGGTTTTTGCTCCGTCCGCCCCGATCCGTCCCGGCGGGTCGCCCGTCGTGGATGAACGGTGCATCGACTGTGACCGCGGTTCGCACGTCGTGTCGATCGTCCGCACGCGGGAGCGACGACACTCGCGTCCTGTTCTTCCGAACCCTCGCTCGCCGCCCTTCGAGCTTCAACTGACGATGATTATTTCCTCACCTCTCTCCTCTCCCAGGCATGATGTTGCCCGTCGTCGTGCCTCCCATCCGGGACGCCTTCAGCAGCGGACCCAAACCCAAGGCCCCGCCCAGCCCCCACATGGTGGCCAAGGCGCTAACGGGGAAGTGATTCGCTTTGGAGCGTGATGTAACGATAGCCTTTGTAGTTCCCTATGGTACCTTAGTCACAACAATTGCCAAAACCGCGTCTCGCAGCACTTGGATCTCGTCCTGTCCAGAAAGCGCACTCGACCGCGAACAAGTAAAGTCGTCGGTCGTTCACGATTTTCTTCCTCCGACGGTCGCCGCGCCCATTCTACGGGCGCGGAAGGCCAGCGGGGGACTTTCGACGTCATCTAAAACCGCGAACCGATAATGGTAGACATGAATAGATAGTCAGCGCCCGTCGCGACTGTTGTCGTCGACCATGGGTAAAGGGGGAGACGAGAGGAACGCATCCCAATTCGGGGCGTCCACATCATCTTCTCCTATGGAGGGCAGCGAGAGCGCCGGTCCGGCGGGATCGTCCTCGGTGGCGGAGCGGAAGAACCGACTGGCCGCCGTGGCGTACGGCGGCGCACAGCTGAGCCTGATCGGTAAGGAGAAGCGCAGGAGGAGACGCTCGGTGGACGTGCCGGGAACCCGCGCGGAGTCGACGAAGGATCCGCCCGTCACAGGCGCGACCGACAGCAAGTCCGAAAGGACCACCCTGCGGCCGAGACCGCCGGCGACTCGGAGCACCGTAGGCGATGGCGACAAGGGCTCGAGGAGGCAGGAGGCGTATCGGGCGATCGCCACGCGGGCTCGGGCGGTCGAGAGGGTTCGCGAGAGCCTCCGGGAGCGGGGCAGGACTCACGCGTCTCCGACCCGACGCCGAGACACACCGCCGGTCGAGACCCGCTCTCCTTCTCCGCCACCGCTGGCGCCAATCGTGACGGTGGAGGAGCTTCCCGCGGCTTCCGAGGTACCCCCCGCGCGACGCAGCCCGATATACGTGGACTCGAGCGACGAGGACGACGCTCCGAGGTACTCGGACGACGAGGACTTCGAGGCGGAGGAGGTTGAGGTCGAGGAGATTGAGGATGAAGAGAATGAGGTCGAGGAGGAGGAAGAGCCGCCGCCGGTGTCGACGTACCGGGTGCCGGCTCGCGAATCTCCTCCCAGGCCGGCGGTGGTACCTACACCTCCGACCCCTGAACCCGTCGATTGGAACGAAACCAACGAGGAGGCGCCTCGAAACGCGCATCGCCGGCTCGTCGCCTCGGAGGCGTCTTCGGCGACTCCGAAGCCGACGGCGATGGCGTCTCGGCAACGCGAAACACCGCCGGCACCTTCGCGTTCGGTGTCGTTACCCTCGTTGAAAACTCGGCAGCCACAGCCGCGATCGCTCGGCCGACAAGGAGGTTCGAACGAGTCGTCGCCACCGTCGAAGCAGCTCGTGAACGAGAAGCTTCCGGCGCTGCCCGGGACATCGACCCCGACCGCCGCGGCGAAGAACCGATTGGCCGCCGTGGCTTACGGTGCGATGGCGTCGAGATCGTTGGTACCGACGCCAACGCCGGTGAAACCACCCGCCCCACCGACGACGCCGCGGGAGCCGGGTTCTCAACAAGGGGTACGTGCGGCGAGGGTACAGCAGAGCACCGTCATCGCAAACGCGGTCTACGAAGATTTCAAGAAGGGGTTCGTGCCGCTGAGGGAGCTGGTGGCGCGAAAGAAAGCCGCCGAGAAGAAGGTCCTACCCCCAAGGAAGCCCGCATCAATCGGACAAAGTCTCTGGATGGTCGCCCTGTCCGCGGTGAAATGGAAGAACTGGGTGCGACGCGGTAGGGCGGACGGCGTAAGATCACCTCACAGGATAAAATCACCCGTGCGAGTGCTCTCACCCGTGCGAGTGCTCTCACCCGTGCGATCCAGAATTCCCAAGGATGAATGGGCCCGATCGCTGGACCTTGAAAAGAAACGGATGAACCTCACCGCTCGCACACCGGGGACCAGGCGACCGCGGAAATCCGCCGTGGTGCGACCGGGGGCGTTCGAGTCTGAGCCAGCGCCGGTCCATCTCGGCGCGGCGGCGGCGGATCATCGCGCCGCCGCCGCATACTCCAAGACTAAAATCAAGGTCTTGACCAAAAGCGAAGTCAAGCGAGCGTCCAAGAAGGCTGACGACGAGACCGAGTCACCGCCAATCAGCAAGAGCGCGGAGGTTGCCACGCCGCCGCAATGGATTCAGAACCCTCTCGCGCAATCTGCCGCCGCGGCGAGGAGGCGCAGATTTTTGGCAGAGATGGCCGTCGCCGACGCAGATCCGGAGCTCTCCCGTCCAGTGTCTCGCGCGCCGACCAGACCGTCCTCACCGAAGCTTGGTAGACAGAAGGAGAGCGCGTTGGATCGCCTTCGTGGCGCGGTGACGCGCTTGATGGAACATAATCGGAACATCAAGAAGAAGTCTCTGCCGAGCCCAAAAAAGCAGACGCCCGTCAACGTGCGAGACGTCCAACAGCGTGCGGAGTGGGCGCAACGGATGAACATGGAGGAGCAGGCGGCTGCGAGGGTGAAGGAGCGTTCAATGATGAGGGCCGACGTGTTCTCTACATCACACGTCAGGCCCGGCGCGTTCGGCTCGGAAGCTTCTCCCGTACAGTTGGGTGTCGACGCCGCCAACCAGAGGGCGGCATCCGCTTACTCGATGCTGACAAAGAAACCGACGCCCCGGAAACTTTCACTCTCTCCGATTGCAGAGGCTAAGAAACCCACGGATTCACCGCCACCGCCAAAGCCTCTCATCGCGTCACCGTTGACACAAAAGCTGGTGGAGCGCGCGAGACAGCGCGAGGCTCAGCTCAGGAGGCAACGACGGAAGACCAAGCCTAAGAGAACGGGGTTCAAATCGACGTCGGATCCATCCGTCCGAGGCGAGGAGACCCCTCCTTTCTCGGTGGGTGACATGCGCGACATCGACGCGCAATACCGGTCGCAGGCGCGCAAGATACCGGGCCAAGGCCGGGCCGGGGTTAAGCGTGGAGGCAAGTCCGAGTGGGCCGTGTCGCTCGAGCGGGATATGCGGGTGGCGGACGAGGCGCGAGCGCGAGAGGAGGCTCGGAGGAGAGAGGCGTCGCCGGAGCACGTCCCGCGGAAACCCGGGGTCTTTGACGTTACCCTCACCCCGGTGGAGCTGGGCACGAAAGCGGCGGGGAAGAGGGCGGCGGCGGCTTACATGAAGAAGACACGACGGAAGAAGCCCGAGAAGGACGACGACGCGTACTCGCTCAACTTTGACTCGGACGAGCTCTCCGAGGACTTTGACTCGGACTGGGACGACGACGAGGTGTACCTGTCGGCCGAGCTCGACGCTCACTTCGAGGATGTCTCACCAATCGTCGTCAGACCACCTTCCATCTCGCCGGAACCTCAGACCGCCTTCAACGCCTTCGCGCGAGATATCGCCACCGATGTCCTTCGCGACGCTTGCGAGGCCGTCGCGCGGGACGTCGCGGTCGAAGCACTCCGCGAGGCCTTGTCAAAGACTGTGGCTGACGTTCTCGGCGAGATTTCCGACGCCGCCGTCGACGTCGCCGAGTTGGACTCCGCGTTCGCCCACGGCATCATCTACTCGGCCCTCGACCTGTGCGACATCGAGGAGGCTGCGATCCAGGCTGTGTACGACTGCGCCGACGACGCGGCGGATGCCGTGGAGATTGACGCCGTCGTGTACGGTCAGATGGAGCGGGCGGTTCAGGCGTGCGAGCTTGACGGTTTCATCCTTGACATCGTCTACGACCTGGTGGAAACCGTCCCGGCGACGAGTAAACGCTGGGAGGAGGACAGGGCGTTCGAAGCGGCGGCTGCGGAGAGGATGGCGTTCGTGAAGAAGCTGAAGGACAGGGCTGCGTCTGAGAAGGAGAAGGAGTCCCGTCCGTCGAGTCGGGGATCCCGCGGGGAGATGGACGAGCTGCAACAGAGGCTCGACGCCTTACGCGAGCAGCATAAACAGGCGCACGAGGACATCCACGAGCAGAGGAGGTGGGGTAAGTACCTGGAGCACACGCCGAAGCACATGCTCCGCGACAGGGAGTTCTCCATGGAACAGAGCGACAGAATCTGGGACCAGGAGCCCGCGGTGGCGCTGCGGTACCGCAAGAACCCACTGTACGATCCCGTCTTGGCAACCAACGACGACATCCTGGAGTGGGAGCCCAACGATAACGACGCGTTCGAACTGCCCGAGAGCGTCGTGGACTCGGACGAGAGTACGGAGGAGGCGGAGGCTACTCCCGATCCCCGTCGAGAGCGTGTAAGGGCCAGGGACAAACTCGCGGCGCGGGCGTACGCAAAAAAGCAGCAGCTCGTTTCGTCCCCCAAGGACACGCCCACGAGGCGGACGAGGCTGAAGGATGACCTGCCCACGACCTCTGCGATCAAACGCGCGGAACGCGCTGAGCGCATCGCCGAGAAGACGAAGCTGGCACAGGAGAGGGCGCTGCTATCCTGGACTTGGGCGCAGGGGAAGCGGCCGCCGTCCCCCCAACCCTGGGAGGATGATGATGCGGAGGCGGATCTGCACGCCATGTTAGAGGAGGAGGCACGGATCAGGGAGGCTGAGCTGGCCGTGCAAGCGGCGGAGCAGAACGCGGCTGCGAGCAGGATTCAGGCGATGCACCGCGGCAGGATGGCTCGCAAGCACGTCGAGGCGAAGAGGGCCGAGGCGGCTGCGGCTGCGACGCCCGCCGAAAACTCTCCCGGGTCATCGCCCGGGCAGGAGAACCACAGCCCAGGGAGCAAGAAGAAGCGCAAACCCAAGACAACTCCGCGGACCAAGGCGATGTCTCCCCTTGAATCCGTGTACTCCACCTCCGGCATGAGACGGAAGGGGAGAAGGAGCTTAGCTTAGCTTAGTTTAGACATAGACAGGACACTTGCCAAAAATGAAACAGGCAAGTTCCACAAAACCGAATCTCGACCGAGTGACACCAGGCACAACGATGGACCAGTACGCGCACGCGGTGGCGGAATACCTGAAGGGGCACGTCGGGGTTCAGGACGTTAAGTATGTTCCGGGTGAACCCGCGTCCATGTCCGACATTCAGGCCTGGGAAGACGCCAACGCGCCCTTCAAGCTCCCGGAAGATCTCAAGGCGTTCCTGCTCAGCTCCAATGGGATGAAGATGACTTGGGACGTCTTGTTCAAGCAGGAGGTGCATCACCTGGGAAACATGCACATCAACTCGCTTGCGGAGATCGAGATGGTGCCCATGGCGCTCGTGCCCCACGACGACGAGGAAGATGAGATCCTCCTAGTCCCGCCCGGGTCCGTCTGGGATCCGCGACGCGACGACGACGGCGAGCGCGGTCCAAAGGATTGGAAACCGCCCGTGCCGTCGGCGGCGTTCGACCTTGATTCCTCGATCAGGCACGGTCGCGTGGCGCTGGTGTTCGTCCCGGCCTTTGACCCGTCGTCGTCGGGGTCGAACGTCGGCGACGAGCTCACCCCCACGAGGTCCGTCCCGCACAAGGCGCAGGTTTGGTTCCAGGACATATCGACGCGTTGGCACATCGTGGCGGACTCCTTCGGCGAGTACTACCGGCTGATGGCCGCGCACCTGGGTCTGCCCAGGTGGCACTACAAGATCATGGACGTGGGGATGGATCGACCGACGACGCAGTGGTTCAACTTCTTCAAGCCGGAGCTCCTGGCGATGGACCTGGACAAAGGGAAGCTTCGAAGGCAGGAGATGAAACGGAGATACTGACGAGCCGCGTGCGATTGGGCTCTTGGAAGCCGAAGGATCGATACCTTAGCACTACTTATAGCTAGCTAGCTAGTTCCTAACGTTGTACAACACCTATGAGATAGCCTCACCCCGGTGACGACACCCCACCCTCGCCCGTTCGCGTTCTGTTCGCTACTGCATGGTCGTCAGTTTGGTCTGCCTACTCTTCTTCGCGACAAGATTCTCTGGCAGCACCGCGTTCACCTGGTCCACCACCGCGGGCATCTTCCTCACCGCGAGCAGCACGTCATCGTGGGTGATCACCTTACCCTTGCGGTGCTGCGCGAACGCCGCCAGATCGTTCGCCAGTGTGTGCACGTACGTGCTCGTCAGCTCCGTCAGGCACTGCGCAAACTGCGGCGAGATCCGCACGCTGTACTGCCTCGAAGCCTCCTCCGCGATCTTGACCACCTCGCACTTGAGCCTCTCGTTCAGCTTCTCCTTCTTCTTCTCGTTGGGATCATCCACGTAGTTCTCCGGGTCGGCGATGGCGCCCCCGTGCCCCTGAAGAACGAGGTCGTCGAGCTCGTCGTCGTCCATCGCTGCGCGAGCTAAAAAGTGTTTTTGAATCCTGTCAGGGTGCCAACTTCTGGCTGTCAACATCAACGAGAAAGGGCCGCGCGGGTCGTGGCGACTCGTTTCAATAACAACGCTAGCGGAGAGCTTCTACGTTTCTCAGTACTTCTTCCTCTGCTTGGCATCCTTTGCCTTCTGGCCGGTCATGATACCGATCTGGCCCGTGTTCCTCACAACCTTGGCCAGGCCCGCGCCAGCCTTGGCGCGCTTGCTCGGCCGCCTGTTGAGCATCCTCGGGTCCAGCTGCCAGTACGCGTAGGGCTCGAGGGCGCCGTTCATCCTGTCTCCCTGCGCTCCCTTCTTCGCCTTGTACCTGTCGGTGCTGTGCTTGCCGTCGCCCTTCTTCGACTTGACCGTCTTCGTCGTGGCGCCGGACTTGGTGGTGCGCGACGTCTTGTTGGTCCGGACCGAGCGGCCCGACCTCATCGTGAAGCCGCCCATCGTCTTAGCCGTGCGACGCGACACGCCGCCCAAGGACTTGCCGCCGACGGAGCGTCCATCGTCGAAGTCGTCTTCATCGTCGCGACCGCGCTTACGACCCTCCTTCTCCTCGACGATGACCAGGCGACCTCCCTCGTCGCGCTTGTACCCGCCGCCGTCGTCGTCGTCAAATTCACTGCCGCGGCTCTGGTTGAGCATGTGCCGGCGCATGGCGCTCTCGTCGAGGAGGTTGAGCGGCTCGGAGCCGGACGCAGCCCCGGGCAGCCTCGCACCCCCGACGGCGCGAAGCGCGTGCGCCGCCGCCGCGCTCCTCGGGCCACCGCCGCCCGCGTCCCTCCGCGACGTGGGAGCCATGGAGTAGGCGCCCCGGCCGCCGCCGCCCACGGTGGATCGACCGCCGCGCCCGGTTCTCACCGTCTGGCCGTCGTCGTCCGAGAAGACCTCCTCGTCGTTCCACGCGGACTTGCGCGCGGTGCGGGCGGACTTACCCGCGAGGGACTTGGCACCGCCGCCGAACTCGCTGCCGGCGACGGACGCCTTCCTGCGCCTCTCCGTTCTCACCTCCTCGCGTCGCATGTGCTGCAAAAGCGCGGAATGAAGCTCCGGGGTGACAGCCTCGACGGCGTCCCAGCCGCATCGCTTCACCAGTCGCTCCACCACCACCCTCACCTTGCTCCTGAACCTATTGAAGCCGTCCTCGTCGTCGCAGCAGTGCAGCAAGGCGGGGACCAGCGTGGGGAGTTGCGCGGCGAGGTCCGTCTGGGGCAGGCGAACAGCCGCAACCTTGATGAAACCAATCGCACCCTTGATAACCTCGCGGTTGCCAGTCTCCATGAGGGCAAACACCGCGGGGAGAAGCTCCGGGACGGTGGACACGAGCGCGGCGCTGAACTCGTACAGCAGACGCGCGAGCGCCATGACAGTCGCGCTCTGCATCGTGGGCGTGGCTCCAACCACGCCCGCGAGAACCGTCATGAAGAATTTGCGAACACCCGCGCCCATCTCCTCCCCGTCCACCGCGTCCATGCCGTCAAACTCGTCGTCGCTGTTGGCCGCGTCGGGAGCGTCGTTCTCGTCGTCGCTTCCCTCGGCGAGCCACGCGCCGAGCATACCGCCGCCGCCGCCCGCACCCCCGCCGATCCTGCCGGACCCGCCCGCGCGGCCAGCCTTGCGCTCCATGCTCCGGGGGATATCCACCAGGAGCCTGAAAGCCTGCTGCCGCGTCCTCGCGTTGGTCTCCTTGGTCGCGACGATGAGCTCGCCGAGAAGGACCGCGAATGATCCCTGGCTGCCGCCCATCGCGGCACCATCCTCGGCGTCATCCTTCTCCGCCTCACGCTCCATCAGGCTGGGCAGGATCGCCGCGACGCAACGCAGGCGGTACCTCCTAGCCGCCGGGGCGCACATGCCGGACCCTTCCACCAGCGCCTCCTCCGCGGGCTCCGCGTTGGCGACGAGCCAGTCACCGCCCAGGTTGGCTCCGGGACCGAGTGCGGGCTTCATGAGCGCCGCGAGGAGCTTGTACGCGCGCTTCTGCACCGCCGCGTCCTTCTCCAGGGCGGCGGGTCTGGCAGCCTTGAACACGAGGTCCCGGGCCGCGTTGTCCAACCCGGGAACCATGGCCAGCGACAGGTCCATGAAGGTGCACCTCCTCGCGGACTTGGTGTCACCGCCCTCCTGCAGCGCGTCGGGCGCATCTTCGGCATCGGACGTCACCTTCACGAGCTTGCGAAGGACGGTGCGGAAGAACCCTCCGAGAGCGGCCGTCTCGGTGATCTGCGCGAAGCACCCCACCGTCGCGCTGAGCTCGCCGCGTCTCTCGGGCGGCGCCGCGACGAAAAGGTTGAAGAGGATGGGGAGGAAGTTTCGGGCGTACTTGGCGACGGTCGCCGCCTGCCCCTCCGCGATCTGTGCGGAGAACCAGTCCGGCCGGTCCTCGAGGAGCAGCGCGGTCGCGGCGGCCTCCTTGGCCTTGTCCTCATCGTCCTCATCGTCCTCGTCGTCGTCGTCCTTGTCAGAGTCGGCGTCCGCCTTGTCGGCGTTGACCACCGCGCGCGCCTGCTGGATGAGGCGACGGAGCGCCTCGGTGAGCGGGCCGCGGAGATCCGCTCGCGCGGAGAGCGCGCTACCGAGGCTCGGCGCGAGGCCCGGGAACGACTCCGACGCATCTTGGGGCCAGCGGCAGAAGGCGGGGAGGAGGCTCCACAGCGCAGCCTCGCCAGCCGCGCACCGCTGCGCCTCGAACGCCCGACCCGCCGCCTTGGCCTGCGCCGCTCGCGCGCCGAGTCGTCGCGCCACGGGCAGGATCTCCTCGGAGAAGTATGACATCCTCGCACCCTTGAGCGCCTGGCGGAGGAGGGGAACGAGCCACAACCTGGCACCCGCGGCTCCCGCCACGTTTCCGCCGTCCTCGTTGAGCTCGGCACCCGCGCCGATGTCCATGTCCATGTCGTCGTCGCCCATGCCGTCGTCGACGTCGTGACCGTACTCGGACTTGGCGGCGATCTCGGCGTCGATACCTTCCTCGAGACGGAGGGGCAACACGCCGAGAACCTGCTCGGGGCCGAGAGCCTTCACCGCGGCTGAGAGGGTTTGCGTGAGCTGCCCTCGGCACGCCAGGCCCTCCGCGTGGGCGCCCATCTCACCCAACGCCTCGAGGCACCCGCCGAGGATGGCACCAGCCGCGGCACCCAGGCGCTCGAACGCGACCGCCACGACGGGCAACGCCACGGGCCACGCCGCGCGGTACCTAAACCCGAGCGACGCCTTCAGCGCGGCGGCCACGCCGATGACGGGGGGCGGCCTCGCCGGCGCCGACTTCCCCGCCGCCCTCGCCGCCGCCATCGCCTTGATCCCCTCCCGCACCATGTTCGTGTCCACGCACTTGGTGACGAGGGACGCCAGGCACGTCGCCGCCTCCATCACCACACCCTCGTGCACCGCGTTGAGCATCTTGACCAGCTCGTGGCACGCGAGGGGCAGCGCCCGGGCGCCCGCATCCGCCGGGTCGAGCTCGTGCAGCCGGCGCACCGCCGCCGCGTGCGCGCGGATGAGGGACACGGCGAGCGTGGGTCGACGCGTGGACTCGTTCTGCGCGGCGGTTGACAGTGGACCGATCGCCGCCGCGGCCGTCGCGGCAGCCTCGCTCGACGCTCCAACCGCGGCGCCAATCGCGGACTTTCCCGGGACGCCAAAGCCGGTGTTACCAGCCGCAGCAGCCGCAGCAGCCGCCGCCGCCGCGGTGGCGCTCGCGCCCGTGGGCTGGAAGAGCGCCACGAGCGCGTCGCACGCGTGCTGCGTGAGGAGGGGCTCGGCAAGGTCCAACAGGCCGGTCACCGCACCGGAAACCTCCCCCGCGGACGACCCGTCGAGCTCGCCGAGGATGAGCTTGAGGGCGACCAGCAGGTGGAGGGACTCTTGGGCCGCAGCCTGCGCGCGCTGCTCCGCCGCCTTGGCGCCGGATGCGCCGTGCATGTTCGTGAGTTCACGCGCAGCCTTCACCGGGGCGCGCGCAATGGCCACGGCGACGGTCGCGAACGCGCGGCTCGCCGGCCCCGCCGCGGATGTCCCCCTCACCGCGCGAAGCGCCTCCGCGACGGACGCCGCCGCCTGCTTCCGCACCTTGGGCCTGGAGTCGACGCAAAGGTTGGAGATGGCGCCGAAAGCCTTGGCGCAGTGCGGCCACTCGTTCGTGCCCGGGTCCTGCGCGTCCCTGAGCGCGGCGACCAGCTGTCCGATGCATCGAACCACGCCCTTGAGCGCCACCGGCTTCTCCTGCGCCGCGCGACCGGTCTTGAGGAGCACTTGCATCGCGTGGGGCAATCGGCTCAGCACCGGGCCCGTGGGTGCGTGCTCCAGCGCCACGCCCAGCACCGTGAGCATCGCCGCGCTCGTCTCGGGGCTCGCCTCGGTGTCTGTCCGCTCCAGGGACGACAGCGACGCCGCGAACACCGCCGTCGGCGACGGCTTGATTCCCTCAGCCTTGAGGATGGATGCCACCGCCTCGAGCACCGCCGTCACATGCTTCGAGTCCGCCGACGAGGACATCAGGTGCCTCTCGTACAGCTCCGCCACCGGGTCGCCAGTCTCGAAACCTTCGAGCTCGACCATGTCGTCAGATTCGCGCCACGAACGGCCGACCTACTGTCCGTCGGAGCTCCGCGCGTTGTGTCCAACACCTTGGCGGCGGAGCGCAGTCCAGAAAGTCGGCGGCGAAGTGGTTTTAATTATTTTTAACGTCAATTAGCACAATTTTGTGACTGAAATGACATACAAATTCAAGCCCGAAATGGCCGATATTCCCCTCGGAAGCGCCAACAAGCAGTAACGTTATCAGCAAACGAACCGCGATGACGTCGTTCACATGCCGACCGAGCGGCTCGTACGGCGGAGTCGAGAGCTTATTTTCTCGTCGCGGCGCAGTATCGCTCCTCACCGGTGTCATGGCGAGTACCTCGATCGCCGTGGAGGATGTCAAGGTCAAGGATGCGGCCGGTGAGAAGGCGGCAACGAACGCACCGATGGTTCCTTTGACCCAACTGTTCAGATTCTACGGACCTGCCGAGAAGGCCATGCTCGCGGTGGGCATCCTCTTCTGCATGATCGGAGGTGTTTCTTTTCCGTGCATCAACATCGCCTTCGGAGAGCTCCTGGACTCCACCGCGTCCATGTCCAACATCGAGGAGACGACCAGGAACGCGGTTCTGTTCATGGTCGGAGTCGCGCTCGTGCTCGGCGTCTCCTTGTTCCTCGGCCTCGGCCTCGTCAGCTGGGCAGCCACCCGCGGCGCGAGCAACGTGCGAAGGGCTTATATGCAGTCAATGATGGCGCAGGACGTTGCCTTCTTCGACGCGGCCAAGGCTGGTGAACTGAGCGCGGCGACGAGCGAGAAGGTCCAGATCCTTCAGAACGGCACCGCTAAAAAGTTGGGCGAGCTCGTGCAGGCCACGTTCACCGGCGTGGGCGGACTCGGCGTGGGATTCTACTTCTCGTGGGAGCTGTCGCTGGTGATCATGGCGGGCGTGCCCTTGCTCGCGGGGGCCCTCTACTTCCTGGTCAAGGCTACCACCCAGCTCACCGCCGCCAACCCCGAGTACGAGAAGGCTGGAGCGGTGGCGACGGAGAGCCTCAACGCGTGCAGGGTCACCTCGGCTCTCAACGCCCAGGGCCGGGTCGCGGAGCGGTACGAGTCACACCTCGGCGACGCGGAGAGAGTGGCGACCAAGAACCTGTGGAACATCTCGTTCGCCAACGGCGGTCTGTTCGGAGTCATGTTTATCATGTACGCCGGCGGTTTGCTCTTTGGCGCCTATCTAATCTCAAACTCCACGGAGAGCGCGATGAGCAAGTACCCGCCCCCCGCGGGACTTCTCGACCCGCTCGACGCCACCTGGGGCCAACACGCGAACATCTCCGCCGTGTTGTGCTACGAGGCGAAGAGCGGCGATGCGTACGTGGGCGATGCGCTGCGTACGTGCGCGTGTGCCCTGGACTACTCAATCATGGAAACGGAAACCCGGCTTACGAACCCAAACTGCGGGTGCGGGTACCGCAGCGGCGACCTGACCTCCACGGGCCTCAGCGCCGGCAGCTCCCCGTGCATGACCGGCGGGACCGTGATCATGGTGTTCTTCGCGGTGCTCATCGGCGGATTTTCCTTTGGCATGGCTGGCTCGTCCATCGAGGCGGTGATCAAGGCGAAGACGGCGGCGCACCAGCTGTACGAAGTCATCGACAGGAAGCCACAGGGTGGCGACGGCGCGGATGCGCGCGAACCCAAGGGCCTCGCGCTCAAGACCCCGATCAGCGGCGATATCATGTTCAACGCCGTTCACTTCTCCTACACGACGCGGCCGGTGTTCCGCGGGATCGACCTTCACATCCCGGCGGGTATGACGGTGGCGCTCGTGGGCGAGAGCGGGTGCGGCAAGTCCACCGTGACCCGCCTCCTCGAGAGGTTCTACGACCCCAGCGCGGGAACCATCACCCTCGACGGCGTCGACATAACCAAACTTCGCATCGACCACCTCAGATCAGCCATCGGCGTCGTGTCGCAGGAACCGCTTCTCTTCAACGCCAGCATCGGCATGAACATAGCGGTGGGCCGCGCCGGGGTCAAGCACGCGACCGACGTTCCAAGCGCGGAGATCGAGTCCGCCGCGCGAGCCGCTTCCGCGCATGACTTCATCGCCACCTTCCCCGACGGATACGATACCGTCGTCGGCGGCAAGAACAGCAAACTCTCGGGCGGACAGAAGCAGCGAGTCGCGATTGCCAGGGCGGCGCTGCGTAACCCGCCGATTCTCATCCTCGACGAGGCAACCTCGGCGCTCGACACCGAGAACGAACGCCTGGTGCAGGCTGCGCTCGATGACCTCGTCGCCGGTGCCCACGGTAGAAGGACCACCATCGTCATCGCGCACAGGCTCACCACAGTGCGGGGTGCTGACAAGATTGTCGTCCTCGGCTCGAAGGACGCCGCCGGCGGTCTCGCGGGGGGCGGCGGCGCTGAGGGTTCGGTGGTGCTCGAGGAGGGGACGCACGACAAGCTCATGGAGATTCCCGGCGGTAGGTACCGCGGACTCGTCGGTATCGGCGGTTCCAAGGGCACGCCGTCCGCCTCATCCGTGTCGCTCACCGGCATGGACAGATCAGCTTCCCAGGTTGATCTCCAGGCGAAGGATTCGGAGGATGAGGAAAAGGTAAAGGACAGCAAGGATAACAAGGACGCGAAGAAGGACGTGCCGAAGGTTAAAGCGGCGAGGATCTGGGCGTACAGCGAGCCCGAGTACCCGGTCCTCGCCTTTGGCGGTTTGATTGCCCTCGCAAACGGCTGTGTCTTCCCCTCCATCGCGTTTGTCTTTGCGGAGATGCTGTCGCTGTTTTACTCCCACGACACCGACTACATCATGGACACGGCATATATGCTCGGCGGGATCTTCTTCGCGATCGCTGTGATTTCATGGTGCCTCACGGGTATCCAGGGCGGGGTGTTCGCCGTCATTGGCGAGAAGCTCACAACCAGGCTCAGGGTTCACTTGTTCAGAGCGATTCTGCGCCAAGACGTGTCGTTCTTTGACGATCCCGACAACTCCGTCGGTGCGCTCACGGCTAACCTGCGCACCGACACGTCCACGGTGAGAGGTGCCACGGGTCAAGGCGTGGGCTCCGCGCTCCAGTTATTCGGCTCCCTCTGCTTCGGTCTCACGATCGCGATGACTTCGAGCTGGAAATACGGCCTCGTGCTCATGGCTTGTGTTCCAATTCTCAGCATCGGTGAGATGATCAACATGCAGAATCTCGCCACTGGTGAGGAAGCCGTGAGTGAATCTCTGAGCAGAACCGCGGGGCACATCTCGGAGACGGCGACTATGATCAGGGAGGTCAAGGCTTTCGGCATGGAAGGACGCATGTACGACATTTATGACGCCATGCTCAAGGCTCCGCACAAGGAGGAGAGGAACAAGGCGATCTCCGCGGCGCTGGCGTTTGGCCTCGCGCAGTGCCTGACCATGCTTTTCTACGCCTTCGCCTTCTGGTGGGGTGCCGAGCTCATCGCGAAGGGTGAACTCGACTTCTACGACTTTATGAAGACGCTGTGGGCCCTCGGTTTCTGCGCAGCCGGTGCCGGTCAGGCGGCGGCGTTCGCGGGTGACGCGGCGGCGGCGGGCTCAGCCGCGAACCGCATCTTTGCCCTCATTGACAGGGTCCCCCCCATCGACACCAAGCCCTTCATGGACGGCAACCCCGGCACCGTGGAGAAGGGCGCAGAGTGTCGTTCCATTCCAAAATCCACCGCGGAGGCGCAGAAGAGTGGCCAAGGCCTCATCATCCCCCCGGACGATTTCAAGGGACGCATCGAGTTCAAAGGGGTCAAATTTAGTTACCCGCAGCGCGAGGCCGCGGTGCTCGGCGGCCTCGACCTCGTCGCAGCGCCCGGTGAGACCATCGCGCTCATCGGACAGAGTGGCAGTGGAAAGTCCACCGCCGTGCAGCTCATCGAGCGTTTCTATGACCCGTGCGTCAGGTCGGCGGCCAGCGAGAAGGCCGCGGGCGACGACCTCGTGGGCGTGCTCGTTGACGGCAGGGATCCGGAGGCTGGCTCCATCACCCTCGACGGCGTCGACATCCGCGACCTCGACCCTATGTGGCTGCGCCAGCAGATTGGCATCGTCGAGCAGGAACCCACGCTTTTCAGCGGCACCGTGCACGACAACATCGCCGCGGGTAAGTGCGGCGAGCCCGCGACGAGGGACGAGGTCATCGAGGCTGCCATGATCTCCAACGCCCACGAATTCGTGAGCAAGATGCCGAACGGATACGACTCCGAGGTTGGCGTCGGCGGTGGGCTCGTGAGCGGCGGGCAGAAGCAGAGGATTGCCATCGCCCGCGCCATCATCGGCAGGCCCCGTATCCTGCTCCTCGACGAGGCTACCTCGGCGCTGGACAACGAGTCTGAGCGCCTGGTGCAGGCGAGCGTGGACAACCTTCTCAACGAAAAGAACGCCGACAAGAGGACCACCTTCGTCATCGCACACCGGCTTAGTACGATCCGCAACGCGACCCGTATCTGCATCCTGGAGAATGCAGAAGGCGAGGGTGCGAAGCTGGTGGAGCAGGGCACGCACGACGAACTGATGAAGATTGGTGGTAGGTACACCGCGCTCAGGGCTGCGTATGACGACTCGGACAAGTAATGAAAACATGAAATAAGACATCATTGATAACCATTACACTATTTTACATCATCGCGGCGAATACGAGCCGTGGTCCACGTCGTGTCGCGCTGAGTGAGCGATGCTCGTCGGTCAGGTTTGGTTTGGCTGCGAGTGAAAAAAACGCGTTGAAAAAGCGCGTCATGATGAGTCACCGAAATCGAGACGAGGGGCGCAACAGATCGCCACACGGAGCGGAGGGTCCATGAAGAGGACGGGGTCGAGGAAGAACGATGAATCCGATCGCGGGGAGCCGTGGGACGATGCCATGCCGACGCACACCGACCCCGACGGTGATCCGAGGATGGCCATGTCGGCAAAGGCGAAGGCTGCCCACGACCGTGGCACGATGCAGGCCCGTCTCGCTATAGTTGCCATCGTCGTGTTCATGAGCCTCCTCGCGGCTACCAGGCCGTTGTACGGTCCTTACATCGACAGGTTCGGGGTTAACAACGACCAGACCATGATGGAGAGGATCGGGTCACACCTGCAGGAGCGGGCGAGGCGGCACAACCTCGAGACGAACCCTCGTCCTTGGGGATCGAAGAAGCCAGACGACGAGGAGAAAGAGAAAGAGGCTGAACATAGAGGGAATAGAGGGACGTAGGCATGCGATTTCGTGACGTAGCGTAGTTCGATATAGACCCAACGAGTCGCACTATGATATTGCTCGGGACGGCACTCTCGTGGGTCCGTCCCGTTCGGGTCCTCAGTCCCCGGGAGCGGCGTTCGGCACTCACTCACTTGCACTTCTTCACTTGCCCTTCTTGAGTGCAAACTCGGACACGACGAGGATCTGCTCCTTGGGCACCTTCTGGAGGGTGGAGAAGATGTTCAGCACAGCCTTGGTCTCCTCCCCGCTCACACCCGCCATGAGCACGGTCACCTTGCTCGGGTCCTTGCCCAGCACCGACTCGAACTTGCCCCCGCCGTTTGCGCTCCCCGCGATGGCCGCCTGCATCTGGAACACGCCGTCGTCGAAAAACTCCCCGTAGCACGGCACAACCTTGGCGCCAGCCTCTCTCCAGTCGTCCCACTCCTGCACGTACGCGGCGCACTGCCCCGCGGTCTCCGTGTCCCCCGCGTGGAGGTAGAACAGCGTCACCGGGTGCGCCCCCGCGTG